>JGI20214J51088_10000906_pt1 | contig 20144 bp, 22 predicted proteins | sample WetSurMetagenome_FD_51088 | JGI IMG/M metagenome (IMG submission 51088) | reverse complement strand
TCGGTCAATCGCCAGAGGGTACCGCTGGAGCCGAGGATGGTCGAACTGTTCAAGAGGAATGACTGGGAACTGGTCGAATGCGCCGAACCGGCTCTGGACGGGTACCCGCCGCTTTCCTTCTGCAGCCGCTGGCTGTCGATGAACATTTTGATGCTCGACCCGAAGACCATCTGCGTCGACGCTCAAGAGGCGAAACAGATGGAGCAGTTCGATCAGCTCGGCTTTGAGGTGATTCCGGTGCCCTTCGGGGCGGTGAGCGCCTTCGGCGGTGGTTTGCATTGCGCCACGGCCGACGTCTACCGGGAAGGAAAGTGCGACGATTATTTCCCCCACCAGATCGGGGGATACTGATAAGGGGCCAATCTGGCACTCCGCCCCGAAATGTTGCTGGTTGCGAGTTGTCTCCGGCCCCTTTAATGGTTCAGAGTGTCCCGCGGGGACCAGAACAACTGCTCTGAACCGCTTGACACTCCAGGGGCTTTTTGTCATATCTTCAAGAACTTTGGATGAAGCTTCCCTATCGACCCCACACTGAGGAGAGAACACCATGGCCGGAATCAGAAGGAGTATTTTTTCATGGTCGACCGCTGTCCTTTGCACCGCCCTGATGGTCCTGCTCGCTCCGCCGGTTCAGGCGGCCGGAACCCTCAAGGTCGGCGTTTACGGCGGCTATTTTAAGGATTCCTTCGACAAGTACATTTTCCCCGACTTCGAAAAGGAAACCGGCATCAAGGTTGAGTCGGTGGCCGAACCTACGGGCGAGGCCTGGCTTGTGCAGCTGGAACAGGCCGCCAAGGCGGGAGTGGCTCCGGCCGATGTGAACATGATCGCTCAGGTGCCCATGCTGAGAGGACAGAAAACTCAGCTCTGGGTGCCCCTCGATCTGGCCAAGATCCCCAATCATAAGAATCTGCTGGAGGCCTTCGTCCACAAGTATCCGGACGGCAAGGCAGACGGCATCGGCGCCGTCTCCTGGTATATCACCCTGGTTTCCAACACCAAAACCTTCCCCGAAGCCCCCAAATCCTGGGCCGTTATGTGGGAAGCCGACAAGAAGAACTCCCTGGGTCTTCTCGCCCTGGCGAGCAATTCCTTCCTGCTTGAAGTCACCGCCACCACTTTTTTCGGCGGCACCAAGATCCTGGACAACCAGGAAGGCATTATGAAGGTCCTCGACAAACTGGCGACCCTCAAGCCCAATGTGAAACTCTGGTACCGTGACGAAGGCCAGTTCCAGCAGGCGCTTCAGGCCGGCGAGATCCCCATGGGACAATACTACCACGATGTGACCATGCTGGCGGCCAAGAAGGGGCAGCCGGTGCGCTCCACCTTCCCGAAGGAAGGCGGAATCCTCGACTCCGGCATCTGGGCGGTACCCAAGTCTTCCAAGAACCTGGAAGAGGCCTACACCTTCATCAACTACATGTGCCGCCCCGACATTCAGGCCAAACTGTCGCGTGAGGTGGGCACCTCTCCCACGGTCAAACGTGACCTCACCAACCTGACACCCGAGGAGTTCGCCGCGGTTTCGAGCGACATCCCGCCGATCATCCCGCGCTTCGATATTTACACCGGGGAACTCGGCGACTGGATCAACCAGAAGTGGACGGACATGATCACCAAGTAAATCCCTGAGCCGATGTCGGAGCTTGCTTCGACTGCCGACATCGGCTTCCTTGTTGCGATACTGATTTCCTTTATGACCGGCTTAGCGCTCGAAAACGTTAACAAAAACTTCGGTTCGGTGGTGGCCGTTCAGAACCTGAACCTTCACCTGCCGCACGGCCGCTTCGTCTGTTTCCTGGGCCCTTCCGGGTGCGGCAAAACCACGGTGCTGCGGCTCATCGCCGGGCTCGAAAAGCCGAGCCGAGGTCGAATCCTCCTGGACGCGAGCGACATCACCGACCAGCCCGCCCACCAGCGCAATTTTGGCATGGTGTTCCAATCCCTCGCCCTATTTCCCCATCTCTCGGTTGGTGACAACATCGCTTACAGCCTGCGTGTGCGCAAGGTCGCCAAGCCCGTCTGCCGGCACCGCGTCGACGAACTCCTCGAACTGGTGAGGCTGCCCGGTTATGCCGGTCGCCACATCTCGCAGCTCTCCGGCGGACAGCGCCAGCGGGTCGCCATTGCCCGCGCCCTGGCTATTGAACCCAGGCTGTTTCTGCTCGACGAACCGCTCTCCGCCCTGGACGCCAAACTGCGCGAGGACATGCAGCTTGAGCTGCGCATGCTCCAGCAGCGTCTGGCGATCACGACCGTCCTCGTCACCCACGACCAGCGCGAAGCCATGACTATGTCCGACCTCATCGTAGTGATGGGAACCGACAACCAGGTGCACCAGATGGGAACTCCCCTCGAGATCTACCGCAACCCGGCCGATACCTTTGTGGCCGATTTCATCGGCACCAGCAATCTGCTCAAGGGCATCTGCAGCGGCCGTGGTCAGGCGAGCGTCCTGGGGAAGACCATCCGGATCGCAAGCATGCCGGAGGGCATAAACCCCGGCAGCGAGATCACCATTTCTGTCCGGCCCGAAGACATCTCGGTGCTGCCCGGCGCCCGGGAGGGCGACAACCACCTGGAGGGCGAGGTTACCTTCGTGCGCGATGTAGGATCGAGCGTCGAAATCTATCTCGACTGCAACGGCTTGCAGCTCATCAGCCAATCCACCCCCCAGGGCCGCCCGGCGGTGACGCAGGGGGACAGGGCGACGGCGGTCCTGCCGCCTTCGGCCTGCGTGGTGCTGACCTCATGATCGGGGAAAAACCCAGGGGTTTGGGTGCCCACCTACCCGTCTTCTACCCGGCCGTCATGCTCGGGGTCTTCTTTGTGATCCCTTTCGGCATCATGGTGGCGATCAGCTTTTTTGCGCGGCAGCCGGGCGGTTTCTACACCCCGGCCTTCGTCATGGCCAACTATCGGAGTCTTTTCACCGAACTGTTCGCCCGGGTGATGGTCTTCTCCATTTATATCGCGGCCCTGTGTGCCGTGATCTGTGTCGCCGTCGGATTTCCCTTCACCTACTTCATCACCCGCATGCGGCGGAAAGCGCAAGTGATCTGGCTGGTGCTCCTGGTATCGGTGCTCTCCCTTTCCGCGGTGATCATCGGGTTTGCCTGGTCGCTCATGCTTTCCCAGACCGCAGGGCTCTCCAATCTCTTCGTCTGGCTCGGTCTCATGGAGCACCCGGTGAGTTGGTCTCCGGGCTTTTGGGCGCTGCTGTGCGGCTTGTGCTACGTGGCGTTCCCTTACACGGTGCTCGTGCTCTACCCGCCGCTCTCGCGGCTCGACCCCTATCTGCCGGAAGCGGCGCTGACTTTGGGCGCCTCGCCCTTGAAAACCTTTTTCTCGGTGGTCGTGGGTTCCCTGCGCGGCCCCATCGTGGCGTCGCTGATCATGGTGTTTGCCTTCACTCTCGGGACCTACTTGCTGCCCCAGATTTTAGGGCGACCGCAGCATTGGACACTTTCCGTCCTGATCACCGATGAGGCCATCTATCATTCCAATCTGCCTTTTTCGGCGGCCATGGCCGTCTTCTTCATGATCGTGAGCCTGGCTCTGGTCGCGCTCACCATGATGGTCGGCAAAGGCGGGACGGCGGGACAACGATGAACCGGGTCTTTCGCAGCCTTTTTTGCTTGCTGATCCTGATCTTCCTTACGGCCCCCATTGTGGTCGTCGGCGGAGTCTCGCTGAATGTTCAGAAGCACCTGCTCTTTCCGCCCGATGGGCTTTCCCTCAGGTGGTATACCGAACTTCTCACCGAAACCGCATGGCTGATTCCAATTCAAAACAGCCTGGTCATCGCTGCCGTTTCGAGCCTGATGGCGCTTTCGATCGCTCTGCCTCTGGCCTATTTCCTGTGGCGGTACCGGGTTTTCTATGCCCGCGCCCTGTTCATGCTCGGAATAGCCCCTTTCATGCTGCCACCGGTCATCACCGCCCTGGGCTTTCTCTCGTTCTGGGCCACGGTGGGACTCTACGGAAACATTGCCGCAACCATTATCTCCCACGCCATTTTCTTCGTCACTCTTCCGCTCGTCACCATTTCCCTGGGGTTCGAGTCCATCGACCGGGAGATTGTCGAGGCTGCCGAAACCATGGGCGCCGATTCCAGGGTTGTTTTCCGCACGGTGATCTTCCCCATGGTCAGGTCCTACATGGTCTCCGGCTATGCTTTTTGCTTCGTGCTCAGCCTGAACGAATACATTGTCGCCTACATGGTCTCCGGCTTTACCGTGGAGACCCTCCCCATCAAGATCTTCAATGCCCTGCGCTATGGCTACACGCCGGTGATGGCCTCGGTGACCGTGGTTTTCGTGCTGCTCGCGGCGCTCATCTTCGGGCTCATCGGCCGCTTCGGCGATTTGCCTCGGCTCCTGGGCGCCATGGCCCCCGAAAATCGGAATGGATAGGAGCCGGCCCAGGTTTGTTTCGGGATGAGCGGGAAAGTGCGCTGCTTGTGAGGGGGGAATGCGGGTTATTCGCCTTCGAAAAGCGAACAACCGAGAGGTGCTTCGGTATGAAACGCAAAGCAAATCCTGAACTCATTGACGTCGAGAACCCTGAATGGACTGAGGAGGATTTCCAGCGTGCTCGGCCTGCTGCCGAGATCCTTCCAAAACTCCTTGGACCGAAAGTTGCCTCCGAGATGCTCAAACTTCGGGGACGCCCCAAAGCCGCAGCAACGAAAGCACACGTCAACATTCGCCTGGATGCAGATGTGCTTGAGGCCTTTAAAGCGACAGGGCGGCCAAGGGGATACTGCTGGAACTTAACGCGTTCCCCGCGCGACGCCTGCATGGCCTCGTTGGCCCTTGTACTTTGCCTTGCCGTCAGAAGTTGGAATGTAGTGACAAATCGTCTTTAGTGTGTCCCTTTCGGCAAGCTGTGCGTGATATAGATCCCAACGCAGCTGCATATTCATCCAGAAGTCCGGTGACATCCCAAAGAACTTGGCCAGGCGCAGGGCTGTACCGGGGGTTATCCCCCGGCGGCCGTTAATGATCTCATTGACGCGCTGATATGGGACGTGAATAGCGTCTGCAAGATCACGCTGGCTAATTCCCATAGGGGCCAGGAACTCTTCAAGGAGCATTTCGCCCGGATGGGTGGGAGAACGCTCAGTTGGAATACGGATCATAGTTTTGCTCTCTTCAAAATTCAGTGATAATCCACAATCTCCACCTGCTCTGGGCCTGATTCGGACCATCTGAAACAGATGCGATACTGATCATTGATACGGATACTGTGCTGGCCAATGCGATTTCCGCCGAACTCTTCCAGTCGATTGTCTGGAGGGATGCGAAGTTCAGCGAGCGCTGTTGCCGAGTCGAGCTGATCGAGCTTTCGGGCCGCAATTTTCCATAACGACTCCGGGCAGGTTTTGCGTGCTGCCTTCGTGTTCTTTCCGTTGAAAACGTCTTCAATGCCCTCAGCTTTGAATGAAGCGATCATATTTTCATGATAGCATGAGTGTCATGCTATGGCAATCCTAGAGAATAGTACGGAGCAGAAGGCCCAACGTTGCGCATAACCGGCGCGCTGAAATGGCACGGACTCTGAATTTACGACACGGAGTTGCGCGTCAGGTTCATGCGCTGGTTCGGCCATGATCTTGGGAGGGGCTCGCGATTTCCTGGTACGAGAACTCTTGAAGCCGTGCATTAGTACGTGCATGCTCTATGGTCATGCTGACCAGGTTTCCCTGCCTGTCGAGGTCAGCGTATATGTTTTCGCTGATCTCTCTTGTCTCTGCTACTTCGTGATCTGTGAATTCGACGAGCGCCGTATCCGTGTCTGAAAAATACTTCACCTTCATTGTTGAGTCTCCTTAAAAGATCTATCGAAGAAAGCATTGTGGACGGTCTGGCCGTCTTCCAGCAGAATAATCCGAAGAAATTTGCTCTCCTCCGAAATCCAGCCCCATTTCCGTATTCTGCCATCGGATTGTACCTCTGTCTTCTCTGGGAACTGGATTACACGGGTTATCCACTCGTCTAGTATTATAGCCCTGTCGGGCCTCTTTCGCATATATTTGAAATACTGAGTTGTTTTCAATTCCAATTCCTGTTGCGTGGAGTTCAATCGCCTAAACGAGAAAGCTAACAATGAACAGTCCATGGATCGTGCCGGCCGATTGAGCACCGTACCATCTATGTTGGTTCTAGTAGCTGTTGATTCGCATTGGGTAATCTACGTAAGCAGCCGAACACAGTCTTCAGCGGGAGTGGCCGCCTTTGGCCACGATCCGCTGCAAGCCATGGTTGGCCAACTCCCTGAAGCGATTCCTGCACAGAGAAGCTTTCATTGGTTACGGTCTTATCACTCTGGCAAGGTACAAAGCCGGGCCGTTGACCGAACGCGCCGCGTGATGATTGCGAACCTCAATCCGGATTCTTGGGAGGAGAAGTTTCAGAAGAAGCGCCACCAGTGGCATTGGTCCGCTCCGGCCTCCGACCACAATGCGACATACCTCATGAGAGTCATTTATCCGCAATCGTATGTGCTTTATGGTCTGTTCGACATCGTCAAATTCATCCTTTCCAAGGCTCATCCCACGATCTTTCGACGGCCGTACTAAATTGTAGATTCGCAGGTCCGTCGGTCGCAGACCCAATTTATGCGCTGCCCTATTGACCATATCTTCTTCTTGGTCACTCGCTGGCCGTGGATCGTTCCATCGCAACGCCACGTAGATGACGCTGGGCCTCTCCGAACCAAACTCTCTTCCTGGACGTCGCATAACCGCTCACACTCCCTTCCGACTGGCTAACAGTTTGCTTAGATGGGAAAGGTTTCCTTGATATCGCCTCTATAGAAGGGTAGGAAGTCCATATTTTCTCGTATTGAGGCTCAAAACACGGGAAGAGGGCGTGCCCAGTTTCCCTCTTTCGAGAATATAGAGGAGAAAAATGGAAAGCAAGGAGGAATTCAGGCCTGACACCAAGCTCCGTTTGATGGATCACCCGGCAAGGAGACTGAAGCAAATGGCTGCCTGGTTCTGTGGACCGGCATTAAGACCGATAAAAATCCTGCAGACAGCAGCACTCGACCAGGTTGTCTTTGCTCTGGCGGAGTCCCCGCATGATGGCTTCCGCCGCCGAAAGGGTCGTGATAAAGGGCACCTGGTATTTGATGGCCGCCCATCCGATGGCATATTCATCGGTTCGGGCGCGCTGGCCCAGCGGGGTCTTGATGATCAGCTTAATGTCTCCATTCTTTATGGCATCCACCACATTCGGCCGCCCCTCACTAACTTTCAAAATGGATGCCACCTGGATCCCGCGGTTGGCGATGTACTCGGCGGTCCGCTGAGTGGCCACCAGATGGTAGCCGAGCTTCGAGAGACTTTCGGCAATGGGGAGAATTCTCGGTTTGTCGTTGTCGTTGACACTCAAAAAGATCGTACCCGACAGGGGCACCGTGATGCCGGTGGCTTCGAGGGCCTTCAACACCGCCTTGCCGAAGGTGGGGGAAATCCCCATCACTTCCCCGGTGGAACGCATTTCCGGCCGCAGGTAAATGTCTGCCTTTTCAAAACGGTCGAATGGGAACACCGATTCTTTGACGGCGACGTAAGGCAGTTGGTATTTGAAGCGGTAGCCGAGGTCCTCCAACGATTTGCCGGCCATCACTTCCACCGCCGCTTTGGCAATGGGGACCCCCGTCGCTTTGCTGACGAAGGGAACCGTTCGCGACGCCCGCGGGTTCACCTCGATGACATACAGGGTGTCAAAGAGAATGGCAAACTGGATGTTGATCAAGCCCTTGACTTTCAGGGCGGCGGCGAGAAGGCCGGTGCATTCCTTGATGTCCTCATGCTGTTCGCGACTTAGCAGATAAGGCGGCAGCACCGCCATGCTGTCACCGGAATGAACCCCCGCCTCCTCGATTTGCTGCATCACCCCACAGATTTCCGTGCGTTTGCCGTCCGAAATGGCATCGACGTCGAATTCATAAGCATCCTCCAGAAAACGGTCGAGCAACACCGGGTGTTCTTCCGAAGCGCTCACGGCATTGCGCATGTAGTGTTCGAGCGACGACGCGTCGTAAACGATTTCCATGGCCCGGCCCCCGAGCACATAAGAGGGCCGCACCATCAGCGGGAACCCGATGCGGGCGCCCACCTCCAGGGCCTCGGCCACCGAGGTGGCGGTGCCGTACTGGGGATGAGAGATATCGAGCGAGTTGAGCAAAGCCCCGAACCGGTCGCGGTCTTCGGCAAGATCGATGGAATCGGGGGAGGTACCCCAGATGGGCACCCCGGCCTTTTCCAGGGCAAGAGCGAGTTTGAGCGGCGTCTGGCCGCCGAACTGAATAATAACCCCATCCGGCTTTTCCAGTTCGATGACGTTCAGGACATCCTCAAGGGTCAACGGCTCAAAGTAGAGTTTGTCGGCTACGTCATAATCGGTGCTCACCGTTTCGGGATTGCAGTTGATCATGATAGCCTCGATGCCCAGAGCTCTCAGGGCCAGGATGCCGTGGACGCAGCAGTAGTCGAATTCGATCCCCTGGCCGATACGATTGGGACCGCCGCCAAGGACCACGACCTTTTTGCGGTCGGTCGGCATCGATTCGTTTTCTTCATCGTAGGTGGAGTAATAATAGGGAGTGAAAGACTCAAATTCGGCCGCACAGGTATCCACGATCTTGTAGGACGGCAAAATGCCTCGCTGCTTGCGCAGACTGCGCACCTGACCCTCCTGCTGTCCGGTCAGCAACCCCAGGTGCCGGTCGGAAAAACCCAACCGCTTGGCTTTGCGCAGGGTCTCGGTGGAAAGAGTGCTCCGTTCGGCATATTCGTTGGCAACAACGGATTCGAACTGNACCAGCTGGCTCAAGTTTTCCAGAAACCATATGTCAATGCCGGACAGCCTGGAGATTTCTTCGGGAGATAATCCGGAAGACAACGCATGCCAGATTTTGAGAATGCGGTCCGGGGTGCCCGAACGGAGATCATCCAGGAGGGCCACTCGGGACATTCGACGATATTGATCGGTTTCCCGGGCGTGAAATCCGGACCACCCGTTTTCCAGGGACCTGAGGGTCTTATTGAGGGCCTCCTTGAAAGTCCGCCCGATACCCATGGCCTCGCCTACGGATTTCATCTGCGACCCGAGAGTGGTGTCGTTTCCGGGAAATTTTTCAAAATCCCAGCGCGGGATTTTAACCACCACATAATCAATGGCGGGTTCAAAACAGGCCGGGGTCTTTCGTGTGATATCGTTGGGGATTTCGTGCAGGTGGTACCCGACGGCCAGTTTGGCGGCGATCTTGGCGATGGGAAATCCGGTGGCCTTGGAAGCCAGGGCGGAACTGCGGGAAACCCGCGGGTTCATTTCGATCACCACCATTTCGCCCGTTTGCGGATTCAGCGCAAACTGGATGTTGGCGCCCCCCGTTTCCACGCCGATGCGGGCGACGATTTTTTTGGCCGCGTCGCGCATGTTCTGGTATTCGACATCGGTCAGGGTTTGGGCGGGCGCGACGGTGATGCTGTCTCCGGTGTGAATCCCCATGGGATCGAAATTCTCGATGGAGCACACGACGACGAAATTGTCGGCGGCATCCCGCATGACTTCCAGTTCGTACTCCTTCCAGCCGAGCACGCCCTGTTCGATGAGGACCTCGGTCACAGGGCTCGCTTTCAATCCCCAGCGCGCCGCCTGGGCAAACTCCTCGCGATTATAGACGACGCTTCCGCCGATGCCCCCCAGAGTGTAGGCGGGACGTATGATCAGCGGAAATCCGATCCTTTCCGCCAACACCTCGGCCTCTTCCAGGGTCCGCACACAGCCCCCATCGGGGACCTTCATGCCGATGTCACACATGGCGTTGCGAAAGAGTTCCCGGTCCTCAGCCATCTGGATCGTTTCGAGACGAGCCCCGATCAGCTCCACGCCGTATTCCTCCAGCACGCCGCTTTTTGCCAGCTCCACCGCCAGGTTGAGGCTGGTTTGGCCGCCCAGTGTCGGCAGCAGGGCGTCGGGGCGTTCCTTTTCGATAATGGCTTTGATGGTCTCGGCGCGCAGCGGTTCGATGTAGGTCCGGTCGGAAAATTCGGGGTCGGTCATAATGGTGGCCGGGTTGCTGTTGACCAAGATGACGATAAACCCTTCTTCACGCAGGGCTTTGCAGGCCTGGGTCCCGGAGTAGTCGAATTCGCAGGCCTGGCCGATAACAATGGGACCGGACCCGATAACGAGAATGCGCTTGATGTCTTTTCGCTTAGGCATGGAACCTCTTCATATCCTCGACAAATTGTTCGAAGAGATACCGGCTGTCGTGAGGGCCGGGGGCGGCTTCGGGGTGGTACTGAACGGAAAACGCGGGGAGCCGCTTGTGGCGAATCCCCTCCAGAGTACCATCATTCAGGTTGATATGGGTGACCTCGATGTCGTTCTTGGGCAGGCTTTCCGTGTTGACGATAAAGCCATGGTTCTGCGAGGTGATCTCCACCGCTCCGGTAGGCAGGTACTGCACGGGGTGATTGGCCCCGTGATGGCCGAATTTCAATTTGGTGGTGGTGCCTCCAAGGGCCAATCCCAGGATCTGATGTCCCAGGCATATGCCGAAAACCGGCTTCTTTCCGAGGAGAAACTGCACGTTCCGAACCCCGTATTCCACGGGCTCAGGGTCGCCGGGGCCGTTGGACAGAAAGATCCCGTGCGGGTCCCAAGCCAAAACTTCCTCGGCCGGAGTGTGGGCCGGGAAGACCCGAATCTGGCACTGATGATTGTAGAGGGCCCGCAGAATGGAAAATTTTACCCCGAAATCGTACACCGCAACCCGGTAAAGGGTTTCCTGCCGGGGCAGGCCTGCCGTTTCGAGCGGCCAATCATAATGGGTCCCGGAGGTGATTTCCTGCACAATATCCCGTCCGACCAATTGCCGGCCGCTCTGCAGCTTCTCCAAAGACGCCTCCATGGATTCGTTCGAGGTGGTGACCATCCCCATCTGGGCGCCGTGGTCGCGCAGATGCCGGGTCAGGGCCCGGGTATCGATGTCGTGGATGCCGACGACCCCGTGGTGGCTCAAATAGTCGTCCAGGGACCGGTGGGCCTGCCAGTGGCTGACCACGGGGCTGTATTCCCTGATGATGAAGCCGGAGGCATAGATGCGGCGCGATTCGAAATCCTTTGGATTGACCCCGTAGTTGCCGATCTGGGGGTAGGTCATCACCACCAGCTGAAAATGATAGGAGGGGTCCGTCAATATTTCCTGGTAGCCGGTCATCGCCGTGTTGAACACCACTTCACCGATCGTGGTCCCCACGCTGCCCAAAGAAAGACCTTCAAAATGGGTGCCGTCCGACAAGATCAAACGTGCTCTCATGGAAGTTTATCCTGGTTGTCTTGAAATTTTGCCGAAGTCTTAATCCCGCTTGAAGCGACTGTAATCCGGCCGCCGATACAGGCTTTCACCCCCGCCGTCAATGGCCAGCAGGGCTTTAACCTTGAGCGGAAGTCCGTAGAGCTGAATGAACCCGTGGGCGTCCTGCTGGTTGTAAACATCTTCCTCCCCGAAAGAGGCGTAATCTTCACGGTAGAGGCTGAAAGGGCTCCAGCGCCCGGCGACAATAACGTTTCCTTTGTACAATTTCAGGCGTATGGAACCGCTGACAAATTCCTGGGTCACCTTTACAAAAGCGTCCAAGGCCTGCCGCAGTCGCATGAACCACATACCATTGTACACCAGACCGGCATATTTGACCGCAACGAAGTCCTTGTAGTGCATTGTGTATTTGTCCAGGCACATACTCTCGAGGGCCTGGTGCGCCTTCATGATCACCGTGCCGGCCGGGGTCTCATAGACGCCGCGGCTTTTCATGCCGACCAGCCGATTTTCGACCATATCCACACGGCCGATGCCGTGTTTTCCACCAATCCTGTTCAGCCGCGTAAAAAGCTCCGTCGCCGACAGCGGGATCCCATCCAGACTGACCGGATTGCCTTTTTCAAAACCGACGGTGATGTATTCCGCCTCATCCGGCGCGTCCTCGGGATCCACCGTCAACTGAAACATTTCTTTTTCCGGCTCGTTCCAGGGATCTTCCAGCGGGCCGCCTTCATGAGAAAGGTGAAATATGTTGCGGTCGCGACTGTAGATGCTCTTTTCGGTGTGGGAGATGGGAATATCATTTTCGGATGCATAGCGGATAGCGTCCTCCCGGCTGCGGATTTCCCACTCACGCCAGGGGGCGATGACTTTCAGCTTCGGATTCAGAGCCATGACCGTCAATTCAAACCGGACCTGATCGTTCCCCTTGCCCGTGCAGCCGTGAGCCACGGCTTCCGCGCCCTCTGCTTCGGCAATTTCCACCATCTTCTTGGCGATCAGCGGGCGGGACATGGAGGTGCCGAGGAGATAATCGCGCTCATAGACAGCGCCGGCCTGCATGGTGGGAAAGACGTAATCACGAAGGAACTCTTCACGCAAGTCCAGCACAATCAATTTGCTGGCTCCCGACCGAATCGCCTTTTCCTCCAATCCGGTCAATTCTTCTTCCTGGCCGAGATCGGCGGTGAAACAGATGACCTCGCATTGGTAGTTGTTTTTCAGCCACGGGACGATTACCGAAGTGTCCAATCCTCCACTGTAAGCCAATACCACCTTGTTGATCTCATGCTTTCCCAAGAGCAGCTCCTTTCATAAACAAAAAAACCCCGGCAATTCTGCCGAGGTTCTTATGCGAGGACATGTAACAATTGCATCATATGCCACACAAAAAACACCCGGCCCTTGTCCGGCGACGACGGAGACGACGGGTGTTCAAACGGTCTGTAAGGCAAACGTTAGCGTTCATGACTGCAAACATGGATGGAATCCTTTCTTCATTTCGCGCTTTCACATGCCAAAAATATCCGGGGTTGTCAAGCACGAAAGTGAAGAAAAACGCAGGGCGAAGAATCCCCCCGTGAACTACCTGTCTTGCCTGGTGAAGGAAGGTGCTTTATTTTGGGACGGCAGTTGAGGATGACAGGCGGCAGCGCGTCATGTGGCGTCGTTTAGGTTGAGCAGCGCGACCGTCGCGCGGGCAATCTCCAGCTCCTCGTTGGTGGGAATGATGAGGATCTTCACCCGACTTTCCGGTCTGTGGATCTCTCCTTCGGCGTGGTTCAACGCCGCGTTCTTGCCCGGGTCGAGCACGATTCCCAGGCCTTCCATGCCCATGCACACACGGGCACGGACCGTTGCCGAGTTTTCCCCGATGCCGGCCGTGAAGACAACACCATCCACTCCTCCCATCGCCGCCAGATACGACCCGATGTACTTGCGAATGCGGTAGCAGAAGACATCCAGGCACTCTTCCGCCTGCTTGTGACCTTCACCGACCTTTTTCTCGATATCGCGCAGATCATTGCTGCCGATATCCGCCAATCCGAGGATGCCGCTCTTCTTGTTGAGCATCTCGTTGACTTCGGCGCCGTTCATATTCTTGTGCTCCATCAGGAAGAAGATGATCGCCGGGTCGATATCCCCGCAGCGGGTACCCATCACCANGCCTTCCAGCGGCGTGAAGCCCATGCTGGTGTCAACGCACCGGCCGCCATCGACGGCACTGATGCTGCAGCCATTGCCCAGGTGGCAGGTGATGATCTTCAGATCCTTGATGTCTCGGTCGAAGAAGCGGGCCGCCTCCCGCGACACGTACTTGTGACTGGTGCCGTGGAACCCATAGCGACGCACCCCATCCTTCCGGTAGAGTTCGATGGGCAGGCCATAAAGATAGGCGCGGGAAGGCATGGTGGTGTGAAACGCCGTGTCGAAGACCCCCACCTGGGGCACCCCCGGGAAGACCTCCTCACAGGCCTTGACGCCCGCCAGATTCGGGGGGTTGTGGAGCGGCGCAAGAGAAAAACATTCCTCGATCACCGCTTTGACCTGATCGTCGATGAGCACCGGCGCGGTGATCCTCTCGCCGCCGTGGACGATCCGGTGGCCAATGGCCATTATCTCTGACGGAGATTGCATCACGCCCGTGTGTTCATGAGTCAAATAGGAGGTGATCAGACCAACCGCCATATTTGTATTCGTGACGTCGGTTTCTACCCCCACCGGGTCGGCACCGGGCCGTTTGTAGGTGAAGAAAGTTCCGGGCAAGCCGATCCGTTCCACCAGCCCTCCCGCCAAAAACGTGAAGTCATCACTTTTCATACACGTGAATTTGACGGATGAACTACCCGCGTTGATCACCAGAACATTCATTAAGACAATCCCCTATTGGCTCTATCTAAAATCCCCCCACCCCCCTTTATCAAAGGGGGGCAAGGGAGGATTTCATGCTTTGTTGTGACCTCTCGGGTCATGAAGGTCAGGGGGTCATTCCACGGGATCAGCCCAAGCCGGCCCTTGGAAGAAAGCTAAAGCTTGTACTTGCTGTGCTTTTCCCGCATGCCTTCAACGGCAGTGGAGAGCTTGCCGGTATCGAGGACCATCTCCATCATGGCAAGCTGTTCTTCCCACGTTGCGGGGTCGACTTCGGCCTTGATGGTTTCATCAAACACATGGTACACGGGGAGTCCCAACGAGACTCCGGCCAGGGGGCCTGCAAAGGTCGGGTCGCCGGCGGCAACGGTCTCGGCATAGATCTCAGCCCCTCCCGCATCGGAGGAACCGAGAAGCACGATTACGTTTTCGGCACCGTACTTCTCAGCGGCGTCAACCACACGCTGCTGGTTCTGCAGGTCCATGGCTCCCGCTGCCGTTCAGACGAAGCACTCGGTGGCGGAAAACACCACCTCCGCGCCGGTCCCGGCAAAACAGGCCTCCATGGCGGGGCCGGGAACACCGTCCCGCTCGCCAAGGAGGATCAGTTTCTTGCCTTCCAGTTTGCTCATTGTGTCATCTCCTCATTACAAAGTTTCCATGCACGTTGTCAATGCCTCATCCCAGAAGCTTTTCCGCGCGACTGCGGATCGCTTCCAGGGTCACCTCATCCCCGGTGATCCGCTCCCGGAGTTCCCCCGCCTTGTAGAAGAGGAACGTAGGCACCCCCATGACCTTAAGGGTTATGGCGAGTCGACGGTTTTCCATTACATTGAGTTTGCAGAACTTGACTCGCCCCTCGAATTCGTCTCCCATGGCCGTGACATTGTCCATCAGGGCCAGGCAGGGGCCGCACTTCGGTCCCCACAGGTCAACCACTACGGGCAGACTGTTCTGGGTCACTTCAGCCTCGAAATTGTCCACATTGACTTCAACCATGATATCTACCTCCTATTTCCGTTTAATGTTCCACAACAATCACTTACAAATGCCCTGTCTGGCGCAGAATCTCTTCCGCACGCTTGCGCTCCGGGGAGGGCACTTTCACCACCGGGCCCGTGCAGCCCATGGCGGATTCGGCATAGATGTTGCCCTTCCAGAGTTCCTTCACAGCGGCCTCGACGGAGAGCACATCCACGCCGTGGATTTCGGAATCCGTGGGGACCCGGGGCGGAACCGGCACAGCTTCATCACACACAGCCTTGGGAGTGAGGGCGGCGATGGCTTTCTCAAAGCCTGCGGCCCTGGCCGCGGCAATTTCCTTCTTCACACGTGCCGGAAGGTTTCCCCGCACCAACGCTGCCGTGTAGCAGAGCGCATTGGCAATGACCGAGGCTCCGGAGGCTCGAGAAATGATCGAGACGATCTGCCCCCAGTGCTCTCCGACCGACGGGCCATAGCCCCAGCCAAGGGCCTCATAAACCCCGCCGCTGTTGAATGCGGAGAATACCTTGATGAGAACATTGCCGGTCAGGCTGTCGCACACACANANGTCCACGGCNCCGGCCANAAGGTCGTTGCCGCGCAGCAGGGCGCCGCCGTCGGTGCGAACGCTGGTTCCAAAATGGATGGCATAGCCGCGTTCAGCCATGCGGACGAGAGACCTCTGGACAATTCCCGCACCATCCAGGTTGAGGATCCCCACGGTGGGGCGCTCAATGCCGAGAGCTTTCGCCACGGCAATGCCGTACACGGCGTTGCGCAGCATCGCCTCGGGACGGCTCGCGGCCGAGGTTCCCGTGCATGAAGCTATGAGCAGGGGTTTTCCGCAGGCCGGAGTGAGCACCCGGCCGATGGTGGCCACCCCCAGGGGAAAGGGATAGTGCAGGGCCACCATGGCGGCAATACGCCCATCGGCGAGGGCAGCCTCCATGGCCGCGACGATGTCCGCTTCGCAATTGGGGGTCTCGATCCAATGGAGATGATCGCATCCCGGCACCCTGGAGCCGATGGGCACCACGTCGATGCGGGAATCCTGGGCCATGGCCAGAGCTGCTCCTCGCAGCAGTTCTTCGCTGCCGAGCTCGCTCCCTGCGGCCATCAGACCGACACGAACCTTCGGGCCCCCCGAGCGAGCTTGTTCCACCAACTCCGCCAGGGCTTCACCTACGAGCTTGCGCTTGTTTGTCATGAGAGCACCTCAATTGCCTTTCTGCAGGGACTCGGCCAGCCCCGTCAGGGCATCCAGCAGCAGGGTTTTCACTTCATCCCGGCTGATGCCGCTGACCGGTTCTCCCGATGAAGCCTCCACCANGAACGAGGCACCGTCGGCAAGGTTGGTGAGTCTCGCCAGGAAGAGGCTGCCCTTGCCGATGATCATCGCCCGTTTCATGGTGCCTGCCTTGATGGCGTCCACCGCATGCCCGAGGAAAGGCACGCCGGAAGGAATGTGCCCCTGGGTGTGGGCGAAGCCGGGCATGCCGTGCCTGGTAACGAAGTCGTTCAAGGCGGTCCGTTCGAGCTGCCCCTTCATGACCGCGAGGGCGGCGATCATCTTGAAATTGGCCTCGGGCACGTTGCCGGCGCCGGCAGGCAGAGTAATTTCCGGGATGTGCAGTTCGGCCGCGTACTTGTCCACATCTGCGAAATTCAGGCCGGCACGCTGCAGGGGTTCCCACACCAGCGCCGTGGTCACGGCCTGGGGCGATGCTCCGGCTCCCACGGAGTGTTTGCCCAGGGCATCGAGGCGGATCACCGGGGCCGAGCCGTCATCGGCGCTGAGGAGCACGGCGAAGTTTCCGAGACAGTTTTCCAGGGCCGGGAGTTCTTTTTTCACATGGTCGCGTGCATTCATATAGAGCTTCGGCAGGGCCCCGCCAGCCAAGACCACTACGTTCTTATGCGCCCCCGAAGCCACCAGGGACGCACCCACGATGATGGCGCTCACCGGGGCGGCGCAGAAAGCTCGCACGTCGCAGCCGCTGGCATTGACGCAACCCGCGATTTCCGCGACGGCCTTGGCAAAATTGCCGCCGCCCCGCTGGTTCATGTCGCCCGCCGCCTCTTCGGAACATTCCACGACATAACTCACTTCCTCCGGGCGCGTGTTGGTGTTGTGGAGCAGGTGAAAGAGAGTGAGTACGCTCCCGGCCTTGCTCGCCAGATTCTCAAGGAGGACGTGAGCGGAAAGGCTCTCATCGATTTCATGGCCGCGGCGGCAGCAGCCCACCACCTCACCGCCGAAATACAGGGGCAGGGCAGCTTTGGTGGCCACTTCCGCGCTAATGGCGGAGAGTTCCCGACCGGCTTCCAGACGCTTCAAGGCTTCTGCGGGAAGGAGCGGATGAGCGGCAAGCTTTTCCTTCACCGAGGCGGCAAAGCCTTGGTCCAGCCAGATGAGGTCGAAAACATCGCAAATGTCCATGAGACCGAGGAATTCGTCTTCAGGCATGATCTCACCGTACTTGCCATAGCGCTTGGGCTCCGTGCCGAGATTGGAATACCAGGGCTGGGACTGGGCATCGAGCTCGTCGAGGGACATGGCACCGATGAATGCCAGGTTTGGAGCGTAGCGCGAGGCCTCGTCAAAGGACTGAACAAATTCTGGAAGACTGGCGAGAAACGCGGAATCGGGCTTGCTATGACGCTCCATATAGGGCGTTGAGCCGTAATAGAGCCCGAGTTCCGGCGTGTGATTCAGGCAATACGCGGTGCCTTTGATGGCTGCATTGGGCATGATCCTATTCCCTCCTTGAATTCGCTGTATGCTCACCGGTGTGGGGTGCATCTCTTCTCTTCAGCCTCACCTGGCCTCTCCCCTCAAGAGCGAGGGATCGGGGCAACAACGTTGCTGTCCCCACTTCTGCGGCCTACAGGGTGCAAAAGATCTTAATGTTTTCAGCGTCGCGCACCACGCTGCAGCGCACCACCCGGCCCGAATTGAGCTCCACCATGGCGGGCAATTCGCTAAGACCAAGTTTCTCCGTCATGCGAGCGTTCATGTAGCCGTCGATCAGGGCGAGAGGCACACCGACCTGGTCTTTGAGCTTCTCCGCCTCGGCGGCAAGTTTGATCTGGTCCTGATCGATGCTCGAAGTGAAGAGGGCAAAGACCTTGATGGGTTCCAGCAGCAGTGACTGGAGGTGCAGCTGTTGGGAAATATAAGCATACGCCGCCATGGCGGCGGAAGCGCCATCACCGGAGGCAGTGACGACCTGGCGCAGAAACGTGTCCCGTACATCACCGGCAGCGAAAACGCCCTCGACCGATGTCTCCATCCGTTGGTTGGTGACAATCCATCCGCCGGGGAGGGTCTCCACCACCCCCTGGGCAAACTCGGCGTTGGGTTCGATACCCACAAACACGAACACCCCGGCTACCGGCAAGTCGGCCACCACACCGCTTTTCACGTTCTTGAGGACGAGCTTTTCCACCATGTCCCCGCCTGCGATGGACTCCACGACGGTGTCCAGAATCGGCACGATCTTGGGGTTGGAAAACGCCCGCTCAAGGGCTGACCGATGAGCCCGGAAGGCATTACGGCGATGGATGATGTAGACCAGGGAGGCGAACTGGGTGAGGTACATGGCTTCTTCCACCGCCGCATTGCCGCCGCCGATGACCGCTACGACCTCGTTTTCAAAGAAGGCCCCGTCACACACGGCGCAGTAACTGACCCCACGCCCGGTGAATTTGCCCTCCCCGGGGCAGCCGGCCTTTCGGTATCTCGCGCCGGTAGCGATGATGATGGCCTCGGCCTCGATTTCACCGTCGTCCGTGACCACCACCTTTTTGCCGTCGCGGACGGCGATGGCTTTGATCGTTCCCGTCTTGAATTCGGCTTTGAAGTGTTCCGCGTGGGCGCGCATGGAGTCGGCCAATTCCTGACCGGTGGCCCTGATGGTGCCCGGAAAGTTCTCTATTTCATTGGTGATAATGATCTGTCCACCAGGCCTGCCCTTTTCGAGAAGAAGCACATCCAGTCCGGCCCGCTTTCCATAAATCGCCGCGGTGAGGCCCGCCGGCCCGGCGCCCAGGATCACCAGTTCACGTTTTTCCACAGCCGTCTTCTCCTTGCTTTGCAGGGCCCTGTGTTGCAGCCCCGGTGAGAGGCCTAAAGCTGACTCATCGCCCGCTTGACCAATTCGAGATCGATGGAGGCGAAATCTTCTCGCCCCTCAGGACGATCCACTGTGCCCAGGATCGCCAGCCGCTCCTTGGCCTTCTCAATCATCAGAATCCCGGAGGCGTCGTAACGCCTCGGGGATTTCTCGATGATCAGCGAACGGTAGGGCGAGCGGATCAGCGGCACGTTGGGCGGCAGTGGCGCGGTAACCAGGCGCCAGCCTTCCTGGAGGAGACGTTCGGCAGCTTCGTACACGTCGCAAGGCGTGCCTGCAACTGCGGTGGCCTCAAACTCTTCCCTCAGGACCTGCAGAATCTTTTCGTTGTTGGTCACGACCCGATAGGTCACGCGCCCCTCCTCGAGTTACTCTTCAAAAATGGTCTGTTCGCTGATTTCCGTGGTCATCGCCTTGAATGCCCGGAGGAGCAGCTCGCGGCGTTTGGCCTTGTCGCCTTCGGGACCGAGTCCCGGCGCACCCACCGGATGAGGGATGGCCACGCCGGGAACGATACGGTTGGTGCCCACGGTGAGCATGATGGGCACGATGGTGGCAATCTGCACCACGGGGATCCCGGCAACATTCTCGATCTCACGCGTCATCGATGCACCGCATCGAGTACAGGTGCCTCAGGTGGAGGTGAGAATAGCCGCACTGACTCCTGCCTTCTTGAGCTGTTCGCCGATTTCCTGACCGAAGCGTTCGGCATGGGAAACGGCGGTTCCGGTACCGGTGGTGGTATAAAGGATGGGGTGAAGCTTCTTGAACACCCCTTCCCGTTCCAGTTCCCTCATCACATCGAGG
>JGI20214J51088_10000905_pt1 | contig 20166 bp, 19 predicted proteins | sample WetSurMetagenome_FD_51088 | JGI IMG/M metagenome (IMG submission 51088) | reverse complement strand
ACTATATCAGGGTATGTTAATTAATTAACACAAAAGTACCGGTTCAAATTCAGCCATATAAGAGGCTTAAAACCTATTTTATATTAGTATAAATACTACCTCAACGGCGTAACGGTCTGACGGCATGACGGCGTAACGGCGTAACGGTGAAAACATTTATGGGGTATTGGGTGTATGGAAGGCAGAGGAAATGATGCGGGGGGCAGGGGGCGAAGGGCAAAAGGCAAACAATCATTCGGATTCTATCCGTGTAGATCCGTGTAAATCCGTGTAAATCCGTGGTTAAAAAGAAATTTTATTAAGATCAGAAACCATCATCTTCTTTTAGTATTTTTGAATTATGAAACTTATTGCTGAAAGCGGAGGCACCAAAACTCAGTGGTGTGCGGTGTCTGGATCGGAACAGACTGAAATAATCTCAACAATCGGACTAAACCCGAACTTTGTTTCAGAAGAAACGATCAGGGATGTTCTTTCCTCCGAAGTTATGCCGGCAATTAAAAATCCACCCATCGGGGAAGTGTGGTTTTATGGTGCAGGATGTGCCGGAAAAGCCATGGAGAATAAGGTATCTTCCGCGATTGAATCTGTTCTGCCCTCAGCGGATATCCATGTTTTTTCCGACCTTACAGGTGCAGCACGTGGATTGCTTGGTTCAGAAAAAGGTTATATATGCATGATCGGTACCGGTTCAAACTCAGGATATTACGATGGCAGGAAAATAACCGCCAACATACCGCCTCTTGGGTTTATACTTGGAGATGAAGGCAGCGGTGCCGCGCTGGGCAAAAGAATGCTCGCGGATTTCCTTAGGGGGATAATGCCTCAGTCACTTTCTGATGAATTCAGGGATATTTATGGGGCTGAAAAGGATGATATTGTCAGCAATGTTTACAGGGGCGTTTTTCCAAGCCGCTATATCGGAGGATTTGTTCAGTTTCTCAAGAAACATATTTCGGAACCCTATTGCAGTATCCTTCTGAAAAAATCATTTGGTGAATTCGTTGAAAGAAACCTGCGGCTCTATAACATTTCCGGAAAAACCGGCATTGCNGTAACGGGATCTGTGGCATGGCATTTCAGGGAGATTCTGGAAGAGGTTCTTCTCCAAAACGGCTTTACTATCTCAATGATAAGTCAGGGACCTATAGAGGGTATCATCCGGTATCATAAAATGAATAATTAAAATAAGCTCCAAAAAAGATGATAAGTCATACAGAATCGGAATCACTTTATAACAACCTTGAAAAGATGCCTGTCAGGGAGCTTCTTGAATCTATTAACANGGAAGATCAGAAAGTTCCTCTTATTGTTAAAAAATCAATCCCTGAAATCGNAAAGCTTGTTGAAGCCATAGTTTCAAGGATGAAGAAAGGAGGAAGGCTCTTTTATATCGGTGCCGGGACAAGCGGCAGGCTCGGAATTGTTGATGCATCGGAGATCCCTCCCACTTTCGGACTAGATCACGGCTATGTTATCGGCCTGATTGCAGGAGGTGACGGAGCTATAAGAAAAGCAGTAGAGATGGCTGAAGACAATGAGGAACTGGGATGGAACGATATTAAAACATTCAATCCTTCGACAAGAGATGTAATAGTAGGGATTGCTGCATCAGGTTCAACTCCGTATGTCGTGGGAGCGTTAAAGAAAGCAAGGGAAAACGGGATACTTACCGGTGCAATAACTTGTAATTCAGGCACTCCTCTGGCAGAAAACGCTGATNTGGTCATTGAAGTAGTTACTGGGCCCGAATTTGTTACCGGAAGCACCCGTATGAAAGCCGGCACTGCCCAGAANCTTGTACTAAATATGATAACAACATCAGCAATGATAAGCCTNGGCCGGGTGAAAGGCAATAAAATGGTAAATATGCAGCTCACCAATCAGAAACTTATCAGAAGGGGTACAAAGATGATCTCTGACGAAACTGGACTCGATCCGGCAACCTCAAAGAAACTCCTGCTTCTTCACGGCTCGGTGAAAAAAGCTTTGGATTCATTCAACGGATGAGAACGACTCAGGTCACACGACTCACGACTCACGAAAAACCTTTCGCCGTGCGTCGTGCGTCGTTTGTCGTGCGTCAAAGATTTGGACAATCACAAGGTTTGATTCTGTGTTTTTTCTGCAAAGCCTTATTTACCTTGTATGTAAGATAGGCACAACCTGCGCCTATTACCGCTCCGGCAGCAACATCTGAAGGATAATGAACTCCAAGGTGCATCCTGGAATAGGCAACGGTTCCAGCATATGCAAAAGAGGGTACTATGATATACCATTCAGGATAAGCAAGACTGACCGAAGTAGCAGTTGCGAAGGCACTGGAAGTATGTCCGGAGGGAAATGAAGGGCTTCCTGCTTTTGCCTTTTTAAGAATATCCGGATATGTCTCGAATGGACGATCNCNATTAATTGAGTATTTGAGAGCCAGTGTAACCCCGGCATTTACAGCTGACGCTGCTGCCATAATAAAAGCATTTCTTATCATTTTATCGTCGTCCCTTATTAANCCCGCACCTGCCAGGATAGCTGGTACACCAATAGCTACATAGGTATCTGAATTCGTGATAAACCTGAAGTATTTATCGGAATTTTGAATTTCCTCTGAATTAATTGTTCTCAGTAATCTGATATCTATATTCTGAGAAAAACTTACCGCAGGAAAAAGAAAAACCAAAAATAAAGGCACTCTAATGCTCAACCCTTGTCATTTTAGTTTAACCTTAACGTCAATAAGCTCTAAAATATTATCGATATCCTGGGTTGTATTTACGATCGTGGTTATTGGCCGCAGATTGCCAAATCTGACAGAGTTCCTGAAATTATCCTTTATGTCTTTTGGAATGGCGCTTCCCTCAATCGCAGTCTCAGCCTTATCCCCAAAGTATAAAGTGACCCTGAAAGTATCTTTAAAAACACTTGCCCAGAATAATGTTTTCTTCTTACGCTGCATCTTGAACAGCCACTGTTTGCCATCGTTATAATATCTCCATTCCTTCGTGACGTCTTTGTAATTATCTTCCACATATTTTATCAGTTCCTGCCACAAAATCATTTTATCCCCGATGATAGATTTTATGAACTCATCCGACGGAAAAACATTTTTGTCTCCCAGAACGGGTTTTATATTTTCAACCATGTTTGTATTATTATAATTTTTAACCTCCCCGAATGTTAAATTTAATATTTTTATATCATATAAATATCTTCCTGATGATAAAAGACAAGACACTTGATCTGCTTTGTGACCGGTATCCTTCACTTCTGGCACTGAGGAGCACTATTTATGATGCGGCCGCAATGATTATTGAATGTTATTCGGGTGGAGGGAAATTACTGATTTGCGGAAACGGAGGAAGCAGCACCGATGCTGATCATTTTGCAGCAGAGCTCATGAAGAGTTTCGAATCGCAGCGTCCTCTGGATGAGAGCCTGAAAAATAGATTGTATGAGATCTCAGCAACAAGAGGCCGATGGCTGGGAAATATGCTTGAACACTCATTGCCCGCAATCTCTCTCCCGGCAAATACTGCACTTGTAACTGCAATTTCGAATGATATTGACCCTACCCTCATTTATGCCCAGCAGGTTATAGGATATGGCGAAGAGGGAGATATCCTGATAGGAATAAGTACATCGGGAAACTCCCGGAATGTTGTTGATGCCTGTATAACTGCCAAAGCATTGAATTTAAATGTCATGGGAATTACGGGCAAAACCGGAGGCAAAATGAAACAATATTGCGATCTGCTCGTAAATGTTCCGGAAACACGTACCGCCTGGGTTCAGGAATTACATCTTCCTGTACTTCATGCAATATGCCTTATTGTCGAAAATCATTTTTACAGTAAATAAAAAGTTAAAATAATGAAGCCCGAATTTCTGAAAGAGGTGCTGGAAAAGATCAGGGCGGTTAAAATTGCTGTTGTTGGCGATTACTGCCTTGATGCCTACTGGTTTGTCGATGAATCTAAAAGTGAGATATCGGTTGAAACAGGAAAACCTACCGAACCGGTTCGTCGCCAGAAGTATTCCCTGGGAGGGGCCGGGAATGTGGCAAATAATCTGGCCTCTCTCGGGATAAAAGAGATTAAGGCATTCGGGGTCACCGGAAATGATCCGTTTGGTGCAGAGATGATTGCAATAATGAATCAAACCGGCATAAATACGAAAAACATGCTGATCCAGGACACAGACTGGGCGACACATGTATATATTAAACCTTATACCGGCGAGATTGAGAAAAGCCGCATTGATTTCGGCAATTTCAATTACCTGGCTGATAAAACAGCTGAAATATTAATTCAGAATCTTCAGATAGAGATCATTGAAACCGATCTTGTAATTATAAACCAGCAGGTTTTGTCAGGAATTCATACTGAGTACTTCCGACAAAAACTTGTTGAAGTCATCAGCCAGTTTCCTGAAAAGATATTTATTGCAGACAGCAGGAATTATACTGATTTCTACCGGGGAGCATACCGTAAGATGAATGATACAGAAGCTGCAAGACTATGCGAAATTAAAAAAGAGCAGGGTGAGACTGTTTCATACCAGGAAGTAATATATGCGGCTGAACAACTTTACGAACGATACCGTAAGCCTCTCTTTATAACCCGCGGCGGCAGGGGTTCTGTTGTAACTGACGACAAGGGGATCTCTGAAATAGGCGGAATGATGATCATTTCCCGCATTGATACTGTTGGTGCGGGAGACAGTTACCTTGCTGGTGCTTCAGCAGCACTCGCGGCAGGTTACTCTCTTGAAACTGCCGGTGAAATCGGAACCTTCACAGCAGGAGTNACAGTCCAGAAGCTATTTCAGACGGGGACAGCCTCTCCGGAAGAAGTTTACAAAATAGGAGGCGACGCTGATTATATTTACCATCCTGAACTTGCCGAGGATATAAGACATGCTGATTATCTTCAGAAATCGGAAATTGAAATAATTACAAAGTGGCCTGCAGATTTCAGGATCATATATGCCATCTTCGATAACGACGGCACAATTTCCACTCTGCGTGAAGGTTGGGAACAGATTATGGCGCCTATGATGATCAGAGCAGTTTTAGGAGAGAAATACAAGGAGGCGGACGAAACCTTATATCTCAGAGTAAAATCAGCAGTCCTTGATTTGATTGATAAAACAACAGGAATACAGACTCTGAAACAGATGAACATCCTTCTCGGATTAATAAAAGAGTTTGGTTTTGTACCTGAAGAAGGAATGCTTGATGAGAGAGGTTATAAAGAGATCTATAATAATGACCTCATGGAAATGGTAAGCAAGCGTGAGGAAAAGCTTAAAAACGGTGAAATCACAATTGAGGACCTCACGATTAAAGGATCGATTCCCTTCCTTAAAATGTTGCACGATAAAGGGATCAGGCTATATCTGACTAGCGGTACCGACGAAGCAGATGTAAAACATGAAGCAGGTGTGCTTGGATATGATTCCCTTTTTGAGGGCCGGATTTTTGGTGCAACCGGCGACTTAAACGCTGATTCAAAAAAAATGGTCCTTGACTCTATTCTGGATTCTATCGGGGACAATGAAGCTGCATCCATCGTAACATTTGGCGACGGTCCTGTTGAGATCAGGGAAACACGCAAACGCGGTGGAAAAACTGCAGGAGTCGCCAGCAATGAATTAAGGAGATACGGACTTAACCAGGCAAAACGGACAAGGCTTATTAAAGCCGGAGCTGATATAATAGTTCCTGATCTCTCTCAGTTTGAAAAATTGCTAGGTTTGCTAAATATCCGATAGATGCCAGATCCAGAATTTGACAGGGGAAGGCTATTGATAAAAAGCCTTAAGGAACGCAAAAACCAGATCTCATTTCCGGAAAAGCTTATCCCTCTTGCATTCAGACCGGATAATCTCAGGGAGGATGATAAGTATCTGATAGGTAAAACAGCAAGCAGGATTGTTAATGCACGAAAGCAAAACCGAGCAGTGATACTCGCCTTTGGCGCACATACAATAAAAAACGGACTTGGGTCTGTTCTTACCGAATTGATACGAAAAGGCTGGGTAACTCATCTTGCAACTAACGGAGCGGGCATTATTCACGACTGGGAATTTGCTTACCAGGGGAAATCAGGTGAAAATGTAAAGGAGAATGTACATAATGGCGAATTCGGGATCTGGCAGGAAACCGGGTTTTATCTGAATCTGGCACTGATTACCGGAGCTTATGAAAAGCTTGGTTATGGTGAATCCATAGGAAAAATGATTTCAGTGGAAGGTTTGAATATTCCTGAACCGGCATTTCTCCTGAAGGAAGCCTCTGAAAAAATGGAAAACTATCCTGAAGAAGCCTCTTCAGCTATTGACCTGTATGACACAATCCGGAAATTTAATATCAGACCGGGCTTTATGAAAATACCCCANCCGTATAAGAAATATTCAGTTCAGTGTGCAGCTTATGATCTGAATATCAGATTCACCGGGCATCCGATGATAGGTCATGATATAATTTACACTCATCCTGCAAATAAGGGAGCCGCGATCGGACGGACAGCACTGACCGATTTTCTTTACTTTGCCAGAAGTGTCAGCAATATCGGAAACGGGGTTTATTTGTCGGTCGGTTCAGCAGTTATGTCGCCNATGATTTTCGAAAAATCGCTTTCAATGTCACAAAACATTGAAATTCAAAATGGAGGCCATATCAGCAACCATTTCATGGTAATAACCGACCTTACAAAAAATGAGTGGGACTGGAACAAAAACGGTGAACCTCCTNCCGATAATCCCGCATATTATCTCAGGTATTGCAAAACATTCAGCAGGATGGGCGGGGAAATGAACTATTTATCAGCTGACAACAGAGATTTCCTGTGTGAATTGTACCATAGATTAATGGAATCAGATTGTGATTGAGATCACTTTAACCAGATAAGAATTATGATTGTTATCAGGGTAAGGATACCCAGGTGAAGCCTCCAGTCTGATATTCCTTTGAAAGCTGCCACACCTTTTGAATAGTCGATTGTTGTTTTCTCAAGCCTCGAAAGCTCAGTCTTTTCGGTAAAAGCAGAAACCCCAAACAAGACCAGGGTGATCAGTATTTCAGCCCAGAGTCCCCGATAACCGAAATTCAGGGTAAGCTTATGATGAAGAAAAGGAAAGACCGATTTACCTGTCTCAGGGCCCAGCATCTGGTCAATTACAAATATTGTCGCAATAATTATTCCTACAAAGACCGAAACNGCAGCACCCTTCATTGTGACCTTTTTACTTACGATTCCAAAGAGGATCGCAGGAAACACCGGGACAACCAGGTAAGCGGATATTGTCTGAAGATATTTATACAACCCTTCCTCATTTTTGTAAACCATATAAGCAGCTCCGATGCCAAGCAGAGTGACAATTAATATCACAAACCTCCCAAGGGTAACCTGTTTTTTTTCAGGCGTCGCAGGCCTGAATTCAATGATGAAATCCCTCACCACAAGAGTGGATACAGAATTCAGGACTCCTATAAGAGAAGTAATTAATGCCGCAAGCAAAGAGGCCATCAGCAAACCTCTCAATCCTTCAGGAAGAAGCTTATTCAGCAGGAGGACAAAAGTCTGTTTGGTTTCATCGCCCTGGAGTTCGGCCGGGAAAAGGGCAAAAGCTATAACCCCGGGCAAGGCAAAAATAAAAACCGGAAGAAGCTTCAGAAGAGTGGCGAACATTGCCCCCCACCGTGCATTTTTAAGATCGGGTGCTGCCAGGACCCTCTGAACATTCACCTGATCCATTCCCCAGTAAAAGATTCCTGCATAAAATGCAGTTGCAAGTATTCCCCAGAAAGGATATACCGGATCGTCATAGGGACGTGCAATAGACATCATCTGTGGTGCTTTTTCAATAAGTCCGGTCCAGCCTCCGACCTTGTCGAGCCCTATAAGCATCATTATCAATGAACCTGCTATCATTATTATTACCTGAATTGCATCGGTGTATGCCACTGCAGTAAAACCTCCGATAATAGTAAAAACGGCGACAATCATGCCGATGTAGAAAATTGTCGGCATAATGCTCCATCCAAGGATACTGTGCAAAACAAGCGCCCCGGCAAAAAGAGTAAAGGCAAGTTTTGTCATGATGCTTATTATGAGCATAAGTCCTGAAAAGAATGTTCTTGCACGCCTGCTGTACCTGATTTCCAGAAATTCGGGAATTGTAAACAGCTTGTTTTTCATGTAATATGGAAACAGTATCGCGCAAGCGACACCAAGAGTAATAATAGTTGTAAGCTCAACCAGACCTGCTGAGAGTCCATACCTGTAAGAATCGCCTGAAAGTCCCACAAGATGTTCAGCCCCGATATTTGTAGCGAACAGGGAAGCACCGATAATTGGCCACCTGATCGACCTCCCTCCAAGAAAAAAGTTTGAACTGTTCTGGCCCGATTTTTTACGGTATGCCATATACATCCCGTAACCCAGGCTGCCTGCCATCACTATAAAAAGTACGAACCAGTCGAGAGGGGCCAGGGATAATTTCATTTTATAAACCTGATATTATTCTGTCCATCCTTTTGATGCTAAGTACCATCGACCTGACTGTATGATAGTTTATCTTCCACGAGTGTCCCATATGTTTCCAAATCGGAACGCCTTCGCGGGTCATCAGCGGATACCACTCNCCCACTCCCTTGTTTATCATCTTATCAAATACGAACCTGTGCACATTTTTATATGCATCCCAGTAATTAATGTTCTTAAACATGATAAACGCATCCAGAAGCGCAGTAAGTACTTCAGCCTGCTGCCAGAATTCTTTCTCCATGTCGGAAACGCCTCCGGAATGTGGACCCTCAACAAAGACACCACCGAATTCCATATCGATGCCATTTCTGACAACATGGTCAAATATTGTNCGAAAATCCTGTCTNTAGATGCNGTTGTCAATCTTAAGTATCTGAAGAGCATGATTTAAAAGCCATGCAAATTCAGCATTGTGCCCAAAACATGTATTATCAGTTACGTTAACTTTCTTTCCCTCTCCGGTAAACCTGTCCCAGCCCCAGATTATCTCGAACTTTATCTGAGGAGCAATCGACCAGTCTTTATAAAACTGCGGAATGCCGGTCCTGTATTCCGGATGATTAATCCTTTTCTGAAGAATTTCTATAACCTCAAGAAGCTTCCTTCTGTGAACATCCTTGCCCGTACACTCATACAAGGTTGTAAACGCCTCCATGAGATGCATATGAACATCGAGAGTTTTGCGGTCACCGCCACTGCTTCCCGGACCGCGAAGCACCCAATCGCGTTCAAACATTTCCCAGTAGCCTCCATACATTGTATCGGCACAATATTTCTGGATAAGATCAAAAACTTTTTCAGCATACTCAATGCCCCGTCTGTCACCTGTTGCAAGAGTATATTCACTCAGGGAATAAATTGCAAAACTCTGCCCGTAAATAATTTTCTTATCGATTTTAACATCCCCCTTCCGGTCCATCATCCAGTAAAAACCCTCGTACTCACGGTCCCACATTTTATTGATAAGGAAATCAGCTCCATGCCGGGCCATCTCCGCTAGTTTTCCATCACCATAACCTGCACGATGTGCTGAAGCAAGGGTATACAGACATCTGGTCTGGGCAATCAGCGATTTTTCATCCTCACCCGTATCTTTGCCGTCCTTATCAAAATGAGTTAAAAAGCCGCCATTTTTGGTATCGGTCATCCTGGAGGTCCAGAATGGCAATAATTCATTTACAAGATGATTCTTTGCCTCATCCTTCAGTTTGATTACTTCTTCCCTGTTCATTTTGTATAAAGTTTACATTTCCCGGGATTGCCGATGCTGTCTCCTCCATTAATGACGTGACACTGGCATATCTCCATGTCTTAAGCATCAGCCTTGTTAAAAGTAATAATTGTGAAATAATTAACAAAAGAAAAACACCCCCTCCGGTAACCGGCTTCCATGACGGAAGGATAAGTAAAATAATTATACCCAGTATTATCTGGGACGCAATCAGCAGTAGGATCATGATGTACGATGACCAGAATTTACTGAAAGTATTACTGAATCCGAAACCGATTGCACTAAAGCATGATTCATCCTCATGAGAGGATTTCCATGCTCTTGCATAATCTGCAGCAAGAAAAAGAACTGGTAGCATTAGAAGTAAAATTACAATTGAAGCAATCACAACTGAATACTGGGTCCTTTCCGAAATGGTTTCAATGCCGGTGATAATTATCATTGGAACTCCAATAATAATACCCGAGAAGAAATATGTGATCAAAGTGATTATAAGCGTAATAATCAGGAATGACCAGAAGTTTCTTGAACCAGCCCTGAAGAATTCCTGCGCTGAGAATTTGCTCTTCCCTTTCCGTACACTGCCGAAAAGGCCAGCTGTCAGGAATGCATTGGCGACAAACCCGATAAGATAGATAAGTATAAATCCGGAAGTTATGTAAGATAACAAGCTTTGAAGTACAGGTCCCAGGTCAGCAAAAACCTCAATGTCAATTCCATTAGCAAGCTTTTCAGTGATCATGCTGTTGCCAAAGGCAGAGTTGAGAGATCCTTTTAAGGGGTAGATAAATACAACCAATAGCAAAAACATCGTTAGCCATGCGATCAAAACACCCCTGATTGAATTAAAAGTACGGTAAAATCCTGATATAAGAGAACTGAATATCTTCATAATGATCAATTTTACAGAAGCATGATACTAAGGTAGAACTGGAAAAAAGCGAGCAATTTATTTACAATACGGGTAAGCGGAGCCCTTTGCGGTTCTTCGGTCATTGAATTATTGACATAATTGACATCCATTCTGATCTTAAACAGTGGATCAATCTTTACCCATTCAATTTCCCTGTTACTTGTATATTTGAAGTCCTTATATCTCTCTTTACCATCCCAGTTCTCAAGGATCTCTTCTCCATTGGTAAAATGAATAAGCACATCCACCGGCAGCATCATGTCTCCGATTCTTTCCAACTGAGCTGTGGCTGTAAAAAGTGAATCGGTAGCCGGCCCTTTGGCTGCAAGGGTATCTGCAGAATCAGTTTTGCCTTCAGGCTTACTCTGTTTCCTGTTGCTTATTCCGGATACCTTGTAATCGCAGATAGCCGTACCATATAATGTCTGGTCAAAGAACCAGTTCATATCAATTCCGAACCTGTCTCCATGTTCCCTCTTTACAACTTGATTTACCACATTGACAAAGTCTCTTCCTGACGGATGCTTAAAAGCCCATTTCGTGTAATATTCCCGGAATACATCGTTCAAAGTCTCTTCACCTACTATTCCTGCAAGAGTGTGAAGCCACGTAGCTGTTTTCTGGTACGACATCATTCCGTAAGTGCCATGCGGATAATTCCACGAGTACTCATTATTGCTTATTGTCTGTCTTGAAGGAGATAAAACATAAGCCAGCCTGGCAGATGCATTATCGGAAACTTTAAGCCACCTGTGATTAATCAGGCCTGAATTTTTGCCATAATAATTATCCATGATCCTCTCTTCCCAGTAGGAATTAACGCCTTCATCGAGCCAGGGTTCCTCAAATTCATTACTTGCAAGGATCCCCATAAAGTAGGCATGACCAAATTCATGAACTGTAACCATTTCCGGCATATAAAAGAAGGAGGGCATAATGTTGGATGACATTGAGGTGAATATTGTGGTATATTCCATTCCGCCGGCACCTGATCCTATTGAAGGAGGATCAACAAATGTAAGATGCGGCCATGGATACGGACCTACATTTTCAGTAAGATATTCCAGTGCATGCTTTACGGCGGTAAATTGCCTTTCTGCCTGGTTAATACGATCCTTTGGTATAAGGAGAGTAATACCGACATGGTTCCATTTATCTTTAAACTCGGCATAGCCTGGCCAGGCAGTCCAGGCGAAATCTACAATATCTTCAGCACGGAAATTCTGAGTTTTCATTTCTCCATTAACTGTCTCAGAAATCAGCATTCCACCTGAACCTGTAACGTATTTAGCTGGTAAAGTAATAGTTACATCATAGACACTGTGATTTGAATAAAACTCCGAATTGGCATGAAACTGGTGGCAGTTCCAGCTGCCTTTTGTCACAAACCTCATACCTGCAGGTTCATATACACCGAACTTGGGGAACCACTGGGCAACGAAGTAATAATCATTGATATACCCTGTCCTTCTTATACGTGACGGAAGCTTCGTTTCAAAATCAATATTAACATATACAGTATCACCTGGTCCGGCAGGTTCGGGAAGAAGGACACGCANAACACTCTTGTCTTCAGTATTGCCGTCGTCCGGACTTATAAACTCCATCCCGGGCATCAGATCAAAATTGCTTTCATCCCTTAAAGACTTGATTTCGATCCAGCCCAGATCGATTTCCTTTTCCCCTGGAGATCCTCCGGACTCTTTATACAAAGTTGTTCTGTTGCTTCTGAAAGCATTCATATAGAGATGCATACGGATATCCGGAACAGTGTCGGAAGATCTGTTTATCCAGTAGGCTTCCATATTCCCGCTTACGGTTTTTGCATCAGTATCAAGTTTAACATCCATTTTGTATCCGGTGGTCCTTTCACTCAGAGGTAATTTATTTATGATTTGAGCATGAAGAGGTAGGAAAAGACAGAATAGACAAAATAAAAAGACAGAGGTTCCTTTCATAAATTATCAGGTGCTAATCCAAATTAGTAAAGTGACACGGCCAAAAGCAGCATTTACAAATAATACCTTAGTGACCTTGAAACCTTAGAGTACTTTGTGGTTAGTTTTCTTNTTNACCACAAAGGACACATAGTCAACACTAAGGTACACAAAGTCTTATTGTTGTAAAATGATATTGATTTTGGTATTCATNAAANAGCTTCTATTTCTCNATCAACTCTTTTGTAAGAGTCAAAGGAATCTCACCATCAGGGGCTAATGCAGTTCCAGTCATTTTTGTACTGCTTTCCGCTTTAAGGTTTATAGTAATCTCGGTTCCGTCAAGCAACAAAATGAAAGAAACAGTGCCATTTTCAACTTTTGTTTTATCTCCCGGGATAACATAATCGCTTCCTGTCATTGAAACTGCTGAAGAATACTTGTTTTCAGCAAAAGATATAATTATGTTTCCAGTATTGTACCCTTCGGGAGCAGCGGGAGCTTCAAATTTCCATTTGCCAACAGGATTGGCACTTTGGGTCACTGTCTGGGCTGAGACGGCACAAAAGGCAATTAATGAGATCATTAAGCTGGTAAAAATTATTTTTTTCATTTCAATAAGTTTTAAATATTTTCAAATATAGAAATCTAAACCGACAAAATTTTAATTGCGCGAAATAATTAACACGGTATTACAGTTCTCAAATCAGGTCAGGATTGGAGTCAGCATAATTCAGAAATATCTGACCGGGTGTTAATATTCGTAAAAGCTCTTTTATTTTCCTCCGATTCCTCTAATCTCATAAAGCCGGTATGAAAAAGCTTAATAAATTCNCTTACAGATCTGTTTTTCCCCCCTGAAAGGAATCTTTCAAGATCTTCCAAAACAGTAACCCTGTAAATTGAATGGAGAGGCTCGATAAATTCTCCTATTAANGGAATCAGAATATCATAATCACTTAAACAGAATTGATTGATCTGTTCTTTAATTAACTCTTTTCTGAGAAATGGCATATCGCCGGCAAAAACAAAAATTGCATCAGTTAAGGATGATTTCAGAGCAGCATGAATTCCTCCAAGTGGTCCTGCCTTTAGATACTGGTCTCCTACAAATCTGCATTCTTTAATTTCCCGGAATTCCGAAGGATTGTTAGTGACAATAATTATTTCATCAAAAATACAATTGATGCTGTTTATGATCCTTGAAATGATCCTTTCCCCACCGATAANAATATTGGATTTTGTAATTCCACCAAATCGTTTACTGGCACCGCCGGCGAGAATTACACCTGAAATCGTGCAATCCATAAGAGGATATGAATAAAGGAATTCCTAACAACCTCCCGATGCTTTCTTTTTCTTTGCAGCGGGCTTAACAGCGGGTTTGGCTGATGTGCTTGTCTGATCTGAGGTTCCCTGAACTGTTAGTCCACCTCCCCCGAGAGCCTGTCCGGCACTCTTACGAAAATCATATTTTGCAAACTCTTCATCGGGACTTGTTGAAGCGGGCTTCTGGGGATTCAGGATTGCATCGAACCAGTAATTCAATCCTCCTTCAAGGACATAGTTATTTGTGAATCCCAGCTGTCTTGTAACCATCCAGGCTTCATTGGCTGCAAGTGTTCCGTTTGAATAAAAAACGTTCATCTTAATATCCTGATTGAGAATCCCGGCATAATCCTCAGACAGCAGATCGTTAACTGGTATGTTTATGGCACCGGGCANACTGAATTTCTCAAATTCATCCTGACTTCTTACATCAATAAGCCGGAGTGTGGGATCCTTCTTAATTATCATATCGGCAACCACGTCAGCAGTTACATACTGGTTTCGTGTATTAACCTCATTTAGCAGTTCCTCAGCTGTCAGCTTGTAGGGGTTTGTCTTATTCTGCGGTACGGCAGCAATAATAAAACCCATGGGAATAATAATCAAAGCTAATAATTTAAGCGGTTTCATCTTTTTTGAATAATTATTTCAAGTTTCAAAGTTACCTGATTCTCAATTAAAATCACTATTAATATGCTTCCCTCGGGAATTTTTTCTCAGCCCATTCTGCTACCACGAACATAGCGAGGGCAGCCAGGATCAGCAGTAAACCAAAGAGCCCGTCAGAAAGCCCGAGTATAGTACTTACTTTGGGTTCGCCAAGGTAATGGGCCATATAGAGTTTCTCCCACCAACCGTAAGTAAATGCGAATCCATATATGCCCAGGAACAATCCTCCGATAAATACCATTGCATCAATTTTACCGATGGCAGCACCGCAAAAGCTTGTACCTGGACAGAAACCGCCCATTATAAAACCTGCCCCCATTACTATTCCACCAACAATGGCCGAAGTCAGGTAAGTCGGATTTACATAAATCAGGTCAAGATCAATCCAACCGAAAAGACCCATGAATAGTAATCCAAGCATACAGGTTATTGCCCCTGTAAAGAATACTTTCAAAACAACGGTATCATATCCGTAAAATATTCCGGCAAGTTTGCGGCTCGAAGAGAATCCGCTGCTTTCAAGAACAAATCCGAAAGCTATACCGATAAAGAATGCCAGCAGAAAATTTGTATTTTCCGATATCAGTTCATTTGGTGCTAAAGGTCCCATGATAATTGTTTTTTAGTCTTGCAGTCATGCAGTCATGCATTCGTGCTATTATTTAAATCCAGTTTNTTCTGAAGAAAAATGCTAATGCGTAAGCTGTTCCAAATATTGCCATCATTGTAATGAATCCGCCGAGAGACAGAACTGCCATTCCGCTAAGTGCAGCTCCGCTTGTACAGCCACGCCCAAGCTGCGATCCGAATCCAAACAGGATGCCCCCGGCAAGAGCAAAGATCAATCTGCGACGTGACGAAATTTTAGGTGAATGCTCAACCTTAAGCTTAAGTCTGCCAGCAAGCGCTCCTGATATAAAACCGCCGACAAGCACCCCGAGCATTTCGAACACCAGCCACGATTTCATCGGATTACCTCCATGGCTCTCAGCATATTCAGCCATGAAAGGCATAGTGTTCACAGCATTCTTATCAACAGCTTTAATTGAGGTTGCAACTACACTTTTCACAGCTCCGCTGGCCCCAAGTCCCCTTCCTGCAATGAAATTGGCAGAAAGGAGTACTAATCCTAACAGAACCCCCCCGAGATATGGATTGAGGTAACTCTTACTTCTGATTTCTTTTGATGTCGACATTTTTGAAAATATTATTTTAATTATTTAATCAGTTTTTGNGCTCCGCTTTCAATACAACCACCTGCTGACCTGTCCTGCATATACAATTATAAATCTTAAGGCCAGACTGCCGGAAATAACAAGCAAGGGAGATACCAGGGCAGGAATGTGATACTTCCCAAGTTCAAGAATCTCCAGCAACGCCGGAACAAGTAATCCGAGAATCACCACAAAGATCCAGAAGGTCATTGTGTATTCTCCGCCAAGAAATAATTTAGCNGCTTCGATCTGAACCTCGGTGCTTGCAAGGAAACCCATGAACATATGAATAATTAAGAACATTTCTATCCCAATCAAAACCAGATCGATTCTTGCAAACTGCTTTCTCTCTGTGCTGTTTTTCGAAATAATCAAAGTGACTGCTGCTCCGGCAGATAATCCTGAAGCCAGGAACAGTGGTCCAAGGATAGAAGTATTCCACAAGGGTCTTGCATTAAACGCTGAAAGCAGTATCCCTGTATAAATACCCAGAATCAATCCGTAAATAAGCATCACCCATGCAAGAGCTTTTTTATACTTATTAAAAAAAGTCTCAAGGGCAAAAAGCCATTTGTATTTCCAGTTCCATTCCGGAAAAATATCCTTTATGTGCAATGCACACCAGATGAAAGAAACCGGAGTCACTACCATAAGTGTCCATGCACCCCACGACATTGGGGACTGAAGTTTTATATTTGTATAAAGCTGCCAGAAATATAGCTTATGCCTCAGGTCAATAAACAGGCAGACCAAACCAATAACAAGGAGGACAGGTGCAAGGAATGGTGTTATCCTCACTGCTGTAAAATAATCTTTTTCCTTACCCCTTATGTAATAGAGCGCGGCGATGCATAGTATACCTGCGGCCATCCCGCCTAGGAAGAGATACAATGAAATCTGCCAGTGCCATATATGAAGACTGGGATCGATCATATTATTCATCCTGCCACTGACAAATAATTCTTCTTTCATTTTCTTTTCACTTTTTTGAAATTAAATCAGGAAATATAGTCGGGGATCAGTACCTGCTTCAGGGATCAGAGTCTTGTATTTTCTTTTCTTCAATACTAATGAAACATCACTGTTCGAATCATCAAGATCACCAAAATACATGCATTTTGTAGGACAAACCTCCACACACGCAGGCTTCATGCCATTTCTGATCCGGTGAATACAAAATGTACATTTGTCAACATAACCATCAGGATGAGGGTACCTTGCATCATATGGGCATGATGCAATGCATGCTCCGCAACCGATGCATTCAGTTTTCTTTACCAGGACAATCCCTCCGTCTTCAAAATGACTTGCNCCAGTTGGACAGCAACGCACACAGGGAGAATTCACACAGTGATTGCATCTCTCTGATCTTATTTCAGTTTCAAGCTGTGGATAGGTTCCGTCCATAATCTCTACCACCCAGTCGCGGCAATAACCCGAAGGAACATTATTTTCGGTCTGGCAGGCAACCACACAATCGCTGCATCCAACGCATTTCCTTGTATCAACTGCCATAGCGTACCTCATAATATTACCTCCTGTTCTGTTTTTTCGGTTAAGAATGTAACAAAATTACCTCTCATGCCGGTACCACCCATAATAGGATCGACAAGAACCTTTGTAATAAGCTTGGTGTCGCTTGCACCTTTCCCGAAACAACGGGTCATAAGTTTCTGAGAATGACCAAATCCATGTACTATATATACTGAATCCCAACGTATACGCTCCGTTATTCTCACTTTAACCGGAAAATCAGTAACTGCCCCATCCTGGTTTTTGAGCCATATCTCCTGGTCATTTATTATTCCCCACTCCCTGGCAACCTTTGGATTTATCCAGACTTTGTTTTCGCTCATAAGATCCGTAAGATTCGGATTATTGGATGTCCGCCCAAAAGTATGCATCGGAGCCCGGCCGTAAATTAGCCGGTAATAGCCTATCGGGGGTTCTTCGTGGGATTTATATACTGGAAGCGGATCAAATCCGTATTGTTCAAGATATGATGAGTATAGTTCAATTTTACCAGAATCAGTCGGGAATTCCACCTGTTCATCTTCAACGAAATAGAGATCATCATTCTCACGATCAAATGTCTTAACTCCTTCAATCTTAAGCTCATCAAGCGATGATCCGATTTTTTTNAGCTGCCAGTCTATAAGATCTTCCTGTTTCTCGAAAGGGAAATAAGATACCAGACCAAGTTTTTTTGAGAGCTCTCTTGCAATCCAGTACCCCGGTTTTGTATTATTTAGAGGTTCTGCCGCCGGCATGCGTAACGCAATTGCAGGTTTCCTGTGAGGGGCTGTTCTCAATGAATCGTACCTTTCAAGGTAAGTGCATTCTGGCAGCACGACATCAGCCCAGCCTGTGATTTCCATTGGCATTGTATCAACAGCCACTAGAAGGTCGAGGTTCTGAATAGCTTTCAATGTGTTGCTTATATCCGGTACNGTTGACATCAAATTAGTTGCGTTTACTATCCACCCCTTTACCGGGTATCCGGGATTATTTGCAGGTATCGACGCATCTATCAGGGCATTAGTAGGAATAGAACTTGCCACAGGATATTTTCCCGGGAAAAGGTCTGTCCACGTTCTTAAAGGTTCTTTAAATGGCGGAATCTGGGGTTGGGCAAGTTCGTACCTCACAGGTCTGTAGAATCCTCCTCTTCTACCCCATGATCCAAGCAATGCATTTAAAATAGCAATTGCTCTTATTCTCTGTGTATCATCGCCATACCATGTAACATGACGGCCAGGATGAACAATAACGGCCGGAGAAGCATCAGCCATTTCCTTTGCAGTTTTACGGATAAGATCAGGCTTGATGGTCGTTATGCCATAAGCCCATTCAGGAGTGAAATCCTTTACGTGCTCCTTAATCTTGTCGAAACCGGAACAATACTTTTCAACGTATTTCTTATCGTAGTATTCATTGTAAATTATTTCATGCATCCATGCAAGTAGCAGGGCAATGTCAGTCGAAGGCTTAACAGGCAGCCAGAATTTTGATTTTCCGGCAGCGGTNGAAAAGCGTGGATCAACAGTGATGACTGTNGCTCCTTTATCAATTGCATCCGACATCTCCTGGATCTGTCCGTTATGCATGTTTTCTCCAATATGCGAACCAATAAGGACAAGGCACCTTGTATCCCTGATATCAGTTATTTCAGGAGAATAAACTTCCTCTCCGAATGTTGCAAAGAAAGCTTCATCACGAGGACCCCGGCACTGTGCATAAGATGGTTCTGCAGTATTCGGCGAGCCAAAAGCCTTAAAGAGATTTGTAAAGTAGCTGCTTCCCGAACCATGTGTGAAAAGCGCCATGCTTTCAGGTCCGTATTTTGAGGATATCTCCTTCATCTTCCCGGCNATGTGATCAAGAGCTTCATCCCATGTTGCCTCACGGAATACTTGNCTGCCCCGCTCTTCAACCCGGATAAGTGGTGTTTTAAGACGGTCCTGATCATAATACATTCCAACTCCTCCGGTACCGCGAGGGCAAAATCTCCCATTGCAGTGCTGATCCTCATCATTACCAATGATTTTCCAGATTTTCCCCTCCGGAGTTTTGTAAACCCATCCGGCACATTTCCAGAAACAAACTTCGCAGTATGTCGGAGTACGCCGGAGGTCAGTCGCTATCTTCCCGGCTGCTTCCGGAGGCGGAGAAGAACTAAAAATTTTACATCCACCAGTTCCAACTGCAAGCGCTCCGGCTCCATAGAGCGAGATCCTGATAAATTCTCTCCTGTTGGTCATACATTATTTCTGTAAAAGGAAAGGTAAAAATATGAAAAATCGGATTTATTTTATTTATGTATTTAGATACTTGAATTATTGCCTTCCCGAATTACAAACTGCCTGTTGTTAACAAATTAACAATCTGATTAATATTTATTATTTAGAATCAGTCTATATTATAAAGATATAAATTCTTTTCTTAATAATACTAGAATTAAGCCATCGGGATAGAATTCGTAACCTTAAATCCCGGNAGATCTGTCAGTCTCTTTCCAGGTCGGAAAATTCTGAAAGCAGAAGGCCATATTTTTGAAAGATATTTGTCCTGCTCCTGCCTGATTATAACTATCAGTTCGTCGAGGGAACTGTTGTTTCCACCTGAAGGATAATTATAGCCAAGAGATTTTATAAGGACAGCGTAATCATTATATTTGCCAAGGTTCTGACCTATAGCATCGATCCTTTTTTCAAGTCTTCTAATAGCTTTCGGATCAAATTGTCTGAAAAAAAATAACTGATACAGAAAATCCTTGATTCTTTTTCTGAACATGTGAAGGTTAACGGCTCTGGTATAATTACGGGCT
>JGI20214J51088_10000904_pt1 | contig 20168 bp, 8 predicted proteins | sample WetSurMetagenome_FD_51088 | JGI IMG/M metagenome (IMG submission 51088) | reverse complement strand
AGTTTTAACCTAATTGATGAGCTTAATGTCTATGAGAATGTGGAATTACCTCTCATATATCTTAAACTCAGCGCAAGAGAGAGAAAAGAAAAGGTAGAGAAGGTGCTGGAGCAGATGAAGATAAGCCACAGGCGCAAACATTTCCCGCAACAGCTGTCAGGTGGTCAGCAACAACGTGTTGCTATTGCACGGGCAGTGGTTGCCGGACCTAAGCTGATACTTGCTGATGAGCCTACTGGTAACCTCGATTCAAAAAACGGTATTGAGGTCATGAACCTTCTTACCGACCTGAATAAGGCCGGAACAACCATAGTTATGGTGACCCATTCTATGCATGATGCAGGCTATGCTCACCGTATTATAAACCTCTTCGACGGACAGGTAATTACTGAAAATACACAGGTTTTTGAAACGGCACTATAATTAGCAACTATTAATAATTAAAAAAGCAATTTTTTACGAAATAACAGACCATAACCAGATAAAGGCCAGACAAATTTGGCAGAACATAAATATTAACAGGACAGTAAAAAGCAATAGGTTTTATGTTAAGGATCAGACAGGTTTTTAAGGCGTTGATGAAGTTCAAAATATCTACATGGCTGACTGTATTAAGCCTTGTGATATCTTTTATGGGGATAATAACCCTGGTGTTATATGTTTCTTTTGAGAAAAGTTTCGACAGGTTCGGTAAAGATTCTAATTCGGTTTACCGGCTTGAAACACTTGAATATGACTGTTCTGTGCCAGCTGCGATAAGCGATGCTGTCAAGGACAAGGTTCCTGGTATTGACAAGCTTGTCACAATGACCTTTTGGGGCGGAAAAACCACCACTGAGGGTATGATGAAGAATAACACCTCGATAAATGCGAGCCTTCTTTATTCGTCGGAACAATTCTTTGATGTCTTTCCTTTCAGGATGGAGATTGGCGACAAGGCAAATGCACTTACCGAGCCATACAGTGTTGTGCTGACAAAAAAATTCTCAAAGTCGCTGTTCGGAGATAAGAATCCTTTGGGCGAGACTGTTTTTATCAATAATGAGCCATTTAAGGTGACAGCTGTGATGCAGGATTTCCCTGAGAACTCTTCTTTCAGCGCCGATTGTGTTCCTTCATTTTCAACCCTGGCAAAGAAATATGACTGGGTAAAAACCTGGTCAGAATGGAGTTTTAACATTTTTGTAAAACTGGATCCGGGTAAAGATCCTGTGGCAGTAGCAAAAACTATTGAAGGGTTGCCTGAGATATCAGAGCACCTGAAAGACATGCAGACCAAGCATCCCGGGCAGGCTTTCATAAAGTTTATGCCCCTGAAGAAAATACATTTTGTTGCTGAGGGAAGTTACAGCTATGTCAACCCTGTCATGCTGAATGTTTTTATCCTGCTGGCTTTGATATTGGCAGTTATGGGAGCTGTGAACTTCATCAATTTCTCCACATCACAGGCGCCGGCTAGAGCGAAGTCGCTGTCAATAATGAGAGTGCTAGGCAGCAGAAGGGGCCATGCTATGGGTCAGATAGTATCTGAATCAGTTATTCTGTCAGTCATATCCTTTATTGTAGCGTTACTGATATTTTCAATGGTAAGCAGCCATATTGAGAGTCTTTTCAAAATAAATGGTCTCGGATTTTCAGGAAGGAGCTGGTATTTAATTGTTTTTCTCCTTTTTGCTGTACTCTTTGGGATAATTGCAGGCCTGTATCCATCGAGATATATCACATCTTCTCCGCTTGCACAGACAATAAAAGGTAATATCAGGTTCACAGGTAAGGGAAAAGTATTCAGGAATGGACTGATCGTACTTCAGTTCGTGTTCACTATCGGGCTCCTGGCCTCGGCCTTTATAATTGAAAAGCAGATAAACTACTGGAAGGGCTTTGATATTGGTATTAAGAAAGACAATGTTGTTTATATCAATACCTCAAGTGAGATTCAGAAGCATTACCAGGCTTTTGCTGACGAGCTTCTGAAGAACAGGGAGCTGACTGATTATACTTATTCGCAGTTCATTCCAGGAAATGTACAAATGGGCTGGGGAAGAGAGATTGATGGGCAATATATTCAGCTTAAATGCTGGCCGGTGGATGAACGTTTTCTTGATTTTTTTGGGATCCAAATTACTGAGGGAAGAAAATTCTCAAGAGACACAAAAGCTGATATTAACGGCTTTATCCTTAATGAAGCTGCTGTTAAGGACTTCGGATGGAAAGACCCACTTGCAAAACAGATGGAAGGATTTGACTTTAAAGGCCCTGTTATTGGAATTGCAAAGAACTTCAACTTCTCATCTCTTAAGGAAGATATCGGGGCAATGCAATTCTGGCTCACTGATACACGCAAAAACGTTCTGATGCTGAGGGCAAATACTGGAAATTATACACAACTATTCAGCTATATTAAGAAAACGGCACAGAAATTTGATCCTGAGAACCCGGTTGAACCAAGGTTCCTTAATGATTCGCTTAATAAACTTTATGCTAAGGAGGAGCGTATGGGATACTTCATTGAGTTCGTTGCACTCTGGTGTATGCTTCTGGCAATTACGGGTCTTCTGGGACTGGTGGTCTTTATTTGCAGGGATCGCATAAAAGAAATAGGAATACGTAAGGTTAACGGAGCAACCATCCCTGAGATACTTCAATTGATAAATATGGAGTTTATACGATGGGTGGCAGTATCTTTTGTGATAGCTGTACCTGTTGCATGGATTGGAATGCATAAATGGGTTGAGACCTTTGCCTATAAGACCAGCCTGAACTGGTGGGTATTTGTGTTGGCCGGACTGATAACTTTTTTGATTGCAATATTGACTGTTACATTACAATCATATAAGGCTGCAACACGAAATCCGGTGGATGCCTTGCGATATGAATAACAATTTGACTGAGATTTTTCTAATAACCAGCATAGTGACTGATAATTAAGTGGTTCCTATGGAGAAATAAGAGAAAAGCAGATTAACCATACAATAAAATACAAGAAGTGAATGGACTCATTAAAAATATCTTTCCGCAGGCTGTTTCGCAAGGGCGAACATTCGTTGACGCGCATTATTTCATTGGCTGCCGGACTGGCTTTCGGAGTACTGTTGTTATCTGAAGTTTTTTATTATTACAGTTTCGATAGTTTCTACCCCGATGCAGGCCGCATTTATGTTGTTTGTGAAAACTTTAAAACCGACAAATCGTCAGAAAAGATAGAAAGTCACAACCGTGTAAGCGGCGCAATAGCCCCGGGGTTAAAAGCTGAAGTCCCAGGTGTTGAAGCTGCCTCACGTATCAATAGTATCGGTTCTTCTGTCTTTTATACTGATGACAAGAAAAGTTATGAAGCTGAGTTTTGCCTCGCTGACGAGAATCTTTTCGATGTTCTGCCCAGACCAATGATCAGCGGAAACCCGAAAGAGATACTGAAAAGCCCAATGAGTTGCATGGTCTCCGGAAAAATCGCGAAAATGATAGGTGGCGATGTGATTGGAAGGGTAATAGAACTAAAGGAATATCCCGATAAGAAACTGACAATAGCAGGGGTCTTTAAAACATTACCTGAAAATACAAATTATAAGTACGACATTCTGATCTCTATGGTATCTACCAGTCAGTTTACATGGGATGGAACCAATAACTGGCTTGGGAACGACCGCTATTATACCTGTGTTAAGTTAGCGCCCGGGATTTCTCCTGAGAGCCTGGCGTCTGCCGTTCGGAAAATGCAGGAAGTTCATCAGGATATTGCTCACCTGGAAGAGATACAACAGGGTTTGGTTTTGAAATACAGCTTTGCACCGATTAAGAAAATATATGTTGCTGAGGTTAAAGATATGATAATCATCCTCAGCGCCATTGCCTTTGCTGTGCTGTTTGTCTCTCTGCTAAATTACATTTTGCTCACCCTGAGTGTATTGGTAAACAGGGCTAAAACTTCAGCCATACACAAGACCTGCGGCGCTCAGGCCTCAAACCTGCAGCGAATGATTCTTTCAGAGACGTCAGTTTTCTTCCTGGTTTCACTATTGGGTGCTTTTCTTATCATTCTGGCAATAAAGCCTTTAGCCGAAGCGCAGATCGGACATCAACTCTCTTCTGCTTTAAACCCTTACGTTATATGGCCATTATTGATTTTGCTGGTTGTATTGGATTTACTAATCAGTTATATCCCGGGACGTTTTTTTGCCAGTATCCCGGTAGCCGCTGCTTTCCGTAACTATCGCCAGAAAGGCAACAAATGGAAACTGGTACTACTTTCCATGCAGTTTGTTGGTGCTACCTTCATCCTTACTGTACTGGTTATAGTTATGCTTCAGTACGACAAAATGCGGAATGCCGATCATGGCTATCGTGCAGAGGGAGTCTTCTATGGATCTACCAGCGGAATGAAAGGGAGTAAAATACCAACAGTATTGAACGAGTTAAGGGGTATTCCGGGTGTTGAGACTGTTGGTCTGGGAAGTTGTGTCCCTACCGAAGGCGCCTCAGGCAATAATGTTTCCTTACCAAACGAAGAAAAGGAGTTGTTCAATGTGGCTGATTTTTACTGGATTGACGAAAATTATCTTTCAATTCTTGGCATCCCGGTAACAGAAGGAAATACTTTCTCACCAGAATCCGCTGTCACAAACGATTTTCTGATTAGCCGGAAAGGGGCACAAATGCTAATGATTAACAGTGGATGGAAAGATGGCGTACCGGGGAAACAGATTAGAGTAAGCGAACACGGAACAAGCACAATAAGAGGTGTCTTTCCCGATTTCGTCATTACTTCAATGACAAACCCGGATACCCGTCCTGCTGTATTTTCTTATATGACAGACGATAATTTCCAAAATATGATAGAAAAGCATCCTTCTCTTTCATTTTATATTATGGTGAAGGCGCAAAAAGGACAACAGGCCTGGATGATGAGTAAAATAGCCAATGTATTAAACATGGCACTGCCTCATCAGGATGCTGTGGTGAAAAGCCTGAAAGAAGAACAGATAAAAAACTATTCATCGGAAAAAGGATTCAGGAATGCAATGATTGCCGGCAATGTTATCATTTTACTCATCACCATAATGGGTTTGATGGGGTATACGATCACTGAAGTATCACGCCGCCGTAAGGAGTTAGCTATCAGAAAAATTAGTGGAGCAAGATTATCAGATATTTTAAAGATTTTCATTATGGATCTCGAATTTATCGCTATCCCGGCAGTGATTATAGGTTTGGCCGGGGCATGGTTCACTGCAAACAAATGGATGGAGAATTTTGCTTCAAAGATCCCACTCCACTGGGGCATTTTCGCCTCATGCAGCATTTTTGTTTTATTGTTGATTGCATTCATAGCTACAATAAACTATGTTATGATTGCCAACAGAAATCCGGTTGAAGCGCTTAGATATGAGTAATATATCAAGATAAAAGACAAAAGTCACAAGACAAAAGTTAGTAACATGCATAGAGGGGAATAGCAGACAGTTCTTATCAGAATATAATTTTGTCTTGTGACTTTAATCTTTTGTCTTTAAATAACTAATAACTGACAAAAAGTAAAATGAATAATATGATAACGCTTAAAAACATTGACAAGTACTACGATTCAAAATTCCAACGGACATTTGTTCTAAAGAGTATTGACCTCGAAATCAAAGAAGGTGAGTTTGTAAGTATAATGGGTCCCAGCGGTGCAGGTAAATCGACCTTGTTAAATATTATAGGTTTGCTTGATGAACCCAGTGCCGGCGAGTACCTGTTCCTGAATCAACCGGTTCAGAATATCAGCGAAAAGAAGAAAGTGGAATTCCACAGGAATTATGTAGGCTTCATTTTCCAGGCTTTTCATCTTATTGATGAGATGACTGTGTACGAAAACATCGAGACACCTCTTGTCTATAAAGGTATGAAAGCCAGTGAGCGCAAGGCTGTCGTAGCTGATATGCTTGACAGGTTCAATATGGTGGCTAAGAAAGATCTCTTCCCTAATCAGCTTTCCGGAGGACAACAACAGCTTGTTGGCATAGCACGCGCTATAGCAGGCAAACCAAAACTTCTCCTTGCAGATGAGCCAACCGGGAACTTACATTCTGACCAGGGGAGACAGATTATGGAGCTTCTTAAAAAGCTTAATAATGAGGGTATAACCATCATACAGGTGACCCACAACGAAGAGTTTGCAAAATGCGGTAAACGGATCATCCGACTTGTTGACGGGATGATCGAGAGCGACAGGGTCAATTAATAATTAGCAATGAATAATAAATAAAATACGGATGACTGGGAACGAAATGTTGAAGAGAAATCTGAAATGTTGATTTTACAGTCTGTTACAGGTAAAATATAGCCATGAAAAATTATATGAAATTTGCTTTACGGAACCTGTTAAGACAGAAAACAGGGTCTGTTATCAATATCACAGGGTTATCAATCAGCTTGGCTGTCTGCCTTATAATAATGCTTTATGTAAAGACAGAACTTAACTATGATAAGTACAACAAAAATTATCAGTGTATTTACCGGTTACTTAGAGTAGGAGAAAAGAATGCTTCTCCTATACAGCCGATAGTGTTCTACGATGTATTGAAATCAAAAGTGCCTGAGCTCGGCAATGGGGCAATGGCAAATTATATTGGCACAAAAGATGTCTCAATTAAGTACGATAACAAAGATTTCCTTGTTGATAATGTGATTTTTTCCAACCCTGGCTTTTTAAAACTGTTTACTGTTGATTTTACTGAAGGAGATATGGAAAAGGCCCTTGAAGGACAGGGTAAAGCTGCTATTTCAGAGCATACGGCAAAAATAATTTTTGGTAATGAAGACCCTTTAGGTAAAACATTGAGATATGAAAATGAATATGACCTGGTAGTTTCAGGCGTATTCAGGGATCTGCCGTCTGAATCATCAATTCATGCAGAAATCATTGCCTCTGTTGAGTCACATAAAACTCTCAATCCTTTTATGACGACCTCATGGGGCAATGCTTCTACTAACTTTTTCTTTTTATTACCTTCAAACACCAACCTTTCAGACCTGAATCACAAAATTGCGGATGTCTACAAACAATCTTACCCTAATTTTAAAGGCAATGCTGTTTTCGAGCTGCAGCCGCTTTCTAAAATGCACCTTTATTCAGCTTTTACCAGCTGGGATACTATAGATAAAGGTGATATCAGGGAAGTAAATGTGTTTATTGCCATCGCAATACTTATCCTTTGCATAGCATGTTTCAACTATATAAACCTTTCAACGGCATTATCAGGAAAACGTTTGGTATATTCAGGTATCCAGAAAGTTATGGGAGCAGATAAGAGAATTATTTTTGCTTCAACTTTCACTGAAACATCTCTGGTAGTTCTGGTTTGCAGCTTTATTGCTGTTTTAATTGCAAATTTTTCTCTTTATGGTTTTAACAGGATAATGGGTTCAAATCTCGGATTCAGAAATATAGATCCGGGTATAATACTTATTTTCCTGGGGCTTTTAATTTTTACAATAATTGTCTCTTCTTTTTATCAGTCGTGGAACCTTTCAAAGGTAACTCCTGCCTCAGTTTTAAAAGGCGGTTCTGAAAAAGTTTTATTTGGCAATAAAATCTCATTCTCTCATTTTTCACAGCTTTTGTCGGTATTTCAGATTGCCATTACAATAATGCTTGTTGCAGGCGTAATAACTATTTTCAGGCAGATGTCCCTGCTCACTGAGAGAAAACTAGGCTTTGATAAAGAACAGTTGATAGTTATAAGGAATCCATATGATGATAATCAGAACAAACGGTTTAAGCTTTTAAAAGAACAGCTGGAGTCACTTCCTGAAGTAAAGGGTATAACTTCAGCAATGAATACTCCGGGGCAGAATATAAATAATCATGGAGGTGTGGTTTTGTCTGAGAAGGAGGGAGATAGTAAGATTTTCTTTGGACAGATATCAGTTGATGCTGATTATCTGAGAGTAATTAATGCAAAATTTCTTGCAGGAAGGAATTTTGATCCTAAGCTAAGCTCCGATAGCGATAAGGTAGTAATAAATAAGGAAGGTATGAGAGTTCTCGGACTTACTGTGCCTGTTGGGCAAAAGGTGAAAAATTATTTCCTGAATGATGATAAGCTTTTTGAAATAATAGGTGTTGTGGATAACATACAGTATGAACCCCTCAGGTATTCACAGAAACCTGTAATTTTTTTCCTTACAGATTGGGGTTTAGGAAACATAATTGTAAGGCTTAGCCCGGGAAATATGCAGCAGAGCCTGGCAAAACTTGAAAATATATGGAAGGGCATAGACACTGAAAATCTTTTCAGGTACAGCTTTGTTGATGAAACCATACAAGCTAACTATAAAAATGAAATAAGGGTTAGGTCGTTATTGACGATCCTGACCGTTTTGGCGATTTTTATATCGATGCTCGGAATATTTGGACTCGGTATTTTCATGACTCAGAAAAGAACAAAGGAAATAGGGATACGCAAAGTTAATGGGGCAACTATTTATGAGGTAATGAAGATGCTTAATGAATCTTTTGTGAAATGGTCGCTGGTAGGTTTCGTAATAGCAACACCCGTAGCCTGGTATGCGATGCATTTATGGTTGCAGAATTTTTCCAGCAAAACTACTCTCAGCTGGTGGATATTTGCCTTTGCCGGCTTACTGTCTGTAGTTATTGCAGTAATCTCTGTAAGCTGGCAATGCTGGAAAGCGGCAACACGGAACCCGGTTGAAGCGCTGAGAAATGAATAAAATACAGCCTAAATCCCCCCAAGGGTGAACCTAGACTGAGAGGATAAAAGATGCTTAAGTGGTTGAGATTAGAAAATGAAGATGAAAATTTTAAAATGGAATTAAATTAAATGCGAAAACAAGTCCTCCCTTAGGTTGATGTATGAGGTGACTCGTAAAGTCGCTGAGACATGAATAATGAGAAGAGAGAACCAATGACCGGAGTGCCATGGACGAGCATTATGATACGAATGACTAATATCTTCAGGCTGAATGGAATAAATTCAAAAGTGAATTGACGAACAAAATTAATTGATGTCATGATGATGAATATTCATAATATTAAACTGGCAATTCGCAATCTGAAACGACACAGGTTATATGCAATACTGAGCATCACCGGATTCTCAGTGGGGTTTGCCATTTGTATTTTTATCGCTATGTTTATTTATAACGAGCTCTCGATGGATAAGTGCTATCCCGATTACAAAAACACGGCGCTTGTTTACGAATCAAAAGATAAATCTTCAAGCCTTGATATTAAACTTAACCAGGAACTTAAAGAAAAATACCCTGAAATTATAGCTGCCTGCCCGCTCGAACAGGATAACTTTTTGGAGATGTCTGCAAAAACAGATAAAAACTTCACACGTTTTACCGGACTTATCTCAACTACTAACGATTTCTTTTCGGTGTTTTCGATAAAGGTTCTGGTCTCATCAGGTAAACAGCCGTTTGACGGGAAAAATTCATTTCTTATTACCAAATCATTTGCCCGACAATTGTTTCCCGATGAAGATCCTATTGGTAAACAGATTACTGTTTTTGACATCCTGACTGGTAAAATCACTGCTGTTATTGAAGATTTCCCTGAAAATTCAAGTTTTCAGGCAAAGATTCTGGCTAATGCTGAGAATCCGGAATATCTGCTTTCGCAGAATTGCAATGATGGAGGTTGCTGGAATCCTGTCAACCATTTTATTCTGCTACGCCCCGGAGCTGACCGGACAGCTCTGGCTAAAAAAATGTCAGAAGATTTTCCTAAGAACCACCCTGCAATCCATTCAGTAGCATTACAAAGACTCGAAGATATTTATATGCATCATATTGACGGTACCGGTAATAATTCAGGAAACAAATCAATGCTGATCATATTATTCTCTGTAGGAGTGGTAATACTCGTTCTTTCAACTATCAACTTCCTGAATTTTTATGTTTCAATGCAGTTTTCAAAACTTAAAGAAATAGGTGTTAAAAAGATTAACGGAGCAGACTTTGGTCAGCTTCTCAGGTACTCATTATCTGAGGTGTCGGTAAGTATTATCACTTCAGTAGCAATAGCCCTTGTGCTATTTATAATATTCTTACCAATGGTTAACAGACTTTTTGAACGTAACCTCAGTCCCGGATTATTACTAAAACCTTCATTAGCAGTCATTCTGCTTACTATTACATGCCTGATTATTGCAATTAATTCAGTAGCTCCGTTATCAATGTTATCGCGGTTCAATACAAGCTCTTTCCTTACAAAGATGCATACGAAGGGCGCCAGGCAAAACGGGAGACGTATACTTACCATGTTACAGCTCTCGGTTTCAATTGTTCTGATGACTGTCGTTTTTACGCTTTATAAGCAGATATCATACTCTAAGCACGCCGATTTGGGTTTCCCGAAGGAGCGGCTTATCAGGCTTGAACTCCCCATAGGTTTTAAGTCACAGGACGCAATGAAGCAGAAACTGTCAGCTCTTTCTTCCTGCCAGAGTATTTCCCTTAGCCGTGGCATACCTGGATCTGTTCACCTGTATATGGGAGCCAATCAGGATGGGAAGAGCATTATGCTTCAGTCTATGTTTGTTGATGAGGATTTTTTTAAAACTATAGGGCTTGAACTGGCTGCAGGCCGTGGTATTCTTACGGAAGATAAAGGTGCTACCTGCATTTTTAACGAAGAGGCTATGAGACAATACAACTGGACCGCTTTCGAAGATAAAAGATTCAATAATGGAAGGGAAGGTGGCTTCAGATTAGTAGGAGTAGTTAAGGATTTTCATCTGGAGTCAATGCATGAAAAGATAAAGCCTGTGTGTATTATGGCTGCAGCACCGGATGGGCATAATGATCTGAGAGACATATCTATAAGACTTGTTGCAGGAAATCTTGGTCAGCAGATGGATCAGCTGCAACAGGTATGGAAAACATTTATCCCTGATGAGCCGATGAATTTTACATTTTATGACGAGGTGTTCAACGCTATGTATACGAAGGATGAACAGCTGAGCAAGGCAATAGGTATTACTTCGGTTATTGCACTGATCCTCACTTTTATGGGTATTCTCGGACAGGTATTTCAGATAAGCCTTAATCGTACAAAGGAGATTGGAGTGCGTAAGGTCAATGGTGCCACAATAACCAATATACTGGTTTATATGAACAAAGAGTTTATTCTATGGGCCGGTATTGCATTACTGCTTGCTATTCCATTTGCATGGTATCTGACCGGTTTATGGCTTGAAGGCTTTGCTTATAAGGCATTTGTCGGTTGGACTGTCTATGCTTTTTCAGGCGCTATTATGTTAATCATAGTAACGTTGACAGTCACTTTGCAATCGTGGAAAGCAGCAACGCGTAACCCGGTGGAGGCACTGAGGTATGAATAGAATCTACCCCCTAAATCCCCCCAAGGGGGGACCAGGAGGTTGCGGCAAATGAGTTTAGATAATAGTAATGAACATTTAATAAATAGAGATAATGAAAGAACATAAAATATTGTATAACAGACAATTGCTAATTATTAATTGTTCATTGTTAATTAATAACCGCCGTCTATCATGATCATGAAACAGATATTCAGAAGCCTTGGCCGTGACTGGCTGAACACAACTGTGATAATTGTGAGTATTGCAGTTGGCATTGCCTGCACCAGCCTTATTGGCGTTTTTATTTCGAGGGAGTTGAGAACTGATGACTTTCAGAAAAATGCCAATCGCATTTACCTGCTGAAATGTGATGATCCTTTTAACAAAGGCGCACAAATGTCTGCCTGCCGGTTAGGCGGTGTTGAATATATGAAAGAGAATTATGCCCAGATTGAGGATTTTTGCCGGGTGAAGACGTATTATGCTCAGAGAATAACAGCCAGCGGACAGACATATTTTGATAAACCAACGATCTGTGAGGCTTCTCCTAATTTCTTTAGATTTTTCTCATACAGGTTGTTGACTAATAATGAGGGCACAGTACTTGAAGCAAAAAACGATATAGCTATTTCTGAAGAACTGGCTGTTAAATACTTTGGCAATGCCTCACCCGTTGGGCAAGTGATTACTCTCAGGAAAGGATCGAAGGAACATGAGTTAGTAATAAAAGGTGTCTTCGCAAAACCGAAAGATAATTCAATTCTTCATTTTGATATTGTTAGATATGCACCTGAATCTGAGGAGGCGGCATTTCTGTTACTTAAGAAAGGAGCTGATCCCGGTAAGCTTGAAACAACTTTTGCAAATGACAAAGGCAAAATTCCTTCTATCAACGATGGGACTCCGGGCAGGTATTATCTTGAAAGTCTGAAGAAAGTCTATTTTGATAAAAGCCTGGCTTCAGCTTTCAGTTCTTTAAGAGACAAGACTGATCTATGGATTGCCTTTCTAATAGGACTGATGATTTTATGCATAGCTTCTTTCAATTACCTGAGCCTGGTCAGGAATAAGCTGCATCTCAAGACGGAAGATTTTACTATCAGATTCATAAACGGAGGTTCAAAAATCAGGCTGGTGGCGAATTTTATGTTGGAAAATATTGTGATTATTGTTTGTGCTTTTTCCCTTGGCTTTGTATTAATGTACCTGACAATGCCACTGTTTAATGAGATGGCTCGCACCGGTATAGATTTCAGCTATTTTTTCCAGCCCGATTGTCTCCTTATATTCTCAGGCCTTATTGTTTTCTTTTTAACAATCACTTTGTTGTATTCCATGACTAAAATAAAGGCACGATCACTTAAAATCACCGGAAATAAAGGATGGAGAATAGTCCAGATACCGTCATTTAACATTTTTCAGATAGCTGTATCCATTATTTTATTAGTCTCCACTTTATTCATTATAAAACAGATGAAATACATTGCGAATAAAGATATAGGCGTTGACAAATCTGTTATTGAGGTCAGGTTACCCTCTCAATATGCTGATAAGACTAATGTTTTCAGGGAGGAGATCCTTAAAAGTCCCGCGGTTGCAAGTGTTTCTGTTACCACAGCCTCGCCATTGCTCGAGTATTGGATGGTTTTATTGCACTATAACGAAGATGGTGTGGATAAGCAGTATACACCCGCTATCTTTAACGGCGATGAAAATTATATCAGCACACTTGGGATTTCGATGTTAGAGGGCAGAAATTTCACAGGGAACCAGGCTGAAGATAAAAACAACTGCATTATTAACGAGTCGCTTGCCAGAAAGTTCTCTGGTCAGAATCTTTTAGGGGCAAAATTACCCGGCGATGATGAGATGACTGTTATAGGCATCGTAAAGGATTTTCACTGTAACAGTTTAAAAAATAGTGTTTCTCCCGGATATATTGTATTTACAAATAACGGGTTTCATTTACTTGTGAAACCCTCTGATGGACTTAATCCGGAAGCCCATAAGGCTATTCTGAGCACATGGAAAAAACTTGTTCCAGATTACCCGCTTGACATCGAAACAATTGGTGAAAGATATGAATGGTACCACCGCGAGAATGAAAAATATGCAAAACTAATTGGCAGCTGCTGTTTCGTTAGTCTTTTCCTGTCAATGATTGGATTATTCGCAATATCTATTAATTCAAGTAGCAAACGCACAAAAGAGATAGGCATCAGAAAAGTTAACGGAGCTACAATCTCAGAGGTTGTCTTTTTGCTGAATAAAGATTTTGTGAAATGGGTTGCAGCAGCATTTTTAATTGCCATTCCCATAGGATGGTATTTAATGCATCGGTGGCTTGAGGGTTTTGCATATAAGACTGGCTTGAACTGGTGGGTTTTTGCCATGGCAGGGGTATTAACGTTGTCGGTTGTATTTCTCACTACCAGCTGGCAGAGCTGGAGAGCGGCAACACGTAACCCGGTGGAGGCGCTGAGATATGAATAATTAACAATGAGCAATTAACAATTAACAATTCAGAAATGAGTGTGATATGTAGCAAAAAATTAATGATTGTTCATTTGAAAAGAGACCCGGATGATAAATCAGCTATGTAGATTTTAATGGAGGAATAGAACCGAAGATATATGCAATTGTTAGAAACATTCCAGAAGCCAGATAAACAGATTGTTAAGTTTTGAATAAACGACAAAAATAAGCAATTATGGTTAAGAATTATTTTCGAAAAGCTTTAAGGAACCTGATTAATAATAAGTTCATTAGCCTTATTAACTTATCAGGGTTAATTATCGGGATATCTTCATTTATCCTAATCCTGCTATATGTACATCAGGAATTAACAGTTGACCGGTTTAATGAAAATTGTAACCAGATTTTTAAGGTCGCTATCGGGAATGATTTTAATATGGCTGCGCCTTATGCTGTGATCCTAAAAGACAAGGTACCTGAAATTGAGAAAATTGTAAGAATTGATAATTACATGGGTGGAGGGAAGTCCCCGATTTTGAAAATCGGAAAGGATAATGAGACCAAAAAGATTCGGGTTAGGGACATTATTTATGCAGATAGTTCATTTTTCGATGTTTTTAGTTACAAGGTTATTCAGGGCAATAAAATGGCATGTTTAACCGGACCTAACTCAATTGTACTGACAAAGAGCACTGCTTATAAACTTTTTGGAGATGAGAATCCGATAGGAAGAACAATTGATTTCATTGGCACAAATGAAAAGCCAAAATTAACTTATACAGTAACAGCAGTTACCGAGGACATACACGAGAACTCAAGCATTAAATTTAATGGGATAGTATCGTTTAACACTTTGAAGTCAATTAAGCCAGGAGGTGCAGATGTGGATGACGATTTTGGCAACTGGACTTATGAGACTTACATCCTTATGAAGAAATCATGTTCAATAAATGATCTTGCCCGGAAATCGAATGAGGTATGGCTTAATTTTATTGCTGAAAAATTCGATATTGATGTTAATAGTAAAGATGTTAAAGAAAATATTACAAGTTTTGTCCCATTAGACGAAGTGTACTTTTATAAAAACAACAGACGGAGTTTTATCCATTTGATTCTGCTTGTGGGCGTCATTATTATAATTATTGCAATTATAAATTTTGTGAATATTTCACTTGCAAAAGCATCATTGCGGACAAAAGAGATAGGAATAAAAAAGATTTCCGGTTCTGGCAGATTTGGCCTTTTAAAACAATTTGTGGGAGAAACAATTGCGTTGACATTAATAGCCTCTGTGCTTGCATTAGCTGTTGTCTATTTCTTATTGCCTGTGTTTAATGATATAACAGGGGAGGGCATTTCATTTAATTTTTTCTTCTATCCAAAAGTCCTTCTTCTATTTATTGCCGGATCTGTTCTCATAGGCATTATTGCCGGTATTTACCCAGGGCTTTACCTCTCAGGACTTAAACCAATTGCTATTCTTAAAAACGGAAAGATTAACGGGCATAAAAACAGTGTTATTACTCAATCTCTTATAATATTTCAATTTGTTATATCCATTGCACTGGTGATTAGTACTATTGTCATTTTAAGGCAGGTAAAACAAATGAAAACGGCAGACCTTGGTTTTGATAATAAAAATATCATTACCTGCCAGTTAACACAAAGTATTAAAGATAAATATGATGTCTTTAAACAAAAATTACTGCAGAACCCTGGTGTGAAAAGTGTTTCAGCATCAAGTGGGACGGGACTTGCAGAACAATTTCATATGAAACTTTCTGATGAAATAAATGGAAGTGAAAAGACTTATTATGCAATTGCTGTTGATCCTGACTTTATTAAAACAATTGGTTTCAATGTTGTTGAAGGAAGAGATTTCTCATGGGATTTAGTCTCTGACAAATACAATGCGGTTATAATAAATGAGACGGCAGCCAAAAGTTTTGGCGTAAAGGATCCAATAGGTCTCGAAATAAAAATGATTAATTGCAAAGCCCGTGTGGTTGGAGTAATAAAAGATTTTCATAATGAGTCATTCCGAAATAATATTAGTCCCCTTGTGCTATGGAATGTACCCGGGTATAGTTATAATTTGAGTATCAGATTAGCGGGTAATGGCATCCCTGAAACAATCAGGTATATAAAAGAACAATGGGAGATGCTCGCTCCTGATATACCATTTGAATTTCAGTTTCTGGACAAAAAATATGACGATCTATATAGAGACGAAAACAAACTTAGTTTAGTAGTTGGCTATTTTTCACTCATTGCTATTTTTATTGCCTGTCTTGGGCTCTTTGGACTTGTCTCATTCATGGCTGAAAGCCGGACTAAAGAGATTGGCATAAGAAAAGTAAATGGCGCCAGAGTTTCAGAAATATTGCTGATGCTCAACAAAGATTTCATTATATGGGTAGCTATTGCCTTTGTTGTTGCTGCTCCTGTTGCATGGTATGCTATGCATAAATGGCTTGAAAACTTTGCTTATAGGGCTAGCCTGAGCTGGTGGATATTTGCTTTGGCTGGTATTTTGGCATCAGGAATTGCCTTGTTAACTGTCAGCTGGCAGAGCTGGAAGGCGGCAATACGAAACCCTGTGGAGGCGCTGAGGTATGAATAATTACTAATTGTTAATTGATTTACAGTATCTTATGGAAAAATTTAATCATATCATAAAGGATTGGAAGTACTTCCTTATCAATGCTATCGGTTTATGTACTGCATTTGCCTGTGTGCTGATAATCTTTCTTTTTTGCAGGCAACAACTGAACTATGACAGGTTCCATTCCAAAGCTGATCGTATTTACCGTATTACTATTGACAGTAATAACGGGGCAACATCCATGCATCCTGCACGTGTGGCGGGCGATGGACCAAAAAAAATGGCATCAGAATATCCTGCCATTGAAAAGATGGTGAGACTGGTGCCTTTCCGTAAAGCAATAATTAAAATCGGAGATCAGAAGTTTTATTCTCAGAATGCATTCTCTACCGACAGTACATTTTTCCGGGTATTTGATTTCAAGGTATTAACCGGCAGCGTTACGGATGCATTTAAAAAGCCTGGACAGGCTTTTATAACCCGAAGCCTGGCAATGAAATATTTTGGCTCTTTGGATGTTATTGGTAATGAGATATCTGTTTTGCATCAGCAGGAATCAAATGCTCAGCCTTTTACAATAACGGGGGTTCTGGAGGATTTCCCTGCCAACTCTCACTTTCATGCAGAACTGCTTACCTCTTTTACTGAAGTTGAAAACCAGTCTACCTGGGCTTATACCTATTTCCTATTGAAGAAAGGTACTGACGCTGATGCTCTAAGAAGTACTATTCAGAAAAAATGGGACGAGGAGAATAAATCAGGTGAACCAACACAAATAATATATCTGCAAAAATTAACTGATATACATCTTTTCAGCCACCTGACCCGGGAGATGGAAAAGAATGGTGATATAAGATCGATCATTTTACTGGCCAGCGGCGCCTTTATTATATTGCTTATTGCACTGCTTAACTTCTTAAATCTGAGTCGTGTGCAATTTCTTAAGCGACTAAAGACAGTTAAAATTAAGCTTATAAACGGGGCATCAAAAAGCGTTATTGCGAAAGAATTTGCTGCTGAGGCTTTGTTGTTGTCTCTTGTTTCTGTATTAGCCGGATTACTGGTTGCCGTTAAGCTTAGTTCAGTAATGGGAATATCAATCATGGGAGAAAATTCAACTTCGGCTATTTTGTTTATTATCATATGTTTCTCTGTTCTTATTGTTGTTCTCTCGGTTTATCCGGTTTTTTCCTCAAAGGTTGTCTCTGATATAAAAATGAGTCAATCTGGTGAGCGATTGTACAGTGTCCCGTTAATTATTCAGTTTGCTCTGGCTGTTATGGCCATCATCAGTACCCTGGTGTTGCATCATCAGATGGATTTTATAAACAGCAAACATCCGGCTTCACAAAATGCCAATATGCTGGTAATAGCCGATAACCCGTGGGAGTCGGTGCAACGATATGAGCTGTTCAAGACCGAATTATTGAAGGATCCTTCAATAACGAATGTCACAGCAGCCATGGAAGAACCCGGTGGCGATATTTTGGATAACTTCGGTTTTGAGATGGAGGGGGTTGCGAAAAAGGATGACCAGTCGATAAACATCTTCACTGCTGACTCCAATTTCTTCAAGACGCTGAATATACATGCTATTGCCGGTACCATAGAATTGGGTTATACTCCCTCTCAAAAGTGGGAGGCTGATGCTGTCGAATTAAGTACAGCCAGAACTGCTCTGGAAAATAATAAGAATATGGCATCAGTACTCAATAGTAAGATATCAGAATATGAAAAGTGCCTTGGCAGCTACCGCGAAAAATATATTCTCAACCAGAGTGCGCTCAAGTTGTTGGGTATAAAGAACCCTGAAGACGCTATAGGCAAACACTTCAGGCTTACTTTTTTCATGCCTGACCTCTTCCCTGAAGGCGAGATAGTTGGCGTTGTGCCCGATTTTCACTACACAAACCTTCACAGTGAGGAGAAACCATTGGTTATTGCTCCACGGAAGATGTTCAATTTTTGTTTTCTAATCAGTATTAATCCTGCCCAGAGAAAAAAAGCAATAGAAGTTATTAATTCAACCTGGGGGAAAATAAACCCTGACTTTCCACTGCAATATGAATATATAACAGATAGTTATCATAAGGTGTATGCGGGGGAGTATGCCCAGACAAAGGTCTTGTCGTTGTTTGCTATTATTTCTGTCATCCTGTCGGCATTAGGGATTTTCGCAATGGCATCATTCTCGATGCAACGACGGGTAAAAGAGATAGGCATTCGCAAAGTAAACGGGGCACGGGTTTCTGAAGTGATGGTTATGCTTAATGAGCATTATTTAAGGCAGGTACTGCTATCTTTTTTAATTGCGGCTCCGTTTGCCTGGTATGTAATGCATAGGTGGCTTGAAAACTTTGCGTATAAAGCAAACTTAAGCTGGTGGATATTTGCAGTGGCAGGTTTGCTGGCAACAGCCATTGCCTTACTAACTGTAAGCTGGCAGAGCTGGCAGGCGGCAACGAGAAACCCCGTGGAAGCACTGAGGCATGAGTAAAATGCCCCTGAATCTCCCAGGGGGGGCTTATAAAAAGAGAACTGACTATATTAAGTAAGATAAAAGACAAAGGGCACAAGATAAAAGTTAGGGATGTGGGAAATAGGTTTTCTTAAGTTAAAAGAAGGATTATCTCTTTGTCGGGATGTGGTGCCCTGTTTAAAAGTGACTACTGATAACAAATAAGCAGATGTTTAATTTAAAAACAATTTTCCGCCGTCTTCGTAGCAACCGTCTGGTTACAATCTTCAACCTCTTGGGCTTTGTACTATGCTTCTTTGCCATAACTCTCATAGGCAGCTACGTCTATTCGGAGGTTACTACAGATAATTATCACAAAAACAAGGAGCGCATATTTGCTTTATCTCCTTATTCAGATGGAACCTGGGTTCAGTATGTCCTTATTAACTTAATGAATGATAACTCTGTGTTTAATAAGGTCATTCCATATGGATTTGATTGGAACAAGAGTTATCTTAAATACCAAGACAATCAGGCGATGGAGAGCCAGACTATCTTTGTGGATTCAGCATTTTTTGAAGCTTTCTCATTTGAATTCATAGCTGGTGACCCTAAAGAGTGTGTTAGTGTTCCATATTCCGCTGTTATTACACAGAGCGAGGCACGTCGTTTTTTTGGAAATGAGAATCCCATCGGCCAGAAACTTAAATATAATTCTAAGTACGAACTTACGGTTACTGGAGTAATAAATGATTATCCCGGGAATAGTATTTTCAGGTCAAAATGTTTTGTCTCTTTCTCTACATTGAAAATCATTCAGCCTTATACATTCAGTTGCGGATGGGACTGTAGTAACCTCAAGGCTTTTGTGATGCTCCGCTCTAATGAATATAAGGCGTCTGCCATCACAGAGCTTAGAAACATACTTACTAAACATGATGGCGGTGATAATGGGATAAACCCGGCACTGATATCACTTCATGATTTCTACTTTGACAAGAGATTTGAGGTTCCACAACAGATGAACAAGGGCGATATGGCCAGCGTAGTTATATTCCTGTCACTCGGTATCTTAATTTTTGTCATTGCACTGTTTAATTACTTCAATCTGTCAGTTGCATCACTGATAGAAAAAAGAAAAGAGGCGGCTATTCTTAAAATATTTGGAAACAGTTTCAGACACCAATGGATGCTTCTTTTCTCAGAAGCATTTATCCTGTCGGCAGTTGCATGGTTAATTGCGCTGGCACTGCAGAAAATATTTATTTCAACATCACTCGGAAGTAGTCTGGCTTTG
>JGI20214J51088_10000903_pt1 | contig 20174 bp, 18 predicted proteins | sample WetSurMetagenome_FD_51088 | JGI IMG/M metagenome (IMG submission 51088) | reverse complement strand
CGGTGAGGCAGGGGACGGCGAAGATGGCGTTACAAAATATAAGGAGCTGAAACCTGATCTCGTCACCATGGACATCGTGATGCCCAAGCTCAACGGGATTGAAGCGCTCAAAGCGATAAAAGAGTTTGATCCCGCAGCAAAGATCGTCATGTGCACCGCCGTCGGCCAGGAGCAGATGGTGAAACTCGCCATCAAGAGTGGTGCGAAAGGCTACATTATAAAACCGTTCCAGGCTCCAAAAGTGCTCGAAGAAGTCAAAAACGTCCTGGCTTCCTGACGGTCATGGTGAAAGTTCTCATTGTTGATGATTCCGTGTTCATGCGCACGGTCATTAAGGATATGCTGGCAAAAGATCCCTCCATTGAAATAGTGGGAACTGCGTCGGACGGTGTTGAAGCACTCGAAAAGATCCAGTCACTCAGTCCGGACCTTGTCACGCTTGATGTTGAGATGCCAAAAATGAATGGTCTTGAGGTGCTCCGAAACCTAAAAAAGATAAAGAATCATCCCAAAATCCTGATGCTGAGCTCGCATACATCCACAGATGCCGCGATGACACATGATGCGATCCGTCTCGGGGCAGACGATTTCATGCTCAAACCAAAAGACCTCCCTCATGTCCGTGGAATCGGCGAAGAATTACTTTCCAAGGTCAAACATCTTGTTACGCTATCTTCATCGGATAGTTCCCACAGACTTCCCGCTCCCCATCCCGTGCCGGCAGACCGGGTTGTGCTCATCGGCTCATCTGCCGGTGGACCCCAGCAGGTCGATATGCTCCTTTCCCTGTTATCACCGGATCTTAATGCGGGCATTGTCATTACCCAGCATATGCCGGTCGGGTTCACTGCACCCCTTGCCGAGCGTTTCAACAGGATTGCTCCTCTGCCGGTCAAAGAGACCCGGGACGGGGACATGCTCGAAACAGGAAAAATACTGCTCTCAAAGGCTGGTGTCCACACCGTCATCTCGGGAGTGGCCGGAGAAGATGGCAGAACGAAAGGACGCATTGTGCATACTGCGTCTCCACCTGTTCACGGGGTCAGGCCGGCGGTGGATAAAACCTTTGAATCCGCTGCCAGGGTATTTGGAAAAAACACAATATCCGTTATTTTAAGCGGGATGGGAAATGACGCGGGTGAAGGAGCACGTGCAATAAAAGAAGCCGGCGGCGTGAGTCTTATCTGTGATGAGAGGGATTGTCTAGTATACGGGATGGCGCGATCTGCTATCAGGAATAACGCTGTCGATCAGGTCCTTCCCTTGAAAAAACTCCCAAAAGAGATAGAGCGGCTCGTGAACATGATGGAGGTGACCTGTGTCTGAATTCGAGGCCTATCGGGGCCTGTTTGTGGCAGAATCCCGGGAAAACCATGAGAACCTGGTCAAGAACCTTTTACTCCTTGAACTGGGCTCTTACCAGGAAGCCATTGATGAGATCTTCCGCTCCATTCATACGCTGAAAGGGGCCTCTGCCTCCATGGGTTTTTCATCCATGGAGCGTCTTTGCCATACGATGGAGGATGTCTTTTCGCTTATCCGCAGCGGGTCTGCTGATATCTCCCCGGAACTCGTTAACCTGCTCCTTGCGTGTTCCGATCTTATCGAGCAGATGCTTGATGATATAGAATCCGGAGGGGATTCTTCGGCAAAAAATCCGGATAATGAGGTCAATACCCTGAGGCAGTGGATTGAGCAGCATCGCATCACTCCCAGGGATACAGAAGAGATTTCAGAACCAGAAGATAGTAAAGAGATCCCCTCATCCGAAGAACAATCGCCTCAACCACCCGGCAGTGAACCGGAGCACCGCCAGGAATATGAAATGCAGATCACGGTTGCGGATGAGTGCACCATGAAGGATGTTCGTGCCCTTCTCGTTATAGGAAACCTGAATATTCTCGGAACGGTCCTTTCCCTTAATCCTCCCCTGCAGGCGATTGATGAAGGACAGTTTGATGGAACCCTTACCCTCCTTATCGCAAGCGATGCGGGGCAGGACGCATTGGTGACCGCTGCCATGGGCACCGATATTGGCGGCGTTGAGATACGAGCTGTGAAAAGAGAGGACATCCGGCAACCCGGCACGATCAACGATACGGAAGAAATACCTCCCGCTGATAAAAAACAATCCTCATCCGCCGATAAAACTGCGGTGAGTCCGGATTCAGAAGACCTCCCGGAAAACGTACGATCTGCTGATACCGAAAAACGGCAATCTTCTCCTGATAAAAGCAGGGAGATCAAAAATCTCCGGGTCAATCTCCAGCAGCTCGACCATATCATGAACCTTGTCGAGGATCTTGTTATCAACCGGGGCAGGCTCAAGCAGATTGCTGAAAAACACAAGATCAAAGAGATGGACGAAGCTATCGCTATGGTAGACCGGTCAGTCTCCGAACTCCAGAACCAGATGATGATCATCAGAATGATCCCATTAAATCACATTTTCAACCGCCTGCCAAGGGTAGTTCGCGATGTCGCCCGGTATGATAACAAGGAAGTTGATTTTGCACTTGAGGGAGGAGAGACCGAACTTGACAGGAGTGTCATGGACGGGCTCAATGATCCACTCCTTCACCTTATCAGGAATGCAGTAAACCATGGAATTGAATCACCGGATATCCGGGAGAAGAGCGGGAAGAGCCGAAAAGGAAATGTCAGGCTCTCGGCGCATCGTGACCGGGACAATGTACTCATAGAACTCGTTGATGACGGTGCGGGAATCAATATCGGGAAGGTGAAGGAAAAGGCCGTTGAAAAGGGACTTGTCACCAGGGAAACTGCCGATACATTCACCACTGAACAGGCAATTGACCTGTTATTCCAGCCAGGGTTCTCAACGGCCGATACCATAACCGATATCAGCGGCAGGGGGGTCGGACTCGATGTGGTAAAAAAATCCATCGAGGCGCTTAAGGGTTCGATCCGCGTTGAAACAACTCCCGGCAAAGGAAGCCGGTTTGAGCTGTTACTTCCTCCGACCATGGCGATCGTTGATGTGATGATCGTCAGGATCAATGGAAAACGGTTTGGTATTCCTATCAGCAGTATTGTAGAGGTTGCAAATTTCCAGCGGGATGCAACTCATCATATCGGGAAAAGCGAAGCGATCATGCTGCGCAACGAAGTGCTCCAGATCCTCTGGCTGAATGAGATGGTCGGGATGTCTGACTCCTGTGAAGTTCTCATCGTTGTGCAATACCAGAAGCGGAAATGCTGTATTCCGGTAGATACGGTTGAAGGCAAACAGGAAGTAGTTGTAAAGCCATTGAGCAGATTTATCGGCAACACACGGGGTGTGAGCGGTGTTACCATCCTGGGAGATGGCGGCGTAGTGCCGGTGCTTGATGTAAACACCATTCTCTAGGAGAAAAAGCATGAAATTATCAATTGTTCAGGCAGATGCAATTCAGGAACTTGGAAATATCGGGGCTGCGCACGCAGCGACTACGCTTTCCCAGATGCTGGGAAGTACGATTGAGATGAGCGTTCCTGCCATCAGGATGGTGGATCTTTCTCAGCTTGGTCAGTACATGGGTGAAGAATCCGCGGCAATGGTGGCTTTTGAGCTCCAGGGGGACATTCCGCATGGGGGGTATATCCTGTTTTACATCACCCGCGAGTCAGCAGTCCGTATGACAAACACGATGCTGGGACTGACGGAGATTAACAGACCTCTCAGTGAGATGGACGAGAGTGCCCTGCTCGAAGTCGGAAACATCATGGTCTCCGCTTTTCTTGATGCCACTGCAGAACTCCTGGGCTTTATCATGCTTCCTTCACCCCCGTCATTGACTATTGATATGGCTCATGCAGCTATGCAGTCGCTCATTGCCCAGATGCAGGAAGAGACGGATGAAGTACTCCTCTTTTCGACTGAACTTGTCTGTGAAGAGTATAAAGTGGACAGTGATATCATCATGATGCCGGAAAGGAGCACGCTTATCCGGATTATTGAACTGCTCGAACATATGATGGAACCGGTCACTCAACCAATTTCCTAAAAAAAATGCCAGACCACCAGCCCCAGAACGGACAAACCGCTATGATTGGTATCGGGGAGTACCGCGTCGGTTCTTTCCCGATGATGACGATCGGGCTGGGTTCCTGCATCGGACTGACCATGTACGATCCAAATCTCAGACTGGGCGCAATGGTGCATATCATGCTTCCCGAAAGTGCCGGCAGAATGGATCGGCCGGGGAAATACGTGGACACAGCCGTCCCCCTTCTCGTTCAGGAGCTGGTTGCCCTTGGGTGTAAGAACCGGTCCATTATTGCAAAAATAGCCGGAGGGGCATCCATGTTTGAGTACTTTGGCACCAATCTCAATATCGGTGAGAGAAATTCCGAGAAAGTCAGAATTCTTTTAAAAGAGCACAAAATCGCGCTGGCTGCAGAAGATGTAGGGGGCAAGTGTGGCCGATCCGTCACGTTCCTCCCTGCTAATGACGGCAGTGTCACGATCCGCAGGGCAGACGGGACAACCAGCAGTCTTTGATTCGTTCCTGGTGATCTTTTTGGATTCACACCTCTGCAGAGGTTTTCTTTCTGAGTTTTTCTGTGCAGTACTGGTCAATAGAGTCAAGAAGCGCTTTTCGTGCTTTTTTTACCAGAATACCATCGCCCGAGAAACAGTCGCCGGCTATATACCTGAGGGTTGTTGCATAATAGTGCAGAGAGGGAAATTCATTTTCAAAGTCAGTAATCCGACTGAAAGCATCTGCTTTATCGCCGTTGAGAAGATCATACGCAACATCAAAAAGGGAGATCGTATCCAGCGGCATTCCTTTCTGGTTTGCAAGTTTCCGGAAACTGTGATAGGTGATCTTTTTTTTCGTCAGGAGTGAGAACCTGAGTCCCAGATAGATGGGTTCCAGATCGTCAGGGTACTGCCTGATCAGATGATTGAGAACGCCTGCGGCACCACTGGCATCCCGGTTGTCGAGGTAATAATAATACATCACCCGCAGGAAATGAAAATCATTGTAAAACCGCTCTGAGCTTATGTCCAGTAACCGTTTCCTCATCTCGGTGTCATGGAGGAAGGAAGCGTTCTCCAACCCTAGTTCTATGAACCAGCGTTCGCTGGGGAACCATTCAAGGCCTAAAAAGATCATCTGCCAGAAAATTTTCTCCAGGAACGAAGGGTCTTCCAGTTCAAGCTGTTTGAGCTTGTTTATCGGTGTTGATTCGTGGGCGAGGGCCAGCAGGGTTTCCCGGGCAAGAAGTTCCATTTCACCCGGTCGCTGGCTTTTTGCAGATTCATCGCCACTCTTAAAATCGCGCAGCGACAGGGAATAATAGCAGTATGCGACAGCCATGCCAACCTTGGCGTCAAGAGTGCGATAGTTTTTCAGGTATTCGATAGCGTGGGAAAAATCCCCGGCCTTTAATAACTTCAGGCCAACGACAATATTNATCCCGGTTTCGGCGTCNTTGTTCTTTTTGAAGCGAAGGGCGTTCGAGACAACTTTCCGGATATATTCAGATTCGCCACTGTTCCTGCTTGCGTCCAGCACTTCAAATGTGATAAGATCGATAAACTCGTCATTGGACTCAGCGGAAATCTCGGGGAAGGAATTCTCGAGCGCAGAAATTACATGTCCATAAAAAACCGGGAGGTTTGCATCAACTTTTTCCGTATTGCTTTTGATATAGCCAAGGAAATCCTTCTTTAACAGGTTCAGCTTCTCATAAATAATCGCATCAGAAAGCTTCTCTCCCCGCATACAGGAAAAATGGCATGTTTAAATATTAAAAGGTATGACAGGCACCGGCTGGATTCAGCGTTCATTGAAACGGTATACGTAGCCCGGCAGAGATGGATTTTAGCGAAAGGAACGAGAACCTGTCGGAAAACGCTCTCGAACGTCAGATCAGGGAGGAGGTATCAAAAATAAAATGTCAGTTCAGGTGATAGGCATCATAATATTTTTTCGGCGTCTCGAACCGTATCTGATACGAATCGATATTTTCTGCGCTGATAATCAGATACATGCTGGTATTTGATGTCCGGACTATCCTGTAGGAAGTACCCGTATGAACGATCTCTTCTCCCTTGATGATACCCCCGGTGTCTGCATAACAGAGGGCCATACGGAATTTTGCATACTGAGGCTGGTTGTCTGCAAAGATGGTGGTATTTATCATCCAGATTGGGTATGGCACCGAAAATACCTGCGTGAGGCCCCCACCGGTGTTTTCCATGAACGCAAAGGTTACCCATTCCTCATTCCGCGAGGGTATTTCTGAGGCTCCGAATGTTTCCATGTTTTCAGGAAGCCGGTATACCGGGAACGTAAATGGTTTGTCGGTGAAGAAAAGAGCGTATGGGGGAACGGCGGGCTTTTGTGGTGCAGGGGTAATAACAGGGATCTGTTCAGGATAGTGTGGCAGAGCCGGTGCGATCGATTCTGTCGTATTCTTAAGTATTCCCGGGACATCCTGCAGCCCCGAAAGATACTGGGGGTTTGCGATAACAGCGACAACGATCACAAGGGCAATGCCAGCAAGAAGAGTAAGAACATCACCGGAGTCCACATACAATACTTGTACAATTGTGCTATAAAAAACCTGCATGGACGCCCTATGCACCGGTATACAATCGTAAGAAGATCCGGTTTTGTTCACACCAGACAGGAATTTTGTGCCGGATTCCAAAGAGTTCTTTTTATTTTCTTTGAAAATGAGAGCGCTATTCTATACTATAAAGAATAGTTATTATAGGATAACACATAAATAAAAAAATTGTATAAGGTGATATAATTACAATTATTACTTTTTCTCACCATAAAGGAGGAACCGGGAAGACGACCTCCTGCCTGAATATTGCCGGTTTTTGTCATAAGGCAGGGAGAAAGGTGCTGGTTGTTGATTGCGATCCCCAGGCGAATGCGACCGCCGGGCTCGGTGTCGACCCCGGTGCTACCACTAAAAATATGTATCAGGTATTCATGAGCGGGATTGATGATTTCCCTGTCGTGATGATACAGGATATCATTATAAAAACTTCATCCGGGATCGATCTTGCTCCTGCTCACCTTGACCTTGTCGGCGCTGAACCCTACCTCTATCACGCGGAATTCCCTACCGGGGTTCTTAAAGAGGCGCTTAAAAAAATTAAAAACCAGTATGCCTATATTTTCATTGATACACCGCCTAGCCTTGGTCAGTTTGTTATCAACGGACTCTATGCAGCTGATCATGTGATAGTAACCCTTGATTCCGGATCTTTTGCGCTGAACGGAGTTACCACGCTCACGACCATATTTTCCGATATAAAAGAAGGACTGGGAAAAGAGATACGCCCTGATATGGCGATTGTAAGCCGATGGGGTGAAGGGTTAAACCAGGTATGTGCACAACCGGAAGAGAAAGAAGCAAAAGGATTTTTTACCACGATCCGGAGCATTTTTTCCAGACCACCGGAACCCACTGCTGAACACCTCAGGATTGCAGAAGAGCAGAAACAGGAACATATGCGGCTGCTTGGCATGCTCAGTCAGATTAAGCGCAGATTTCCCAGCGTGTATACCGTCCCCTACTCTACAGCAGTATACGATGCCCAGAAGCGAGGTTTGCCGATCTCTCATGTTGCACCGGAAAGCAGTGCCGGAATTGCCTATAAGACCATTGCAGAAGAGGTTATGAGATGGATTTAAAAAAGATTGAAGAAACATTAAAGAAATCCAGTGAAGGGAATTTCTCCGCCCGTATCGATGAAAATAACGTTGCCCCCGAGTTAAAAACAATTGCACAGACGCTGAACAGGACGCTTGAAAAGGCTGCAGTGGCAAAGGAGCTAAAACATCGTGCGGATGTGATGATCCAATACAATCCGATGGCTATCGCTATTTTAAGAAAGGACAAGACACGGATCCATATCAACAAGGCATATGAAACGCTCTGGCGGGGTACCCGTGAAGAACTGCTCAAAAAGAACCTCAGTGATGTTGATATTACAATTCTTTCAGGAGAGCCCTTGTATGCTTGTTTTGAGACAAAAAAACTTGCGATCACTGACTGTATTGTCTCCTTTCCCGAGGGTGTAAAGAAATACCTGACGCTCAATGCCATCCCTATCCTCGACAAATCAGGGGATGTGGACGGTGCTTTCTATATCTGGATCGACAACACCGAGCTTCACGGAAAGATGGAAGCCATAAAAAAAGCCGAGCAGCGGGTGGACCGGATCATTCAGGAAAATCCCTTTCCCCTCTTTACTATCGATACCGAACTGAATGTGAACATTTCCAACCAGGCATTTTTGGAATTCACCGGCTATACACGGGAAAAAATTTCATCTCTTTCGATGAAGGATTTCAAGTACCTCAAAAACAAAGGAGATACCGTTGAGGGGACCATAAAATCAAGAAAACGAAGCCAGGGTGAATCAACCATAGAATTCCCCCGGGGCACCTTCGTTCTGGAATGGTATTACATTCCTCTGCTTGATACCGACGGTGCTGTTGAAAGTTTATTGATTGTGTTCAATAATATCACTGAACAGCGTAAGAAAGAAAAAGAAGTCAAGCAGCTGATGGAGGAGACGCATAAAAAAGCCGAAGCGCTTTCGGCGAGTGCGGCCGTCCTGGAAAGCGGACTCGAACGGATCGCAAAAGGGGATCTTACGTTCCATATGCCTCTCGTTGAAGGAGATCCATTGGTCAAGCTCAAAAAAGATTATAACATTTCTGTTGATGCAATCAGGAAGGTTATCGAGGAGCTGGAAAAATCAATAAAACAGATTGAAGTAACCACGCAGGATACCAGCCGGGGAACAACAGAGATCTCCAAATCCACCGAACAGGTTGCCGTAGGAACCCAGAAATCTGCTGACGGTGCAAAAAAGCAGCTTGACGAGTTGGAAAAGGTCGGGAAAGAAGTCTCTGACCTGTCAGCATCCATTGAGGAAATTGCCAGCACCTCGCAGGAACTATTGAGTCATGCCCAGAAGGCTGCGATGGAGGGGAACAAGGCTTCCGAACTGGGTAAGGTCGCAACGGCAAAAATGACGATGGTTGAGAAAATTGCAGGAGAGAGTGTCAGTGAGATCACGGCGCTCAATGACCGGATGAAAGAGATTTCAAACATCGTGAAGATGATCGCAGATATCTCCAGCCAGACAAATCTTCTTGCCCTTAATGCTGCGATCGAGGCTGCACGGGCCGGTGAGCACGGGCGTGGTTTTGCAGTAGTAGCCGGAGAAGTCCGCAACCTTGCCGGTGAATCAAAAACCGCAACGAACCATATCGAGAATCTGATCAGTTCGATCCAGAACAACAGCGATAAAACCGCGGCGGCAATAAAAAGTTCATACAAGGAGATACAGGCAGGAATTGAGAGCGTAAACAAGACGATTGAAGCGTTAAACCGGATTATTGCTGAGTCGAATGTGGTTTCCCAGGGCGTAAACGAGATCACCAAAGCGACCGAGGACCAGGCAGAAGCAACGACGCGGGTGGTTCATGGCATGGAGAAATCCAGCGTTATTACCCGCGAGAACCAGGGACGGATGGAGGATATGGCGGCACTTGCACAGGAGACCAGTGCGTCAACAGAAGAGATCGCCAGTGCTTCTGCCGAGCTTGCTGAGCTGGCGAACCGTCTGAAGAAGATCATGGAACAGTTCAGGTTGCGGTGAGCATGGACTCAACAGTTGATGTGGTGGAATTTGTCCTGGGGGGTGAGTGCTATGCCCTCGATATCCAGTTGGCACGGGAAATTGTTGAGATGATCCCTATCACTCCCATTCCCCGTGCACCAGCGTATATCTCCGGAGTCATTAACCTTCGCGGAGAGATCACCAACATCATGAACCTGAACACCCTGCTCGGGCTACCCCCTCAGGACATACAGGAAAATCAGAAGATTATCGTTCTGGTACCAGAGGCAGCTTCGGGAAGCAATGTCGGGATCATTGTCGACGAAGTGACCAGTGTCCTTCAGGTCCCGGCATCAGATATTGAACATCTTGGTGATGGACTCTCGTCTGAGGTTTCCAGTTTTGTCAAGGGGATCATCAAACTGAAGGCTGACGGGTCAGACAAAAAGAGTACAGGACTGATCATCTGGATCGACATGAAGAAAGTGCTTGAGGAAGTGGCAATAAAGTGAACGGGCAGGAAGAGATCATGGCAAAAATTATCTACGCAGGACAATTGACAGGGGGATGGATATGACGGAGTTACCCGGGAGGAAGGCACTGTTTACCGGGGCTGCAGCCCCGCATCTGCCAGCCAGTCCACCAGAAGAGATTGCACCTGTCAGGGAATCGGAACAGACAATCGCAGAACTCAGACAACGGCTGGACGTGATGGTCAGCAATAATCCGATCCCCATGCTCCTTACCACACCCGGGTTCACCATCGTTGAAGCGAATGCTGCGTACATTGAGATGAGTGGCATCACGGAGCGTGATCTCGTAAAGACAAATCTTAAAAATTTCAGGATCCTCAGCCAGAAGGGAGAGGGGGCAAAGGTTGCCCTCCAGGAAAAACGACGCTCATTTGGCGAAGTGATCGTGGAACTGCCATCCGGTACACGCATTCTTGAACAATACTGCATCCCGATTCTCGCCAGGGACCAGACAATCACCAGTCTGCTCTTTGTCTACTATGACACGACTGCACAGAAAAAAAAGAGCGAAGAAATTGAGCAGCTCAAGCACCGTTCAGAGACGATTGTCCAGCAGAACCCGATGCCAATCATTCTTGTGGATATGAACTTCCATATCCGCGTAGTAAACGAGGCGTACGCTTCATTAAGTGGCATCAGTCGTGCAGACCTGCTCAAAATGACCCTGCGGGATTTCAAAATACTGGACCAGAGCGGAGAAGGGTTGAAGCAGGCAATCCAGGAGAAACGGCGGGTGGCAGGGGAAGTCCTGGTTGAATTCCCTGCCGGTGCAAAAAGGCTGCAGCAGTATGGCATTCCTATTTTGGACAACAATGGCAGTGTGACCAGCATCCTGATCGTCTATAATGATGTTACTGAGGATCGCAAGCAGATGGATGAAATCACCGAACTGCACAGGACAGCAGAAACCATCGTCCAGCAGAACCCGATCCCCATGCTGATGACCGGTCCCCATTTTGTTGTGGCTGAAGCCAATGAAGCATATGCAGCCATGAGCGGCATTCCCCGGAACCGCGTCATAGGAATGAACCTCCGCGAGGTGAAAATTCTCGAGCAGAAAGGAGAAGGTGCTAAAGTGGCCCTTGAGAAGAAACACCGGGCATTCGGGGAAGTTACGGTTGAACTTCCCAGTGGCACCCATATCCTCGAGCAGTACGTGATGCCGATCCTTGATAGCACCAATAACATCTCACACCTTCTTTTTGTCTACAATGAGGTCACTGCCCAGCGCAAGAGTCAGCAAGAACTCAACAAGAAGATGGAGGAAGTTGCCCTCCTGAAGCTGCGGTCTGATATCATTGTCAATCAGAATCCCATGCCGATCATGCTGATGAATACCGGCTTTAAGATCATCATGGTGAATGATGCCTATATCTCCCTTACCGGCCTTGCCCGGGAACGGCTTATCGGCATGAGTGCAAAAGATTTCAAGATCCTTGAACAACATGGCGAAGGGCTTAAAAAGGTGCTCCAGGAGCAAAAAAGAAGCTTTGGCGAAATAAAAATTGAATTCCCGACAGGTGTCCGTATCCTTAACCAGTACGGTATCCCTATGGTTGATCCAAAGGGGATTCTCCAGACGATTGTCTGCGTATACAATGACATAACAACCCAGCGTGAACAGGAAACAAAGATCAAAGAGATGATGGATGAGGCAAAGGCAAAAGCTGAACTCCTCACCGTCAGCGCAGAAGAACTCCAGATGGCACTTGCAAAAATTGCATCCGGGGATCTCACCTATCAGGTGAGTATCGATGATGCCGATCCGCTGGTCAGACTAAAGGCGGATTATAATGCCGCAGTTGATTCCATCAGGATCGTGTTATCCGACCTGATGCAGGGTATGATCAAACTGGATACAACAATCAGCGATACTATCAGGAGCACAGAAGAGATTGCCAAGGCAACCGAGCAGGTTGCGATCTCGTCTCAGAAAGCTGCCGACAATTCAAAATTGCAGCTCACGAACGTGGAAAAGATTTCTACAGATATCTCGGATATATCTGCATCTATCGAAGAGATTGCGAGTACATCCCATGATGTGATGACCCATGCCGAGAAAGCATCCAAAGAGGGCGCACAGGCAGCTGAGATCGGCCAGCTTGCAACCACCAAGATGCAGAATGTGGAGAAGATCTCCAAGCAGAGTGTCGATGAGATCACCGGGCTGAACGAGCAGATGCGCACGATTTCGAAGATCGTTAACCTTATTACTGACATTGCCAACCAGACCAATCTCCTGGCACTCAATGCAGCGATTGAAGCGGCCCGGGCCGGCGAACACGGTCGCGGCTTTGCCGTAGTAGCCGGAGAAGTCAAGAACCTTGCCGGTGAGTCCAAGAAAGCAAGCAGCCAGATCGAGACCCTGATCAAGGCAATCCAGGCAAAGAGCGAGCAGACTTCAACGTCCATGAAAACTTCATTTGAAGAGATCAAGACCGGCATTGAGAGTGTCAACAGGACCGTAGATTCCCTGAACCTGATTATCGCTGAATCAAATATTGTTGCGCTTGGTGTTACTGAGATTACCAAAGCCACAGAAGACCAGGCACAGGCGACAAATACGCTCATGACCGGTATCGAATCCGTGTCAACCCTGACAAGGGATAACCAGAAACGGATGGAGGATATGGCGGCCCTTGCAGAAGAGACCAGCGCCTCAACTGAAGAGATCGCAAGTGCCTCGGCAGAACTTGCAGAGATGGCTGATCGCAGCCGGAAGATGGTGGGGAATTTCCACCTGAACTGACGTGTGGGTCATTCCATCTTTTTAGTACGACAATCTTTTTAGGTAAAATCAGGGAAACTACCGGGAATAACCAGAGACTAGTATGGATGGTTTTGCATCGCTAAAACGGTTTATCGAACACACACTGACCATCCAGTGTTCGAATTATAAGGAAGACTACATCAAGCGGCGGCTTCTCTCACGGATGCGTTCGACGAATAGTGAGAGCTATGATACGTATCTGGCATATCTGAAAGCACATCCCCCGGAGCTCGAGAACCTGCGGAATGCACTCACCATCAATGTCACTGAATTCTTCCGGGATGGTGATGTGTATGATTCGATGAAAACCGAGATACTGCCCGCGTTATTCACCCAGAGAAAACGGTTGCGTATCTGGTGTGCCGGATGTTCAACCGGTGAAGAACCCTATTCCCTTGCCATGATACTCACTGACCTCATTGCACGGGACCCGGGTCTCTCTGCACAAATCTTTGCAACTGACATCGACAGGGTTGTTCTTGCAAAAGCCGAGCAGGGAACCTTTACCGAAAAAGCAATGGTAAAATTACCAGAAGCGCAGATTCGCCGCCATTTCACCCGGCTCCCGGAGGGAAATTACCAGGTGAAACCGCAGTTAAAAAGCCTGATCCAATTCCGCCCTCATGACCTGATGAGCGGTGTGCCTGCTTCACGGTGGCTTGACCTGATCATCTGCCGGAACGTCACCATCTATTTCAACGAAAAGCAGAAGGATGAACTGGTAAAAATGTTCCATGGGGCGCTGATATCAGGAGGCTTCTATATCATGGGCAAGACCGAATACCTTGGGCGTCAGGTGGAAGATCTGTTCGCAGCGCACAATTCCCTCCAGAAAATTTATCGTAAAAAGGATTAAAAAAATCCAGATCCTCGCTTTTTTTATTCCTTTGGACCCCGTTCGAACCCCTGTACCAGCTGCCGCTGAATCTCCTTTCGGGATTTTCGGAGTTGTATCTGATTGTATAAGGTAAAAAAATGAATGCCAATGATAACAATAACGAGAAACATGCTGACCCAGAGCATCACACCCTGGACAGAAAGGAAGGTTGCCCACAGAAGTCCGACAAAGGAGATCAGGTAAAACATAATCCATGTCCGGATGTCGGGGATCTCCATGTGGATCTCATAGTATTTGATCACCTAATAAAATATCTGTAATCATCCCTATNGTTCATGGGNAGAGAGAATATTTTTTGTCCTTCAGGAGGATATGCTTTTTGAAAACGGTGGAGAGTCCTCCCGTTCATGTCTTCGATCTCTTTTTTTCTGCTTCAATGTCAAGGATGATCTCAAGTTCGAGTGATTTCCCGTACGCAACCTGGGCCTCATCATTTCGCCCAAGTTCATCCAGACACACTCCTTTGATATACCAGGCAGCGGCATCATTCCCGTTGAGAGCCAGCGCCCGGTTGCAGGCAAACAGTGCGTCGTCATACCGTTCGAGATTGTAGAGTGCATGCCCTTTTTTTGACCAGGCATCAGCATAGTTCTGGTTGAGCATAAGTGCATGCTCGCAATCGGAAAGTGCTTCCAGGTTCCGTCCGGTCTCAATAAACACCGTTGCCCGAAGATACCAGGCCACAGGGTCATGGGGATCGAGCGACAAAGCCTTTTCAAAACAGGTGATTGCCTCCTTATATCGGGTCCGGCTGGCATAGGCACGCCCCTTCCTTATAAGTACGATCACTTCACTGGTGGTCATGGCAGACACATTCCTGATCTCATGCGTACTCTGGTCATGCTCCCCCCAGGGTAGTTACCGGGGACTCCTCAATAAGGTCGCCGAAGATCTTTTTTAGGGCCCTGTTCTCATACTCCACTTTTTTTCCCTGGGCCTCCAGCAGATGTTTGGGGGTTTCCCAGACAAACCAGTCTTTCATCGACATATACGAGATGAAATGATCGGTCATACGGACGCCCAGCCGGTAGATATCGTGGAAATACTCGAGATCCGGTTCCGCATTCCAGTCTATTTTCTCGAGATAGTTCTCCATGATTTCAAGCATGGTGTCGCCAAAGACCTTGGACTGGTACCACGACGTGTGTGTCCAGCGCGTAGTAAGCATCTCTTTTACTTCGAGATGATTGAATTTTTTCATCTGCGGAATGTTGATGACCGGCATCAGCTGATCTGCCGGAAGAATCTTTGCGAGGTATTGGTCCCGGGCATAGAACATGGATTTATTCAGTACAAAGTAACGCCGCGGAATAATATCTTCATACTCCATCATCTCATCCATATCCATCTTCCCTTCCTTCATGAGGTAATAGAGCTGGGTCTTCCTGATCTGGGGCATCCGGTGATANACACGGGCGTTGGTTATCGGATTCCAGGGTAACTCATTGATATCCTCATGAAACGTGGTATAGAGAATACTGAGCATTTTGATGAGTTTGTGGACCGGGAGTTTTTTTTCCTTCTTTGCCTCGTCCTTGAGAGCATCGATATATATCTGATGAACCCCGCGGTAAAGGGAATCTCCGGTAAACGAACAGACCAGATACCGGGATTTTTTTGACGCCGCTCCTTTGATAAGCAGGTGCACGCAGTGCCGGGCAATGATAAAATCCTTTAACAGGCCGATGTAGTGCGCCGGAAAAATAATGATATTTTTCTCGATGTCATAGGTATAGATGTCCAGCAGCATGCCATGTGCGTCTGCCTCGGGATTGCGCATGAGAGAAATCTCAGTGTCAAGAAGGCTTTCTGTCTGACTGACCAGAAGCCGGATGGATGTGGACAACGGCATATCAGCTTTCATGGTAACCCGGGTTCGGACTCGAAATCCTTACCGGTTCAATTGGCGGCGTGAACCTTAATATATCTCATGAAGTGCGTATCTCCACAGCAGGATCCGTTATCACTATCCAGAAATCCATTCAATATATTTATCTGGTTGATATCCGTAACAGACAATAAGATGGATTATGGCTGACATGCTCACGGATTTGTTAATTTACATTGCTATCGGAATTATGACCTTTGCAATCGGCGCAATTCTCGGGAACCAGCTCCTGAAGATGTACTACGAACAGCGGTTCATGGTTGTAGCCCAGCAATGTTACGACGCAGATTCGGTGATTCCCATTATCGATGAACTCACCCGGGAGACATAGCCAGGTACAGGAGCGACAGACCATGGTTGACACCGTAAGTTACGCGCTGATAAGCATCACCTGCTTTTGTTTTGGACTGATTGTCAGTTTCCAGATAGCACACATCCACTATTGCCGCAAGCTCGCCATGCTTGTACGGCGATCGATTGGCACAAAAACGATCGCGCCGGTGCTTGTTGAATACGAGGCAGGAAAAGCGGCAAAGTAATAGTTTTTTTTTAGATTGCCGTCCCGGGTCGTTGGAAGAAGGGAAAGAAGTTTTTTTTGGTATTGGGGATATGGTCTTCTGACGATTACCATTTATTTTTTCATAAAACCCTCCGCGAATAGTACACCAGGCGACAAGTATCACGCTCCTGGGGGCTTCGGCAAAGCCTCCGCCCCCGCCGCTGTGGCAACCCCAAAAATGCGAGAGAACACCATAATCCCAAATAAGAACTAAAAAAATCCATTACCATTGAACAATGAAGATCCTGTTCACCGGGGGCTTCATCTCTTTTGAGGTTAAACGAGCCCGTGTCGGGCTCCGTTTTTCCGGACACACTTTTTGCGGACACAAAAACCCGCTGAATGTGGTTACCCCCAGATAAAATCCCCAAATATCGTCAGAACTGCTCAATCGGCCTCAATATAAGCATAGACTAGTCCTCTTTAGCGGTGTTTTGAAGGTCTCGTTTTTGATGCATACTTCACCCCTGGAAACGGGTGAACGTGCCACCGGGTCAGGATGGCGACGTATTTTTTCCAAAGACAGGTGCTAAAAAAAGGCGAACATCTGGAGTTACCTGTCAGGAGATTGCAGTCATGACACTGCCTGAGGAACATTTTTGTTCCTTCCGGCAAGCCAGGAATTTCAGCCGGTTCCTTCAGGATCGCTTGCAATAGTCTTATTTTTATGATTTTTTTGAATTATAATAAAAGCACTTAAAGAGTCATATCCAAGAGGATACGTGCCACACGGCCCGGCACGGGGATGATGCGGCAACCGGCGAAAACTTTCCTCTGGTAGTATCAGCGGATAGCGTACGCTTCGGTTCCCCGTCTGGCTTGTATGCCTGGCACGCGGCAGGAAGAATGAAACCATGAAACTCAGAAAAATCAGTGAAATAGATTTTAGGAGGAATAAGTGCAGGAGCTCTCATGATGACCTGCCCGTTGTTCGTCCACCCGGTTCAAAGAATGGCTACAGAGTGATGCAAATTGCACCATCCCGCCCGGCCGGTGTAAAGCATGAGGAATATCTGTCCGGCTCCAGGAACATTCCACCCGGGTTCACCGAAGTAATTGCGGTAAAAGGTGATTCCCTTTGACCCGGGGCAGAAGACCGCTTACGGCGATCGGCGAGGCACAGCTCAAGGCTGTATCGCTGGGTTTTGTTGTTACCGGTTTTGTGACGGATATGAAAAGCTCGTATGATTTTATGGTTCACGACAAGGGCGGTATCAGTCTGGTCCGTGTCAGAAGACTACGGCAGCATGGGTATCGTCCCGAGCTTATCCAGAGATCCTGTGCGCAGCAGATCAAAGAACTCCGGGAACTGGTTGTTCCGGCTGGGATCGTAAAGGAGCTCTGGGTGCGAGGACCGGAACGGGCATGGCACCGGTATAGTGTACTACCGGAGACGGTTGAAGAAGTGGTGATCGTTCCGAACCTGGTGTCATCGAAAATCGGTGTTCAGGAACAAAAGGAAAAAGGTACCGTGACTGTACTCCCCGTGAAAATTGGACACATGATGAGCAGCTCTCATCCGGTGTCATCGCTTCCTAGGGTTCAGGAACTTGAGGGAACGATTACCTTGTCTGAATTGCCGGTGAAGGTTGAAGAAGTGAAATGTATTCCGGGACCAGAATTATCGCTTGCCGGGGTTCAGGAAGGTGAGGGAACGGCTGCCTTGCCGGAATTGCCGGAGAAGGTTGATGATGCAGGGAGTAACCTGAAACCAGAGCCAGCATCCGGCATTGTGGAAACACCGATACTTCAGAAATCACCCAAGGAGGAATAACCCGGATAATCTTTTTTTGGCTGATGCGTATAATAGAGCGATCATAACTGGTCTTGTAGTTTGGAATTCCAGGAAATGATGTCGTATTTTTTTGCCGGACATGAAGAGAATCAGGAATTATCAGGATTTTTGGTAAGAAATTTTCTGTTCAGCTCTTTGTGTCATGAGGATTGAACAGGATTATTTCCCGTTGCGATCCCACTGGTGATTCGGATCGGAAACGAGCCGACTGTTTTTCGAATGGTATTCTGCAGTTCCGTTACTCATCTGCAGTGTAATAATAAAACTCGCCCTTTTCTTTTTGTTCCCGGTCCAGGAAGGACCCGGGTTTGTTGATCCGGGGTCTTCCGCTCTGGTCACGGCGGAACGTTACCTCGAGTACCTGAAGGAACCTGTTCATTCCTTCCCGCATCTTGAACGGACCTGCCGCAGCTCCATGCCGGCCCGGCTCACCTTCAAACACAAGGATCCGCTCGCTGATCATATCGATGAGGTAAATATCATGGTCGATCACCATGATGCCGACCTCCCTGCCCTCCGCATGGTGCTTGATCATCCTGGTAACCTTGACCCGCTGCTCGACATCGAGATGGGCACTCGGTTCATCGAGGATATAGAGATCGGCATCCCTGGAGAGGCACCCGGCAATGGTTACCCGCTGGAGTTCCCCCCCGCTCAGGGAATCCACCGGCGACTGAAGGATTGGTTCAAGAGAGAGCGATTCAATGATCTCGTGCTGGTAGAGGGAAGAGTCAAACTTTGTTGTGCGCTGCCGGAGATACATTTCAACCGTATCTGACGTGTCTGCCTTGATATACTGGGGTTTGTAGGAGATTCTGAGGGACGTTTCGAGCTTTCCTGTCGTAGGAGTCTCTTCACCGGCAAGAAGTTTTGCAAACGTGCTCTTACCCATGCCATTTGCCCCGACCACTCCCAGGACTTCTCCTGCCCTGATTGTTCCGCCATGCACGTTCAGGGTAAACGTTTCATACTCTTTGGTCATTGCCGGGATCTCAAAGAGAATTTCCCGTTCGGATCCCTTATCATGCGCCCGTTTTTCAAACACCACGGCAGTATTCCGGAAACGAACATTCTCTTCGACGAGGAANCCTTCAAGGTACTGGTTGATACCTACACGGACTCCTTTGGGGCGGGTGATGATCCCATAAACCGCCGGTTTCCCATANGCCACATGCACCGTATCGGCAAGCATGTCAAGGATCGCAAGATCGTGCTCAACAATAACCACGGGACGCCGGGTGGCAAGATCCCGGATGAGTTTTGCTGCGGCAATCCGCTGGTAGATGTCCAGGAACGGCGTGATCTCATCAAAGAAATAGAGATCGGCATCGCGGGCAAGGCAGGCTGCGATGGCAACTCTCTGCAGTTCTCCGCCGCTCAGCGTACTGATGTCATGGTCGAGGATGGTATCGAGCTTGAGAACGGGCAGAATTTCTTCAAGTTTGTTGCGTTCATCGGTTGTCTTTAACAACGTCCTGACCGTCCCGGAAAAAACAGTCGGGATAAAATCAATGTATTGCGGTTTGGAAGAGATCTTCAGGATCTTTTTTGCGACGGTCTGGAGGTAATCGAAGAGCTCAGTACCGGCATACCGTTTGAAGATCTCTTCCCAGCCGACTTCGTTGTCAAAGTTCCCGAGATTCGGGCGGAGTTGCCCGGAAAGGATCTTGACTGCCGTGCTCTTGCCGATACCGTTCGCCCCGAGGATTCCTGTTACCTTTCCCTCAACCGGAATAGGCAGGCCGTAGAGCGCAAACCCGTTCTTCCCGTACCGGTGGGTCGGGTGTTCAAGCTCTTCGGGGAGGCTGACAATATCTATGGCATCGAAGGGGCATTTCTTGATACAGATGCCGCACCCGACACACAACTCTTCGGAGATGATTGCCTTTCCTTCCTCCCCTATGATGACAGTTTCATCCCCGGTCCTGACCCGTGGACAGTAGAGAATACACTCGGTTCCACACTTTTTTGCATGGCAGCGGTCTTTATGAACAATCGCAATTCTCATGGCATATCACAAAAAAAAAGATCTGGTTTTTTTAAGGATGAGTGTATGACGTCAACAGGATTGTCCATGTCATGAACCAGAATGCAAAGGTTACGAATCCCTGGTAAAACCAG
>JGI20214J51088_10000902_pt1 | contig 20182 bp, 17 predicted proteins | sample WetSurMetagenome_FD_51088 | JGI IMG/M metagenome (IMG submission 51088) | reverse complement strand
CCGCCACGTCCCAGGTCTCGGGTTGCTGGTCCGGCTCCTGCGTGAACAGCACCATACCGTCGCCACCCGCCATCACAAAAGCTTCCAGACCTTCCTCATCCAGCAAAGTGATCCTGCTTTGCGCGCGCAAACGCTCCAGCAGCTTGCTGAAACTCTCTTTCATCTCTGCCGCACGCACCACTGAAAACTCGACTGTCTCGCTCATACCTTTTCCTTCCTCAAAAATTCCGGCAACTGCGGCTCCCGGCTCACCAGATCGGCAAAGAAAACATCCAGGTCGACCTCCCCTCCTTCAGACACCGCCTGCAAGCCGTCCAGCGCTGCGTTCACCAGCGCCGCCCGCTCCGCATCGATCACTTCGCGTCCCGCATCCAGAAAGGTCATCAGCCATTGCCCCACTTCCACCTTGTCCAGCAGCATGGTGTTGATCACCTGCTTGCCGTTGCGGCCTTCGCACAGTGCGTAGGTCTCATGCACTTCGATAACCTGCATAGGTATTCCCAGACACATGACGTCCCCTATGCCTGGGGGATGAAGCGATCGTCGCCGAAGCGGCAAGCCAGTTCGGCCGAGGGACGCCCCGCTTCGTAGTTATCCATTTGCAGCGCACGCTGGTGCTGCTCCACCACGCTCGTGGTGCGCGGCGCGCAAGGGATGCCCCATTCTTTCATCTGTTCCAGCGCCGCTTCCAGTGCGCGCGGGATCTGCGCCTTGACGATGTCGCGCAGGCTGCCGCCGAAGTCTTCCAGTTGTTCCGGCTGCACGCCGATCAGGACCATGGATTCCGGCAGCCTGTCGGCCAGCGATGCGCACGCGATGACTTCCTGGAATCCGGTCTGGTGCAAGCTCATCTTCTTGACGCCCATGAAGCGCGGCACGTCGTCGTCCCTGGCGATCACCATCTCCCCCGGCTGCATGCCGTAGTCCACGGCGTCGAACACTATCAGGCGCCGCGCCTCTTCCAGGAACGGCAGCAGGTACAAGCCCTGCGTGCCGCCATCCAGCACGGTCACGTCGTCGCCGAATTCGTAGGCGGCATTCAGCGCCTCCACGCAACGCACGCCAAAACCCTCGTCCGCCCACAGGATGTTGCCGATACCCAATACCAACAACTGAGTCTTCTTCATTTGATCTCCCCGGTGTTACCACACCCGTTACAGCAGGAGTCATGCCAGCGACTGACAAACAAAATATTCATAATAATTAGCAAATTAGAAAGCGGCCAAATAATCAGACAAATTCATTGTGGACATAGGCCTTGCGGTTGGAAACTGCTATGGAACTGTCTTGACCTGTTTGTAGTACATCTGCTGTGCCTGATGCAGATCCCAGGCGAACTGCAACTCCAGCCAGAACGCCACATCCGTGCCGAAATGCAGGGCCAGGCGCACGGCCGTGTCGGGGGTGATCACGCGCTTTCCACACACCAGTTCGTTGACGCGCCGGCGCGAGATGCCGAGCGCGGCGGCCAAAGCCTCCTGCGAGATGTGGCCGGGCTGCAGGTAGCGCGTATCGAGGAAGTGTCCCGGATGCACCGGCGTACGCGGTGCGGCCCAAAAAAAACGCGGGCTTTTGCCCGCGTTGGACTTTACCTCTGGCGAGGTACCAAGAGCACCCATGGCGGTGCCTTGCGTCAAATGGACTCCGCGTCTATTCACGGAAAGTGCGCTTGCCGTCGATGATCGCGCTGATCATGGTCTGGCGCGACATGATGTCTTCACGGATCGCCGTATAGACATGCAGGATCACGAAACACACGATGCCCCAGGCGAACAGGTGATGCCATGAATGCACCGCCTGGCTTTGCCCGAACAGCGGCAGCACCCAGCTTGTAAACAGCATGTTCGACCAGCTGCCCGCTTGTGCGCCCTCGCCGTACAGCGCGAAGCCGGTCACGATCATGAACGTGCCGCCCAGCGTGATCGCAAAGAACATGAACAAGTGGCCGAGCGGGTTATGGCCCACATATTTCTTCGGATACTTCTCGATGAACATGTACCAGCGCAACTCCTGCAGCAGCCCCGACCACCATTCCTTGTCCGTGACCGGCAGCATGAACAGCTGCCTCGCATGATGGTTGCCCGCAAACGCCCAGTACAGGCGCACCAGCAATCCGATGGCGAAGATGTACCCGGCCGCAAAGTGCGCGAAGCGGATATATCCCATCAGAAAATTATCGCTCGCCTCGCCCGCCACACTCGGCAACGGGCTGGCGATGAACCAGCCGGTGATCGCCAGTGTCACGATGCATAGCACGTTGATCCAGTGCCAGGCGCGTACCGGCGCCTCGTAGACGTAAACCGTATTACCCGCAGCGGTGATCGCCGACTCATCGACTTCAGTTTTGACAGACATGACAGTCTCCTTTCGAGCGCGTTAGCGTACCGTGACCTTGCTCAGTTCCTGCCCGTCCGGCGACATCACATGCGTGGAGCATGCCAGGCAGGGGTCGAAACTGTGCAGGGTGCGCAATATCTCCAGCGGTTGGTCGGCTTTGGCCATCGGCGTGTTCATCAGCGCGGCCTCGAATGCACCGATCTGCCCCTTTGGATCGCGCGGACTGCCGTTCCAGGTGGTCGGCACCACGCACTGGTAATTGTCGATCTTCGTGTCCTTGATCTTGATCCAGTGTCCCAGCGAGCCGCGCGGTGCTTCGGTGAAGCCCACGCCTTTCGCTTCCTTGGCCCAGGTGGACGGTTCCCATTTCTCGACGTTGGCGGTCGAATCGTCGCCCGCCTTGAGGTTCGCCATCAGCTTGTCGAACTGCTGCACTTGCAGGTCGGCACAGTACTGCGCCTCGATACCGCGCGCTGCGGTGCGCCCCAGTGTGGAGAACAGCGCCGTGACCGGCAGGTCGAGCTTCTTGAGCACGCCGTCGATGGTGTCCTTGATCACCGGGAACTGCTTGGGCTGCAGATAGCCCAGCACCATGCGCGACAACGGACCGACTTCCATTGCATTGCCGTTCCAGCGCGGCGCCTTGATCCAGGAATACTTGCCGCTCTCGTCGAGGTTCTCGATCCTGGTGCGTGTGCCCTTGAAGTTGGGCCCTTCGGGGTGATAGTTCGGCTCGGTGACGCCGTCCCAGGGATGCAGGCCCTTGTTCTCGTCCGCATACTTGTACCAGGAGTGCGACACGAATTCCTGGATCTCGTCCGGGTTGCGCAGATCGATCTCGTGGATCTTGGTGAGATCGCCGTTGATGATCGCGCCGCGCGGCAGCAGCAGATTCGGCGCGGTGTAATCGTTGGCTCGTTGCGGGATATCGCCGTAGGACATGATGTTCTTCGACGACAGTCCGCCGCCGTAGGTCCAGCTCTTGTAGAACGACCCGATGGCCAGCAAGTCGGGGATGTAGACCTTTTCCACGAACTCCTTGGTGCGGTCGATGATGCTCTTGACCAGGTTCAGCCGCTCCATGTTGATCGCGCCGACGGCGCCGACATCGTTGAGGTTGATCGCGCATGGCACACCGCCCACCAGCCAGTTCGGGTGCGGGTTCTTGCCGCCGAAGATGGTGTGGACCTTGACGATCTCCTTCTGGAAATCCAGCGCTTCGAGGTAATGCGTCACCGCCATCAGGTTGGCTTCCGGCGGCAGCTTGTACGCCGGATTGCCCCAGTAGCCGTTGCTGAACGGGCCGAGCTGGCCGGATTCGACGAACTTCTTCAAACGGTTCTGCACGTCGCGGAAATAGCCGGGCGAGGACAGCGGCCAGCTGGAGATGCTCTGCGCCAGCTCGGAAGTCTTCTTCGGATCGGCCTTGAGCGCCGACACCACGTCCACCCAATCCAGCGCGTGCAGGTGGTAGAAGTGCACCAAGTGGTCGTGCACATACAGGTTCAGCTGCATGATGTTGCGGATAGTGTTGGCGTTCTCGGGGATCTGGATCGCCAGCGCATCTTCCACCGCGCGCACCGAGGTCAGCGCATGAGTGCCTGTACACACACCGCAGATACGCTCGGTGAAGGCCCAGGCATCGCGCGGATCGCGGCCCTTGAGGATCACTTCCAGACCGCGCCACATGGTGCCGGTGGACACCGCGTTGCGGATCACGTTGTTGCTGTCGAGATTGACCTCGACGCGCAAGTGTCCCTCGATACGGCATACCGGATCGACCACCACACGCTTGCCGCTGTTGTCGAGCTTGAAGCCCTGAGTTTCATAAGCTGACATGATTATTTGCCTCCCTTGTTCTGATCTTTTTTACCGGCGCGTGCTTTGCTCAGCGCGCTGACTGCCGCATGTGCGACCACCGCCGCGCCCGCGACTGCAGCCACCGTGCCGCCGACCTTGTCGGCATTGGCTTCGATGCCGAACTGGTTGATGTCGGTGACGCGGTTGTAGAAACCGCCCTTGTCCCAGAAGCCGTCCTCTGAACAGCCGATGCAACCGTGGCCGGACTGGATAGGGAACGACACGCCGCCGTTCCAGCGCGTGGTGGAACATGCGTTGTAGGTGGTGGGGCCTTTGCAGCCCATCTTGTACAGGCAATAACCGCGGCGCGCGGCTTCGTCATCCCAGTGCTCGACAAACTGGCCTGCATCGAAGTGCGGACGGCGATAGCATTTGTCGTGGATGCGCTGGCCGTAGAACATCTTCGGGCGTCCCTGACGATCCAGCTCGGGGATGCGGTCGAAGGTCAGCATGTAGGTCACTACTGCCGTCATCACCTCGGCGATGGGCGGACAGCCCGGCACCTTGATGATGGGCTTGTCGGTGATGACTTTGTGCACGGGTGTGGCGCGTGTCGGGTTCGGCTTGGCGGCCTGCACGCAACCCCAGGAAGCGCAAGCGCCCCAGGAGATGATCGCTTTCGCATCGGCGGCGGTCTCTTTCAGCACTTCCACGAACGGACGTCCGCCGTGGATACAGAACATGCCGTCTTCGTTCAGCGGCGGATTGCCTTCCACCGCGAGGATGTAATTTCCTTTGTATTTCTCGCGGATGGTGGCAATGATCTCTTCCGCCTGATGGCCGGCTGCGGCCATCAGGGTATCGTCGTAGTCCAGCGAGAGCATGGATAGCACCACGTCCTTCGCCAGCGGGTGTGCCGAGCGGATGAACGATTCCGAACAGCAGGTGCATTCCAGACCGTGCAGCCAGATCACCGGCGTGCGCGGTTTGGTTTCCATCGCGTGTGCGATTTGCGGCGCCATCGTCGGGGCCAGGCCCAGCGAGGCCGCGGTCAAGCTGCAAAACTTCAAGAAACTGCGGCGCGAGATACCCTGCCTCCGCATCACTTCATAAAATGTTTCTGTGGACATTTTTCTCTCCCTTGTCTATCAGCACAGGCTACCTCTGCACGATCAACCGTCCGCCCCAACGGAAAATCATCCTTACGCAGGGCATATAACAAGTTCCGTGCCACATACCCATGCACCCGCCAATGCCTTATGGATAGGGCATTACAGGCATGCACGACAAAAAAGGCCACTTATAAAAAGAGTGACCGATTCGCTCGGAATACAAATTTGAATGGAAGGACAATGTCCGTATTATTTATAAGGTTTAATATTTACGGGCAGATGCCAGATAAGTGAAAATTTAACGCCAATTTAACGATTTCCCTGATACGACAACGAATTAGCTGCTTTTTTTGTTGCTGTTTCCCTAAATAAATACTATATCTAGCCGCTAGAGTGTCTATGTACGAAAAGCCGGCTTGCCTACAGGGAGCATCAGCCTGGTGAAATAAAAAGTTCGCAAGCGTAAACGCACAAACTACTAATAATAATTTTTGGGAGATGCCGAGAATGCCGAACTTCATCACATCAAGTATCGCCGTCAAGGTCCAGTTGTCCGTCCAGTTCCTTCTGTTGATCGTGAGCATCGTGGCCGCGATCTCGTTTTACAACATCGAACGCAAAGCGCAGGAACGCGGGGCGGAGAGCAAAATCAGGGCGCTGGCAGACGGCGTGATCAACGGTGCAAACATGCTGATGCTGAACGGCATCATCAGCGATGTCGAGCAGCGCAAGCTGTTCATCACCAAGATGGGCTCAGGCGAAGACATCAAGTCGCTGCGGATCATCCGCAACAAGCTGGTGCAGGAGCAGTTCGGCATGGGCCTGCCCGAAGAACAACCGACAGGCGACCAGGAACGCAAGGCGCTGGACGACGGCCAGGAGATCTTTGAAAAGCGCGGGGATGTGTTGCACGGGATCGTGCCCTACACCGAAAGCACGAACTTCAGGGGTACCAACTGCCTGATGTGCCACACCGTGCCCGTGGGGTATCACAACGGTGCATCCGTGGTCGACCTGGACATCTCCGCCAACAATGCCGAACTGCGCATGCTGGCGTGGATGTCGGTCGTCGTCATCCTTGGGGTGCAGGTCGTGCTCTGGCTGTTGTTCAAATACATCCTGCACAAACTGGTCTCCGTTCCGGCAGGCCAGCTGCGGACGGCGATCATGGAGATCAGCAGCACCGGCGACTTTACCCGGCGCGTCAAGGTGAACAGCAACGACGAGATCGGCCAAACGGCAAACTCATTCAACGACCTGATGGGCAATCTGCAAACCGCATTCCGCCAGGTGCACGATGACATCGCGAAAGTCTCCGATTCATCGCACTCGCTGTCGGCATCCTCGCATCAGGTGGCCACCGGTTCCAGCAGCCAGAGCGAAGCCACATCGTCGATGGCGGCAACCGTGGAACAGGTCACCGTCAGCATCGCGCATGTGTCGGAAGGCGCCCGCGAAGCGCTGAAGATATCCCAAAGTTCCGGCCAGCTTTCCGAAAAGGGCGGTGAGATCATTCACAATGCAGCGGAGGAAATGCGCAAGATCGCCAACACCGTGCGCGAGACTTCCGTTTCGATCGCCAATCTGGGCGAGCAATCGAACAAGATCTCTTCCATCGTGAAGGTCATCAAGGAGATCGCCGACCAGACCAATCTGCTGGCCCTGAATGCCGCCATCGAAGCAGCCCGTGCCGGCGAGCAGGGTCGCGGTTTCGCGGTGGTAGCAGACGAAGTGCGCAAGCTGGCCGAACGCACCACCCAGTCCACGCAGGAAGTCACACAGATGATCGCCACCATCCAGCAGGCTTCCAACGCCGCGGTGGCAGGCATGGATGCGACGGTGATGCAAGTCGACAGTGGAGTGGAACTCGCACAACAGGCCGGCAATGCCATCAACCAGATCAAGACAGAATCCGGCCAGGTGATCCGCACGGTCAGCGACATCTCCGCCGCGCTCGAAGAACAAAGCCGTGCCAGCAGCGACATCGCGACGCATATCGAGAAAGTGTCGCAAATGACGGAGCAGAATAGCGCTTCCGCCGAGCAGACCGCCGAAGCCGCCGAACTGCTGGCAAAACTGGCGGACAACATGCAGGCGACGGTGAACCGCTTCAAGATCTGATTCGCGGCGTTGCGGTTGCAAAAACAAAAAAGCCTCGCAGAAATGCGAGGCTTTTTCTTGAACGATATTTGCGCTCCTGAACATCCGCCATCCGAATTCAAACCTCCACAACCAACCCCGGATTGAATTCCAGGTTCTCCGGCCTATCCGGGTTGCGGCAGTAACCGCGCGGATTGCACACGACCCGCGTGCCGTGCAGCACATAATCAAAGCTGTCATGCGTGTGGCCGTGTATCCACAGCGCACTCGCCCCCATCAATTCGTCCAGGTGAGAGGCAAAGCACGCGGAAGTAAGGCTGGCCTTATATCGCTCGGCGACGGATCGTGCACTGGGCAGGTGGTGCGTGATGACCACGGACTTGCCGGTGAAGGGCTCCTGCAATTTTGCCGTCAACCAAACGCGTGATGTCTTGTGCAGCTGCGCAGATCGGGCGGGGCTGAACACTCTGAAACGCTCGCGAATCAAGCGGAAATCATTCAGGTACTTTTTACCTTCGGCCATCGCGCTCTTTTTCAATTCCTCTCCGAACAGATTGAAATCGGTCCACAGCGTGCTGCCCAGGAAACGTACACCCGCGATCACCACTTCATCGTTATCCAGCAAGTGCACACTCAACTCTCGTGCGCGAACGCGCATCTGCTGCAACGTCTCTACCCGCCCCAGCCGATAGAACTCGTGGTTGCCCGGCACGTACAGGATTTCTTTGTCTGGCCAAATGTGCCGGCCCCACTCTATTCCCTGCACATGATTCCCGATATCGCCGGCCAGCACCACCACATCGCACTCGACCGGCTGCGGTTGATAGGCTGCGATCTCAATATGCAGATCGCTTAGGACGTGGATGCGCATACGCTCTCCATGCATGTCATTCTACGATTCACAACGGAACTGGTCGAAGGGTACGGCATAATCACTAAAGCCGTTTGCCGTTTGCAGCTCCATCCGCGCCTGTTCAAACATTCTTGCCATTGATCAGGTTGATGATCACCTTGACCATCATCTCCCTCTCATCCGGCTTGCTCTCGGCTATCAGCAGCGTGAAGGCGACCAGAGCATTATCGGCGATGCGCTTCTCACCACCGGCGTTATACAAAAAATCGTGACGCTGCAAAAACCAGACGAATATCGCGGCGGCGATCCTTTTGTTGCCGTCGGTGAACGAATGGTTCTTGACGATGAAATACAGCAGGTTCGCCGCCTTCTCTTCGATACTGGGATAAAGCTCCTTGCCGTCGAAGGTTTGGTAGATCGTATTCAGCGAGCTTTTGAAAGAATCGTCTTTTTCATTGCCGAACAACCCGCCGAGATTCTCCTGCTGGCGCCACATCAATATCTGCTGCATCGCCTCGTCATAAGCGATCTTGGGTAGCGCCCGCGTGCGCGTCCCTACCACCTGCAAGCGCTGGTGATCGTAATCATCCAGTACCGTCAACGCGTGGCTGTATTTTTCCAGAATCGCCAGAATGCCTTGCGACTCGGTGCTGGATAAATCCTTGTTGTGGATCAATCTGGCTGACAATGCGATAGCTTGTTTGAGCTCGGCCATTTTTTCCTGCTGCACCTCAAGCCGCTGCTGGTTCAGCGCATAGCCTTGCACCAGATAATCCTTCAGTATCCGATTGGCCCAGATGCGGAATTGCGTCCCCTGTTTTGACTTAACGCGATAACCGACTGAAATGATCACGTCCAGGCTGTAGTGCTCGATCTCACGCTCCACCTGACGCTTACCCTCCTGGCGAACTATTCGGAATTTCCGAATAGTTGACGCTGGCTCCAATTCCCCCTCGGAATATAAGTTGGAGATATGCTCATTGATGTTCGGCACATTCTTATCAAACAGGTCAGCCATCTGCTTCTGCGAAAGCCAGACGGTCTCCCCCTCCAGCCGAACCTCGGTCGCAATCGAACCATCGGCTGATTGGTAAATGGCAATAGGCGTTTGAGGATCGGTATGGGATTGCATGGTCAGGACTCCTTAGCCAAGGATGACAGGCTGTCGCATGATGGAGAACGTTCGTTCTGTTGTCAATCTGGAGATTCAAACCTGGATATTGAGCCGTGTGGGAGCGCCAACATTCAACCCCAAAACCACCCCGCCACAGAGCTTTGACGGCTGCGCCCTCTCTGCCATACTCGACACGAGCCAAATATAATCCCGGAAAGGAGTTCAATAATGCTAAGTATTATCGCAGCGATAGCGCTGGTGTTGCTGGCCGCCTGCCAGAGCGCGCCCAAGCTGGAAGAGGATGCGCGCTACGTGAAGTTGGCGACTGTAGTGGACAGGCATGAATTCACCGAAGTGGAGCGCAAGCAGGCGGCAGCGCACACGCCCTCCGACAGCCACGGCAGCATCGGCATCGGTGTGGGCGTTGGGAGCGGGGGCGGCGGTGGATTCGGCTTTGGCTTCGGCGGGATCATGATGGGCATGGGTGACCAGCCCGCCAAGCGCGATGAACCTCCGCAGATCGCCAAGGGCGCAAATCGTTACACCGTGCAGCCGCTGCACAGCACGGAGCGCATCGAAGTGATGAGCTACGGGCAATACAAAGTGGGCGATTGCGTAAAAGTGCTGGCGGGACATCCCACCGAGTATCCGCGCTTCTTTGAGCTCAAGCCGGGCGAGCACTGCGAATAGCGCCTGACCGCCAGAGTAGTTGCTTGTGCTTCGTCGCGACGGCCCCGTCCAATCGCAAACTTACAGGATCACCCATGATTGAAAAACGACTAGAAAACATCGAAACAAAAATTTCCTACCAGGAAGACCAGATCGAAGAACTGAACAAAACGGTCTATCAGCAGCAACAAAAGCTGGGCCAGCTGGAAGAGATTTGCAGGGCGCTCGCAAGGCACATCCAGGCGCTGGCTGAAGCGGGGAATGAGGGAAAGTCTCCGGCGAACGAAAGGCCGCCGCACTATTAGAAAGTAGTCGTACCGCCAGAATCACCATCTGCATCCGTCGGCAGAAAAAACCACGCAGCAATGCGAGGCTTTTGCATGAACAAGATTCGTGGCTCCTATTTTTTTCAGCCTATCGGCACAATCCCGCGACACTGCGGATACTTACTACAGCCCCAGAACATATTTCCAGTGTTGGCGCCTTGTTTGGCAGTCCGCTTAACCATGAAAGAACCACACTTCGGACAACTAGGATTGGCGGTTGCCAATGGTGAGTCTTGAGTCATTGGCCGAGCAACGGTAGCAGACGGTCTAATTGTCTTGATGATTTCCTTCAACTCCACTCCATCAATCAAATCGATGTTTCGTCCTTCGGCGAAGTCTTTAGCCTCTTGTGTAAAAATTCCCGAAGTCACCACAAACCCGCCAGTTGCACCCTCAGCGGCCATCACCCCATACAGCTCGCGAACGATTGAAACTCCAACTTTGAGAGCTTTCCACTGCTTGCATTGAACCAGAAATTTCTCTCCGTCCTTGTGCAGCACCAGATCAACACCACCATCCGCACCGCCACCGCCAGTCTCGCTAACAGTGTAACCGCCGCGTCTGAATGCCTCACCCACCAGCATCTCGAACTCCTGCCACGACATACCGTCCAGAATAGAAACGGATGATCCTTTTTGAACTTCTGCAAATAACGTGCTACGTTTATGTCGACCATAGGCAGAAAAAACAGCACCTATGATGAAAGCGAGAGGAATCAGATATTGCCCAAACGTGGCAAGCATCTTACCAAGTTGGCTGGAAACATTAGCACCCAGTTGTGCAACTGACGTGGGTTGCACAATTTCAGCCGTCGCATAGTGGTGCAGTACAAAATATGAAATGACCGCAATAAACACGCCCACCCACCACGGGAGCATGGCTGCAATATCAATCAAGTCTTCAAACGTGCCTTGTTGCCTCTTTCTAGCCATGTCTCTTACTCCAGTAGTTATTCATCATGAAACCGTGGTCTGTCCCTGAATATTCTTAGAAGCCTACCCCTGATTGCCAAACTCTGTTGTCAACCAAGTACGTTAATGGGCCGGGAAGCTTTATTTCAGACCAGCCTGTTGCGCACCCAATCCTTGGGGTAATCCAGCTTGCCGTTGATAGTTACCAGATTATCGGCCAACCGCGCATTGATCTCCGCGAGTGACGACTGCCGCTCCTCCAAAAATATCTCCGCGATCCAGGCGTAATCCTTCAGATTGGCTTGCAGGCTCAGGCGATTGGGATACGGCGTCGTGGCGGTGATAGTCAAAGGCTGCATCGCATCGCGTTCGCGCCGCGCTGCATCGGGCGGCACACCAATCGCGAGCAACTGCACAAACACCGCTTCGACAAAACGCTGCGGCAACGTGGCATAAGGCGCGGCCTCCAGCACCAACCCCAAACGATCATGCTCACTCACCGCTACCACCAGCTTCGGGCGCGTGTGCAACAGGTTCAGAGCCCAGTCCCCCAGCAGGTTAGCGCCCGGTGCGGGCGGTTGCGCAGGCGCGACCTTCGTCGCCGTCAGCAACTTTTTCGTGCAGCGCAACGCTGTCATACCGCCCACCACCTTCCATGGCTCACACAGACATGAATGCGCATACATGCTCCTTGATGTCATTCAAACTTGATATTGAAACTGACAGGTGAATAAGTCGAGGGTTCGAATATATCAATGCCCCAACAACTTTAGCACCGCATCAATAGTGAGTTCTTTTCCTCTCCCCGCCTGCAAACAATCCGAGTCAAAGTGCGGCGCATAGTGATCGCGCAGAGTCGCATCATTATTCACATACGGTGCGAACTGCTTCTTGAGGGCATGTGCATCACCCGTTGCGGTTTTACCGATCAGCCGCAACATCATCGCCTCAAAGCATGGTTCTGACTTCAGCACCTGAATCTTCTTGGTTCTTGCCAACTTTTCTGTCTTAGCATCCCAATCGGTGTCTGTATCCAACAACGCAGCAACTGTATTGTATTGCGCGTTGTACATCTGCCCGGCAGTCCAATTGACCACATGCAACGCACCCTTACCCCGCGCATTCTTGATCGTTACGGATAGTCCGCATCCACGAGGCACATAAAGCTGTTTGAGGTGATTCAAGAAAGCGACTTCGTCATAACCTTCACCAACAATCAGTAATGTGCGCTGCGCTTTCCAGATCGACATAGTCGGTACCGATTAGAAAATGGGCACGGCGCCATAAGCGCCCGCCATATACTTGGCGTAGTAATTGTCGTCGTTACGAATACCTTCAACCGCATCCAACCTGCTGGCGGAACTTTCGCACTCCTCATTTTTCTGCACCAGCATCACCTGCGATTTATGCACCAGATTCAACACCTCGACGGCATGGCAGGTAAACAAAAGCTGCGCCTGATGCGGATTGGTCGACGGATTGGCGAACAAATCGAGAATAGGCTCCAGCATGTGCGGGTGCAGGTCATTCTCGAATTCGTCTATAACAGCCAGACCACCGATTTCCAGCGTGCTAAGCAGCCGCGACAACAGCACGAACGCACCCTGCGTACCGCTTGATTCAAGCGTAAACGACAACGAAAACTCAGTAGTCTTATTTTTGTGAACGCCCATCGGCATCCAGATTTTCTTGTTCGGATCCTGCGGGTTATTCACCGGGATCTCGACCAACTCAACGCCGGACAAGCCCAAGTCCCATGCAGATAACAACTGCTCCATCCGCATACGTTGTTCGGGATGAGCAGAAAAATGTTGAGCGGCATTCTGCACATCCTGATTGCCGATTTGCACGCGTCCCAACACATTCACGTTGCTGTTCACATTTGGCGCAGTCAAACTCACCGCCAGCGGCACTCCAAATTGCGCCGCCCAGGCTATGAGCGAAACATTCGGGCGCACCTTGCGCGCCTCCTGCGGTGCCAGGCCGAAATCCTGTTGCTTGACCAAATATGAGTTGGTCGCTGCATCCCAATCCCGGATGAACACATAGCCGAACCGTTCGCGTTTCAAATACAGCGATTCATGCAGCACCCGTTCGGGCGTGCAGCGCAACACATAACGCCACAGCTTGCCATCGAAATCCAGCTCGCACTCCAGCTCGGTCGGCTCATTGACCGCAGCAGCGTGAGGTGTAACCGGAATGCCCGCATCGGGCGGACTCTGGAAAGAATTGGAGATGAACCAGCTCATGAAAACGATAGGCTTCAACAGTGCAGTCTTGCCGCTGCCATTGGGTCCGATCACTGCCATCAGCTTGGATACACGCTCGCCAGTCGCGGCCTCGGTCATCCACTCGGTCATGGCGACCTTGCGGCTGATGGTCAGATCGACCTCGACTCGCTCACGGAAGGACTGGAAGTTGGTAAACGCATAGCTATGCAGCAATTTTATCACCTTTAATTTACATTTTCGACAATACTTTGTCGTTAATGCAAATTAACACGAATAATGGCTGCAAGCAAGCTGCCTGTTTAGCCGCTAGCTAAACACCTGCGCCAATAACGCCATTCCGAACGGATCAACAAACTGCAAGTCGCGTGCATCAACATTCACCCCCCCTCTGCCGAAACAATCTCCCAGCAGGCTGCAATCGCTTCCTGCGCGGAACGTGCTGAAAAATGGGTGGGTAAAAGAATTGGCATGATCAACAGATTTTCGGCAAAACCATCTATTGGCCGTAGCTTTTCGGCTTCGGCTCCGCCGCCTTCAGCATCGGCATCTCATCATTCACCGCCTCTGCATTCTGGTTGATCCAGCGTATCTTCTCCGACAGCGTCTTCACCTGCGTATCGTCAAATAGTCCAAACAAGCTATCGCTGTGGATGTCTGAGAAAGGCGGCTGGGCGAGGCTCTGCTGAGCCATCGTCATCACGCCATTCTGTGTGAAATAATCAATCAGCGTGTTGATGAACTGAATCTGGCTGCTGTTCATATGAGTCGCATCCAGAAACTCGGCGAAGGCTTCCTTGGCCGCATGGCGATCCAATCCAACCAGTTCCCGGATGAAAACACCCAGCGGTTTTTCTGGGTGGATGGTCTGATCGTACTCCGCGCGGCTCTTCATGCCGCTGGCCTTGAACAGCATCGCATCCAGTTGCTCAAGATCCAGCGCGGTGACGGGAATGTTGCGCTTGATGCGCTGGATGGTGAGGTGGTCTTCATGCGCCTTGATGTAGGCCTCCACCTTCTTGCGGTATTGGGCCAGTCCCGTTCCCGCGCCCATGATCGCCACCACGTTCTTTTGCTCCACCTCGCCCAGCTCATCCGCAAAGCTGGTGTAAACCACCTCGCGCTTGTCCTTGTCGATGAACTGGATCAACAGGCGCAGCTTGCGCCGCAGCTCTTCCAGCATGGGGATGGTAATGTCCTGCCACCACTCGTCGCTCTGCACCTGCTGGATGAAATGAAGCTGCTGCTTCACGTTGGGAATGCTGGCCTTGGCCTCCAGATAATGCGCAAGGTCAATCACCTGCAAACGCAACCCTTCCGGTATGCCGCCTTCTTCCAGCAGCGCCACCTGCAAGCGCAGGGCGAGGTGGTCGAAACGCATCGCCATCTCTTCGTTCGCCTCGCCGGGGTTGATGGGCTCGGCCTCGGTGGGCAGCGGCCCCACCTGGTTGCACAGCTCGCCCACGGCCAGCGCGTCCAGCGTATTCCAGCGCTCGCGCTGCTGGTAACGCTCCACGATCTCGCGGCGCGGGCGCACGATGAAGTTGTTCAGGTTCATCCCGGCCACTGCATGGTGCAGCAGGTCGAGGGTGTAACGGCGATAGTCCTGATCGGCGTCGTATTCCGATTTCGCCAGCACCGTCGCCAGTTGCAAACGCTTCTCGAAAATCAGTTCCGGCAAGGGCTTGTTGCTGCTGTCGCCCGCACCGTCCGGGTTCGCTTCGAAAAACTCCAGGTTCTGGCAGTAATCGAAAACGATGAATTCTTTCTTGTCGTCACCGGGGCCGAACAGGTCTTTGCACAAGCGCGTGCCGCGCCCCAGCATCTGCACAAACTTCACACGCGACTGCACCACCTTGAAGAACACCAGGTTCACCACCTCGGGCACGTCGATGCCGGTGTCGAGCATGTCCACCGACACGGCAATGGTGAGCGGCATGTTCGGATCGAGCGGTTCCTTCTCGCCCTTGAATTCCTCGATCAGCGTGTCGGCGTATTTTTCCTTGTAGGTGATGACGCGCGCAAACTTGCCCGCATGGTGGCGGTAGTGTTTGTTGTAGCGTTCCACGATCAGTTCGGCATGCGCATTGTTGGCCGCGAAGATGATGGTCTTGCCCAGCCGCTCGCCGCCCGCTACCTTGATGCCGTGCAGCACCAGCGTTTGCAGCATCTTGTCCACGGTGTCGGTGTTGAACAGGAACTTGTTCAGTTCCGATGGCAACACCTCCTCGCGCCCTTCGAGCTGTTCCTTGCTTTCCCACTCGGCCTGCTCTTCCGGCGGCAGCTCCTTGTACTTCACCCCCTGGCGCACGAACTTGAGCGGCACGCTGTAGCCCTTGGGCGGCACCAGCACCTCGTCGTCGAACGCCTCGCCGGATTCGTAGGCAAAGGTCGGCACGTTATTTTCGATGTCGAAAATGGTGTAAGTGTTCTTGTCGATCTCGCTCTTCGGTGTGGCGGTCAGCCCCACCAGCAGCGCATCGAAGTAGTCGAAGATGTAGCGGTACTTCTGGTAGATGGAGCGGTGCGCTTCGTCCACGATCACCAGATCGAAGTGGCCGATGTCGAACAAGCGCCGGTCGGCGGGCGTGCCCAGCATGTTCATCATGGTCGGATAGGTGGCGAGTTGCACCCGCCCCTTCAGCTCGCGCGTGCCGCCGGAAACAATCTCCGCCGACACCTTGGGCAGCAGCTTGCCGAATTCCTTCTTCGCCTGAGTCAGCAGCGCGTTGCGGTCGGCGAGGAACAGCACGTTCTTCACCCACCCGGCGCGCATCAGCACATCCACCAGCGCGATCACCGTGCGCGTCTTGCCGGTGCCGGTCGCCATCACCAGCAGCGACTTGTGCTGGCGATGCTTCTCAAACTGCTCGCACACCGAGCGTATCGCCAGCGTCTGGTAAGGCCGCCCCTTGCCCGCAATGACGCTGTCGATCTCCACCTGCGCCAGCGGCGTGGCGAGTGTGCGCCGGTCGATGATGCGCTGCATCTCGTCGCGGGTGTGGAATCCCTGCACCATGCGCGGCGGGTAGGTGGTGTCGTCCCAAAACCAGATGTTGTAACCGTTGGTGTAATAGATTAGCGGGCGCTGACCGTGCATCTGGCTCAGGCAATCGGCATACAGCACCGCCTGCTGGCGGCCGGTCTGCGGCTCCACCGTGGTGCGCTTCGCCTCCACCACGCCCAGCGGCAAGCCGTTGTCGCCCCACAGCACATAATCAACAAAGCCCACGCCCTTGTTATTGGGCATGCCGCTCACTTCATACTCGGCGACCTTCTCGCCTTCCGGGTCCCAGCCCGCTTCGCGCAGCAGCTGGTCGATCAGGTATTTGCGCGTCTGCGCTTCGGAGTAATCGTGGCTGTCGGTCTGTTGCGCATGTGCCGACTTAAGTGCGGCCACCTGTTGCTGCAAGGCGGCCAATTCCTCGCGCAGCGCGGCGTTCTGCTTCTCCCGCTCGGCCAACTCCTTGGCGGTTTCTTCGTCCTGCTTGTGCAATTGCGCCTGCACGGCCAGCAACTGCTTCGCGCTTTGCTTCACCTGCGCCTCAAGTGGCGTCGGAATCAGCGCGGGGTCGAACATCTGATTGGTCAGCTGCGGCTGGCGGCTGTAGTTGCGATAGAACCAGTAGCAGATGTGGTGCAGCTCCAGCAGAGCCTGCGCTGCTTCGGCCGCGGCCACCTTGCGCTCGCTGTGCACCGCCGCATTGCCGGCGCGCTGCACCAGCTTGAACTTGTTGAACAGCGGCGGCGGCAGCGCATTCTTGAAACAGGGCTGGTGGATCAGCGTGTTGAGCGTGTCGTCGTAACCGGGTGACCGCATCGCCGGGTCGTAGCGGTAAACCCACTGCACCGCGCGCTCCATGGCAAAGCGGGCATAGAAACAGGCCACACGCGGATCGGCCTGCACCAGCGCTTCGGCCTTGCCCGCCGGTTCTTGCAGCTCCGGCCATTCGGCCATGAAAGTGAAGTTGGACATGCGCGCCTTTCCTGCCTATGCCGCCTTGCGTTCCGGGGTGGCGAGTTCGCCGTTGAAGGCGCGTTGCATTAGCGAGTTAAAGGCCTCTTCAACTACGGCCTTGCTCTCTAAACACATACTGCGCACAAGCCGAATCTCTGATAGCCGCCTGGCGAACTTATTCTGGTACTCAATCGGAGGTAACGCGACAGTGAAGGATTCAACATCACCTTGGTTAATGCTCGACTGATTGACTGCATCCTTCGACGCTTTTCGTATTTGCTCTTTGACATACAAGCTACCAAGCTGTGTCACAAGAAAAAGAGGATTAATCCGATCAGTATCAACAGAGAAATTCATCATGTTGGATTCAAAAACCGTTGGCTCTTGAAGGCGCTCCACTAGCGCCGCTTTGCCAAGATAGTCAGGGCTATTCACACGGTTAATCAGAATACTATTCTCGTCGATCTTGAATTTATCAAGCTCAGCAACCGTAGCCGCTACACGCTTGAAGGTACTATGGTTTGTAAGCTCGCCATCATAGAAGTTATCAATCCTGATAATTGGACTACCAGTTCCATAGTCGTCGGCGTGTTTGTAGAGCCCATTTCTCGGCCCCTGCGTTATAAGGCCAGATAATTCCTCCATCGGCCACGCCTTTGGATTTCGAAACAAATCACCGAACATCTCCAGAAACAGCGACTGGGCCAGTTGGTTGAGTTCGCTCTCCATCTGCTGCGCCTGTTTGCGCAGTTGGTCCGCCTGCTCCAGCACGCGGGCGATATGTTTTTGGGTTGCGAGGGACGGGAGGGGAATGACAAATTCGTCGATATGCTCGTTTCTAATGTTATTGATGTTTGCACCACCAACGACGTTCGAGATATACGAGCGATATTCGGGACGACAAAAAACAAACCAGAAATAATCGGGGTCAATCAGTTTGGTATTAGGGCGCAGTGCTTTGCAGAATGCTCCGAACGTCACACCGTCATCTCCTCGGACACGCGCGGGTTTGCCAATTGAAGATTTGCTGCCTGTGGATGCCGATATGAGAACGTCGCCTTTTTTGAGAATCTGTTTAGGATTAACGCATCCTGCATTTACGTGCAGAACATCTGCGGCATTTATTTCTCCGCTTTCGAGAATATTGGTGGCTCGGAGCAGTGGAATGGTGTCTTCAAACGGAACCTCATGGATTTCATCTTTCCCATAGGCAATACCCCGAATTTGGAGACAGAGGTTGCCCAGCTTCTCCTCACGAACACTCACAGCATCCCCTCCAGCGCCCGGATGCCCTCATCCATCGCCTGCTGCAATTTTTTGATGCGCGCCAGTATTACCTTGGGCGGGTCGTACTGCACTTCCTCATACACCACTTGCTTGTAGCGGTTGATGGAGAGGTCGTAGCCGTTCTGCACGATCTCGTCTTTCGGCACGAGGAAGGATTGGTCGGTGCGGGCGCGGCTGCCTTCCTGCTCGCGCGCGAACCAGCGGGCGATGATGTCGGGGATGTTGCATTTGGTGTGGGAGGATTGTGCGGATGAATCCGCACCTACAGGCCGACGAGCAAAGAGGTGTTCGCGTTCTTCGTCGCTGATGAGCGGGGTGCGTTTGTCGTCTAGGCTGTAGCCGTCGGCTTGCATGTCGTAGAACCAAACCTTGTCGGTGCCGCCGACGCCGGTTTTGGTGAAGAACAATATCGCGGTGGAGACGCCGGCGTAGGGTTTGAATACGCCGGAGGGCATGGAGACGACGCCTTCGAGTTTGTGCTTTTCGACCAGGGTCTGGCGGATTTCCTGGTGGGCTTTGGTGGAGCCGAACAGCACGCCATCGGGCACGATGACGGCGGCGCGGCCGCCTGCCTTGAGCATGCGCAGGATGAGGGCGAGGAACAGCAGCTCGGTTTTTTCCGAGGGGCCTTTCTTTTCTTCCTTGGGGTTGTCTTCGTCTTCATCCTCTTCCACTTGCTTGCGCTTGACCACGGCCTTCTTGGGCGATTTGCCGAGCGCGGTAAGCAGGTCGGGGGAGAGTTCTTCGTAGGCGACGGAGCCCTTGAACGGCGGGTTGGCGAGGACGAGGGTGTAGGCGTCCTTGATGTTGGCCGCGCCGTAGTCGCTCAAGCTGTCGCGGTAATCGACCTTGGGGTTTTCGATGCCGTGCAGCAGCAGGTTCATCGCACCGATGCGCAGCATGCTCTGGTCGAAGTCGTAGCCGGTGAACATGTGGTTGTGGAAGTGCTTTTCGTTTTCCTTGCGCAGCAGTTGCGCCTTGTATTCGCGGCGCACGTATTCCTCTGCCGCCATGAGGAAGCCGCAGGTGCCTGCGGCGGGGTCGCAGATGAGGTCGCTCTGGTCGCCGTCGAGCACGGGGGCCTGCATCGCCACCATGAGGTTGATGATGTGGCGCGGGGTGCGGAACTGGCCGTTGGTGCCTGCGGTGGTGAGCTTGGAAAGCATGTACTCGTACAGGTCGCCCTTGGTGTCGCGGTCTTCCATGTCGAGCCGGTCGATGAGCTGCACCACCTGATCGAGCAGCGAGGCCTTGGGGATCATGAAGATGGCGTCTTTCATGTGCTGGGCGAAGCTGGATTCTTCGCCGTGCAGGGTCTTGATGAAGGGGAAGACCTTGTCGCGCACCAGCTCGAACATAAGCTGCGGGTCCATGTTCTTGAACTTGTGCCAGCGGTAAGACTCCTGCGCCACAGCGAACACGGGGCGGTCGATGGGCGTGCCGAAGGCGTTGGCCGCTTTTTCCTTGAGGGTGTGGATGTCGTCGAG
>JGI20214J51088_10000901_pt1 | contig 20201 bp, 21 predicted proteins | sample WetSurMetagenome_FD_51088 | JGI IMG/M metagenome (IMG submission 51088) | reverse complement strand
AAAAAAAAACGCTGCCAGGCCCTTACACATTGATATTCAGGATCGTACGGATACCGAGACCGATGACGAACGAGATCGCAGCTATGCCGAGGCTGATGGCAGCCATTTCGGAGAACCTTCGCCAGAAGGGGAGATCCCTGGCTACGGACAGGTAGAAGGTGAAGAGGAATATGATCGCGACAGCTCCGAACAGCGTAAACGCCAGGGCAAGGTAGGGATTCGGCAGCAGCAGGAACGGAAGGATGAGCAGCGCAACCGTAACAATGTACGTGAACCCCGTGTAAACCGAAGCCTTGACCGGGTCGGTCGGCCCGCCGTCAGAGCGCTGGGAGAGATACTCTGACGCCCCCATCGAAAGGGAAGCAGCAACGCCGGTAATCAGGCCGGCAACGGCAATGATCCGGGTATTCTGGATGGCGAACGTCAGGCCTGCAAGCGTTCCGGTAAATTCGACAAGCGCGTCGTTGAGCCCGAGGACAACAGAGCCGACATACCTGAGCCGATCTTCGTCGAGCAGCGTGATGAGTTCCTGTTCGTGCTTCTCCTCGTTTGCCAGCATCTGTGGAATTTCCGGGATAAGGCCGATGAGGGACTGATCGAGCGTGCGGGCACGCTGTTCCATCCGTTCCATCAGTTTGATGGCAAATGTCATGCCGAAGACCCGGGCAGTCAGGTAATACATCCAGACCCGTACCCTGTCCGGGCCGGTATCTTCTCCGGTATACCGTTTCCAGATCCCATAATGCAGCATTTCGTCAGCAGCAATTCGTGTGAGGACNTCACGGTTTGGACGATCCGGTGTTACTGCAGCAATTTTTGTATAGATACTGGATTCGGTTATCTCACCTTTCTGGAAAGCCAGGAGGGCGGCGAGATTCTTCCGATCCAGGTCGGGGCCTGGCATGGGATAGTTTCCCGTTATTGGTGAACGGATATAGGTTTTGCCATTTCCGGCTCAGCTCCTCGGGTTCAACACTCACTGGTATTGGTAAAATCAGGCTGGCTGGGAATGGCAAAAAAAGCGGAATTTGTCTTAATCCCCGCGTTTGCTCCAGAAAACAAGGATGACAAGTGAAAGAAGGGGGATCATCAGCGATATACCGGCTTTTGTCGTTGCTGATGTCGGGGGAACCGGCGTTGGTGTGGCACTTGTCGTAACCGGAAGGGGTGTTGTCACGGTAACAATGGTAACCGGCGTCTGCAGTGTTGTCACGACTGGCGCGGGCGTGAACTGCGAACGGGAAAAACCATACACTGCGGAAGTATCGACAACAGCAATGACTGATCCGTCCCCGCTGACTCCAACCGAGTGCGATTGTATCGGCGCTGTCGCAGTAAATGTCCCAAGGAGGTTACCGCTTTTGTCATACCCATAGAGGTTCTTGTCCCGGCTCCCGGCTAGAACGGTTGACCCATCGTCAGAGACAGCGACGCTCGTGACCCAGTCGCCCGTTGTTGCTGTCCAGAGGAGCGTCCCGTTTTTATCGAGAACCCTTACGGTCCTGTCATCCCGCCCGGTGACGATCGTGGAGCCATCCCGGGAATACGCGAGAGCAAGAGTATTTCCCCCGGTAATCGTCCGGTCCCACACAAGGGCACCGCTCCCGTAATATAACCGGATCCGGTTATACGTTGCGGTAACAAAGAGCGTTCCGTCAGCGGAAATATCCACAAGATCCTGGGTGGAGTTCGTATCATACCATTCCGGGACAATACTCAGGTTAACCCGGCGAAGGTCCTTTGCTGTCGTGATGATGATCTGGTCCTTGTTGGGCGAAATTTTGATATGGTTTACCATGGGTGTCGCGTTGGATCCAAGGCCCATTCCCGAGTTGTAAAAGGTCCGCACTATCCCGGTGCTGCTCGCTACGATGTATGCTCCATCCGGGGACATGGAAAGGTCCGTCACCGGTGTGTCAAGCGACTGGGTCCAGATCTGGGTACCGCTCCCTGAGAAGAGCCTTACTGTCTGGGCCTGGGAAGTGGCGATATAGCTGCCGTCCCGGCTGATATCCATAAGGACAGATGACCAGCCACTCCAGCGCTTCTTCCCGTCACGGGAAACGGCGATCAACTGATCGCCGCCGGCAACAACCGTCGAACCGTCTGCTGAGACGACAACCATGGATAACTGGTCACCGGGCGAAGCAGGAACTGTCCAGAGTGGGTCTATGGCACAGGCGCAAGGGACAAGGATACCGGCTGTGAGGATCAGGCCGCACATGCATAACAAAAATCTGATGGATTTCATGAATATCAGTGAGACAAGATCATCCGAACGGGTGATAAAGATTCCGGCGATCGGTCATTTTTTGAGAAGTAATGCGGCTCTCAATTTTCCTGCCGTTAAGCGGGAGCCATTCCGGATCATGCCCCATAACCCATAATCCATGGCAGAAAAACCGAGTGCTCTTGTCAGGAATTGTTTTTCCCGGTAACGTTTATCCGTATGAGAAGTAATGATTCGGTATGTATGAGTACTGCGATCTTCGATGGGGATCGATCACCGTATCAGGTTTTTTTTCTCTCCTTATCGGCATCGCAATGCTGTTTTTCCCCCGCGTAGCCACGGGGCTGATCGTCGTATTCACTGCCCTGATCATTCTCGTCCTTGCGGGTATCCTTATCGCTGAAGGACTTTTCCTGGACACTCCCGGCATCCCCCGGTGGGGAATAGCCGGAACAGGTGTACTGGGGCTGCTTCTCGGTGCGCTGGCCATTCTCTTCCCGGACTGGGTTATCCTGACGGCGGGTATCGTCATCGGTGGTTGCCTGATCATTTTTGGGGGTCTCATGCTCTTTGCCGCAGCAAGCATCATCTTCGATTTTCTCGTCAGGACTGCTGTTGCGTTCTCATCGATGCTTGCGATTCTTGTTGGCATTTATTTTATCTTTGCTCCGGCTACAGGCCTTGAAATTTTTGTTGTCGTGGCCGCTTCCTTCCTCATCATCTATGGGGTAATACGGCTCAGCTACGGAATCCGCCTCAGATCATGGCAGAAAACGTGCCCGCTGTCCTATCTGGAGAGGAATAACGGACATGCTCCCCGGACTCCCTGAAAAAGGTCGTTCTGCCTGGTATTCCCCTGGTCTTTGAAAAGAGACGTAACCTTTTTGATATGACCAGCAGGCGTCCTGCATGCAAAGGATGGCCTGGAGAAGCAGGTAAAAAAAATTCCATGTATATCAGGTTAAAACCGGCTATTTTTTCCGGTACTCTTTTCCGACTGAGAATGCTTTGCCGGCTGGTGCACCAACGTTCCAGTATGCCATCTGTGCATACACAAGGGGATCAAGTTTACGCAGGTCCGGTTTTCCGTCCGTCACGCATGAAGCGTCTGCATGGATTTCGATAATTTCTCCGATATATAAGCGGTGGCTCCCGCATTCGACGGCCTTGAAAAGTCGGCATTCGATATTGACCGGGCATTCCATGGCCATAGGGGCGGTCCGGAGTGAACCAAAGAATGACGTGAAGATGGCCGACTTGTCCTCCTGTGCGCCGGAGACGAGCCCGCAGTGGTCGGTTTCGGTTGCGAGGTTTGCGGACGGTACATTAAGGCTGAAGGTTTCGTTCTCCTCAATTCCCCGTGCTGTATAGCGCACCTTGTTGATCGCCACACAGACCATAGGCGGGGACATACAGGCAACCGTTGACCAGGCAGCAGTCATGTAATTCGGCTTTCCGTTCACGTTCGCGCCCACAAGCAGGGTGGGCATGATACTCATATAGGGCATCGGGCCAAGGGTAATTTTGCTCATTTACTATCCCGGCAGAGCTGTAGGTTAACGTCAAGGTTAATGGTATCCATGGAATGATATCAGGTATTTTTCCCCCCCACCTGCCCTTTTATCCTTGTTTCATTTTATGGAATATACGTGAAAATTTATCAGCCGGTAGCTGAGTAGGGAAATACTGACAGATTTTTTATGACGAGAATTACCCAATACAGCGCGGTGAACCTGTATCCTGAAGTTGTCGTTGACCACGATACGTGGAACCGGTTCCCGACCCCCGATATTGTCGCAGCAACCGTGAAATCTGTTGAGGAACGCGGCATAAGGGTCATCCCCGCGCCCAATGGCGACCAGGCACTGGAAGTCATAAAAAAAATCATTCCCCCGGGTGCCGAAGTAATGTCCGGGTCATCGACGACACTCATTGAGATTGGGTTCGAGGATTTTGTGGCCGCCGGAACAAGCGGCTGGAACCTGGTCCGGCCGGCTGTCGATGCGGAAAATGACCCGGCGAAACGGGCCGGGCTTCGCAGGAAATCGGTGACCGCTGATTATTTTCTCTCGGGTGCAAATGCCATCGCCCAGAGCGGGGAGATCGTTTCCTGTGATGCAAGCGGGAGCCGGGTTGGCTCCTGGCCGTTTGCTGCCGGGCACCTTATTCTCGTCGTTGGGATCAATAAGATCGTGCCGACCCTCGAAGATGCATTAAAACGGGTGAGAACGTATGCGTTCCCGCTCGAGAACGTCCGTGCCAAAAAAGTATACGGTACTCCCAGTATGATTGGCAAATGCGTTATCCTTGCCCATGAGAAAATTGAAGGTCGCATTACCCTGATCCTGGTGAAGGAGTCCCTCGGGTATTAACGACATTTATTTCCGACAGTATGATTGCGGGCCCGGGCGGGCACTCCCCTGGTGTTGGCGATGTTTCAGGATTTGTCACAAAATCTGGCTTTCGGGGGAGATCCTAATAGATCCTGTAGTGAAGCACCGGCAGACATGCCGTGGATCCAACCATAAAAAAAACGGCAGTGTCAGGAAAAAAAGAGGGTACGTGGCAGGAGAGGCAGGACAGCATCAGCAGTGCGGATGTGTAAGGGGTTATAGCGGGGATTTCGCCCCGGATCTTTCAGGTGCGGTATGAGCGGGGAATCGATCCTTGTCGTAGAGGATGAAGGGTTCATTGCCCTCCAGATTAAGGAACTGCTGGAAAAAGGAGGTTACCGGGTCTCCGGGACCACAGCATACGGGGAAGATGCGATCGCGGCTTCATCAAAATCACCGCCGGATCTTGTCTGCATGGACATCGAGCTGATGGGAAAAATGGACGGGATCGAAGCAGCGAGGAAGATCCGTGAAAACGCCGATATCCCGATTATTTTCCTGACCGCCCATGCAGACAGCCAGCGGGTTGCCCGTGCAAAGGAAGCTGTGCCTTACAGTTATATTGTAAAACCGTTCAATGACCGGGAACTGCTCGTCTCTGTTGAAATGGCACTTTACCGGCACAGGATTGACCATCAGCTCCGTGAGGTTCTGAACCGGAACCGTGCTATCGTGGATAATGCGGCTGAAGGTATTATCGTCTTTTCTGCCACAACAAAACGTATCCTTGAGGCAAACCCGGCAATTATTCGCCTTCTCGGCTATTCTCTCGTTGAATTAACATCGATGAGTATTGATAACCTTCTTACCAGCCAGCCCGGGGCGCCTGTTCAGATGCCTGAATGTCAGGGAACGTCGGGAAGTACGCCTGTTGAGATGCAGCTGCGGTGCCGCGACGGAATGCTAAAGGATGCTGAGGTCACGTGCAGCATGATCAGTCCCGGCAGGGACCGGACACTCTGCTGTCTCATAGCACACGATGTGACAGATCGCAAACGTGCAGAAATGGCGGTGCATAAAGCAAATAAAAAACTGACACTCCTTTCAAGTATCATTCGACATGATATCATCAACCAGCTCACGGTACTGCACGGATTCCTTGAACTATCCCGCCAGGCCAGTGCCGGCACAAAGAACCTGGAGTACATTGCAAGGGAGCTGGAGACAGCGAAGACCATCCGAAGCCTGATCAATTTCACGAAAGACTATGAAGGCCTGGGGATGGAGAAGCCGGGATGGCTCAAACCGGAGAGGATCATTCGCCATCTGGCAGAAACAGCGGATCTCAAGGGCATCACGGTTGAGTCGGGCCTCGGTGAACTTGAATTATATACTGACCCTCTTCTCGAGCGGGTTTTTGGCAACCTGCTGGACAACGCTGTGCGCCATGGTGAGCACGTAACGATGATTACGATAACGGCATTGCCGGCAGGTACGGGACTCATGCTCCGATGGGAAGACAATGGGGTCGGTGTGCCGGATCCGGACAAGGAGAGGATCTTCGAACGGGGTTTTGGGAAAAATACCGGCCTGGGACTCTTTCTCGTACGGGAGATCCTCAGTCTTACCGGTATCACGATCAGGGAGAATGGCAGCTATGGCACCGGTGCCTGTTTCGAAATGTGGGTACCTCCGGGGTCGTACCGGCAAATGCCAGCAGGAACGTTTTAACGATGACCGTGAACGTAATCCCGATTTCGGTATAGCTGAAACATTCTCCGAATCGAATATGGTATGCCGGGCTTTGTTTCATACAATGTTTCATTTTTTGATTTTCAGGTAATCACCTATATTCCCCTTCTTCGCATGCTTGAATGGCGAACCATTATGTCTACGGTAAAACCATCAGAAACCTGCATCGGATGCATGAACCCTTCCTCAGATCAGTTCTTTCCGGTATCAGCCCGGGAGGGAAGGACAGGTGGCCGGATGCCTCTGGCTTTTATTAATGAATCGGGCTCAGCCGAGATCCCGGCTGGCATGTCGTCGCTCGCGGGAATCGCTATCAATCCCGCCGAGGCAGAGGAACTCAGGGTGTTTCAGGAATTTCTGGAGCGACATGTCCAGACAAACGGGATCTGTGATGTGCAGTGTATGCTGCTCTGGAGTGAATGGGTACGGACATTCCGGCGCAATATTCCCGGCTTCCCCAGCATTATCCGGGAAAAGGAATTCAGGAGCGTGATCCTGGACAAATACGGGGTCGGGATTGCCTATGACGATTTCCGGGGGGCCGTATATCCCGGCGTACGCTACGTTCCGTAAATTATCATGTATCGGCAAAATTAACGGCGGGAGATGATCTGAACCAGAGAGACTGGAACAGGTTTCGGGTCCACGCGTGCCTCATGAACAATGGATGAAAAAATCCGGGTTTCTTTTTTTTTTAACGGGAAATAATTGAGAAGTAATGGGTGCCTTGCCCACGAACAGGACACGACCGTTTCTCAAGCCGGGGGAATGTACGCTGATATTTCAGTTCCCCCGGGCGTATTCCGGTGAAATCAGTTACGCACCGGGATCCGGTGTATGCCAAGGTCGTTACGGGTTGTCCATATGAGCAGGATCGTCCCGGTTGCCCCGATCACTGCCGCGACCATAAACCCGGCACTGTACCCGATAAATGCCCAGATAAACCCGATCATTACGCTGGAGATGAGATCGCCGACGCCGTTCATGGTTGCGAGTGCGCCGAATCCGAGGGCGCGGGACTCCTCGTCAACCATCTCACCGGCAAGGGCTCCTTCGAGTGTATCCTCGGCAGCGATGAAGAGGCCGCATAACGCAAACAGGACCCCGTACAAGATGATGTTCACGGGCACGATGGCAAACCCGATGAATGTGGCAACGGCAATCGCGTAGCCGATGATGAGCATCGTCCTCCGTCCCACCTGGTCGCCCAGCAGGCCGAAAGGGTATGACGCTGCCGCATAGGCAATGTTGCGGATGAGGTACAATCCTGCCCCGGCCGTGGTCGCCATAGTGAACCCGAGTGACGGTGTGAGGCTGACGATAGCAAAGGCGATGAGGAGCGTATGGGAAAAATCTGCTATACCAAAGACCAGTACCGCGGTCAGGAACGAACGGAAACGTGAGGGGAGGCCGGCAAGGGATTCGGCAAGCGGCAGGGGTCTTGGGTGCGGGCTCGCATCTTTCTCGCGCAGGAAGAGCCACACTGCGGCGAGTGCGAGGAACCCGGGAATGATTGTCAGCCAGAGAATTTCGCGAATCCCCAGCGAAGCAACAAGAATAAGTGCAAGTGCCGGCCCGGCGATTGCCCCGAGCGTATCCCCGGCCCGGTGGAACCCGAAGGCTTTACCAAGGTCCGGCTTCCCGACCGATTTCGAGAGGATTGCATCGCGCGACGGGCTGCGGATCCCTTTGCCAATCCATCCGACCAGCCTTCCGCCGAGTACCATATGCCATGAACCTGCGATCGCGATGAACGCCGGGAAGACTGCCGTTGCTACCGAGCCTCCCAAAGCAAACTCCCGCCGTTTACCGAGTTTGTCGGCAAAGTATCCCGAGAAGAGCTTCACAAAACTTGAAGCACCATCACTCAGCCCCTCGATGATTCCAAGGGCGTACACCGGTGCCCCAAGGAGGATGAGGAACGAGGGGAGCAGAACGGTCACTGATTCGTACCCGAGATCTCCGAAAAAACTGGCGAGGCCGGCACCAAAAACCGTCCGGTTCAGCCATGGCGGCCATTTCATACCGGTATATCGGAAAGGATACCAGATAAAGGCTGGACCATGTTGTTCCTGAAGTCGATGCCATGAATGAGATATTTCTGTAGAGAGCGGACCAGCGGACCGGTTTTGCGGTACTATCAGAGCTTTTTTATTTCCTGAACCTGCATGAACCTCTATGGCTATGACCGGCTATCGGATCAAAAAGTTCAATGTACGGGGAATCGCAACGTTTTTCGCTCTCATAGGTTTTGTATGGGGACTGCTCGCAGGGATCCTCCTGTTCGCCAGTTACTTGCAGGGATATCTTACGAACGGTGAAGTGACGCTCCTCGGTTCCGGCCTTTTTGGTTTTGCCCTTATGATCGTATACGGCATCGTGGGCGGCTTTATCGGCGGGGCGATCGTTGCATCACTCTATAACCGGATCCTGGGTGCAGCACGCGGCATCAGGATGGATCTGGAAACGGGCTCCTGATCCGATCATTTTTCCGGCATGGAATTCTGGTTCGGAAAGCGGGTAAAAGGTATTAAAAAAAATCCTCATTTCCAAAATCCTGCCGGTAAATAACTCCGGTCAATTATTTTTTAGGCCTCTGTGTGTGAGGCAATATGTCGCCCGTCGCTTTGGCAACCTCTCATTGCGTTTTACGCCTCATTTCCTTTCATTTACCCGGGTCATTGGGATGCGCCCTGACCCCTGGTGAGGACTGGTGGCGCAAGAGGGGAGGAAAATTATCTCCCGNAAAAAAAAGATTTCTGTAAATAGAGGTTTATTGAAAAAAAAGTGCGAAATCACCTGCGGCGTTCCTGCATCCAGTCATGACTGAAGATCTCGGCCTCCCCGCTCACGATCCCCCCGACGATTTTCCTGGCAACAAATTCCGCAGAGTCCGGCGGATACGGGCCTGTGGGTTCCATCTCATCGTCCGGTACCGGGACTGCCCGGATCGTATTCTTCCCGAAGCTGGTAACCGTGATGTAGGGATAGACAACGGAGACCACAACCCCAAACTGCTTCAGCTCTTCCCTTGCGGCCAGACTGATCCCCGCAAGGGCCCGCTTGGAGGATGAGTACGGGCTCATGCCCGGGAGGTTCATCAGGGCTGTACCGGAACTGATGTTGATGATCGATCCACCCCCCTGCTCTTTCATAAGAGGGATTACCTGCTGCATCGCGACAATCGGGCCGATCACATTGAGATCATAAATCTGTCGGAACGTGTCGATGTCAATTCGCTCAACACTCGCGTCGTACCCTTGTCCGGCGTTGTTGACCAGGATATCCACCGCGCCGTACTGTTTTGTAACAGCGCCGATCATCTTCTTGATCTGCGGGATCCGCGTCATGTCGGCAGGAAAAGCCCGGGATCCGGGCATCGTACCGGCAAGAGCATCGAGCAATTCCTTCGATCGCGAAACGAGTGCAACCCTGACTCCGTTCTGTGCAAGGAGCTGTGCCGTGGCCCGCCCGATACCGGAAGATGCGCCGGTAACAATGGCCGTTTTTCCCTCCAAATCCGGAAAATCCCTGTTCATGATTCAACCATCCCTTATCCCATTCCCGGGACTCTGGCGAATATCTGTTGCTTGGGGGCTATAGAGTTTATTACCGGTTTCAAAAAAAATGATCCGGCATTCCGTATGTCACGTCAGTAGAACACATGTCAGGAACATTTCTGGTCCCTGACTCTATCCTGAATACCATACGGGGGGAGGACAGTTTCATTCCGGTACACAATTCCNGACAAGGATCCCGGAAATATAGGTTATGAGCAAGGGGACGTGACGATAAACGAACCATTCATTTTGAGCGGGTAAAGATCATCGCGGAAGAAGCAGGTGGCAGGCTGTGCCGGGGCACCAAAACCGCCGGAAACGTTCTCCCCCCCGGTAGTATATCCCTGCGGAGGATGATGATCTCTGCCGCCGGAGTATCATATACGGCAAAATTGTGCGTTATCCCCGTGACCTGCGACGATCCCGAAGGTTCCAGGTAATGGAAATAAATGACGATATTGGCAGCAGCCGGAACCGAAATTATGGACTGGCTGAATGCCAGTTTCCCTAAGCTGAGTTCTATGGTCGCTGGTGACCCACTGCCGGGTAACACTGCAGCAGGGGAACCAGAAGCTCCCGCGAGTGCCGCCTGNTCCGCGGCGCCCGGCGTGCTGGCAGGGATACCGGCGTTCCGGATATTCCCCCGGGCTGGTGCATCCTGCTGTTCATGAACAGGTAAGGGTTCCATATCGAGCTCATATACTGTCGTTGGTCTGCCAGGACAGACCCGGAAAAAACCAGAAGTGGTATCCCCTTGAATGGTCTGGATTCTGCCAGCATTGCCGGCCTTTTGCGAAAAAAATACGGCAGTCCATGAAAGGGATCCATAAAATTGGGGGTTCAAGGAATTTTCACGCCAAAAAAAAGGAAAAGGGGCCCGATGCAGGGCCGGCATCCGGGGCAAAATCGTGCAGGCCCGGTGGTTAGATCTTGATCCTGCGGAAGAGGAAGGCTCCGGCAATGGACATGACCAGGGCGAAGCCGCCGATCACCGCGAAGCAGACGACCGGATTGATCTGGGATACCCCGGTCAGCCCGTACCGGATGCCTTCAACCCCGTAGGTCAGGGGATCGATGAGAGTGATGGGTACGATAACTGCCGGCAGGGAACTGATGGGGAACAGGGCTCCCGAAAGCCCGAAGATCGGGAAGATGACAAAATTCATGATCAACTGGAACCCGGTCATATCTTCCATCCTCGAGGCAATCGCTATCCCGAATGCTGTGAACGAGATCCCGATCAGGACCATGAACAGGATTGCCACCAGAAACCCGATGATATCTGATACCTGCAGGCCGATGAAGAGTGAAATGACGAGGATCATAAATCCCTGGATGACCGCTGTCGTTGCCCCGCCGGCAGTCTGCCCAAGCATGATCTCCAGACGCGAAACCGGTGCAACGAGCGTCTCTTTCAAGAAGCCGAACTGCTTGTCCCAGATGATCTGGATGCCGGAGAAAACTGACGTGAACATTACGCTCATAGCCACCATGCCGGGGACCAGGAACACAATGTAATTCCCCCCAAGCCCGGGAAGCTGTACCACCGAGTTCAGGCCGAAACCCAGGAAGAGAAGGAAGAAGAGCGGCATGCTGATACTGCCGATGATGCGGCTCTTCGAGCGGATGTACCGCTTCATGTTCCTGAGCCAGATGGTATAGATGATATCCATGGGTTAGTGCCTCATCATTTTCTGGTAATTCCTCATCTGTTCCTTCGTATCCGCTTCCTGTTCCCGGATGGTCTTACCGGTAAAAGAAAGAAACACGTCCTCGAGCGTGGGCTTATGGACGGCAATCGACGTTATCGGTACCTTCCGCTCATTGAGGAGGGTGACGATGGTACTGACGTACTGGTCCGCATTCTTGAGACTCACAACAACATCTTCGTTGTGGGTCTCGGTCCGGACAACCCATGGCTCTCTGAGGGACGTTGCAACCCCGGCCGGGTCCGGGGAACGGATGGTTACGAGGTCCCCGCCGAGACCATCCTTGAGGTTCCCGGGGGTATCGATGGCGATGATCTTTCCATGGTCGATGATGGCAATACGGTCGCACAACCGATCCGCCTCATCCATGTAGTGGGTCGTGAGAATAATCGTGATCCCCTTCTCTTTCGCGAGCGTTGCGATATAGGTCCAGAGATGGTTGCGGGTCTGCGGGTCGAGACCGAGCGTGGGTTCATCGAGGAAGAGTACGGCCGGGTGGTGGAGGAGACCGCGGGCGATCTCGAGGCGCCGCCGCATTCCGCCGGAGAATGTCTTGACGATGTCGTTCTTCCGGTCAGTCAGCTCCACNAGGGCGAGGAGTTCATCAATCCTTGCTTTACGGGTCTCTGCGGGAATCCGGTAGAGGCGGCCATGGAAGTCCATATTCTCCCATGCCGTCAGTTCCTCGTCAAGACTCTGGTCCTGGAAAACGATTCCGATGGATTTTCGCACGCCATCCGGATCTTTTTCAATATCAATCCCGTTTACCGTTGCCGAGCCGGAAGAAGGTGCAAGCATCGTGGCAAGCATCGAGAGGGTCGTTGTTTTCCCTGCCCCATTCGGGCCGAGCAGGCCGAATATCTCTCCCTGACGGATATCGAAGGATACATTGTCCACAGCAGTCAGGTCATTAAAACGTCGTGTCAGGTTCTGGATATGGATTGCAATAGTCATGGATGGTTCCTGGTTTGAGGACAGTATTCAGGTAAATTACCTCTGTTCTTTTAATAGGCTTGTCACCGTACCAGCAGCCCGCTCTCCGGCGGTAGGGATGGACGGCACCTCCCATACTCACACTTCATGGGCCGGCTGTATCCCGTGGCCGGAAGTTACCGATTATTTTCTTGGGTATTCCAAAAACCTTCTCCAGAATTTCCCGGAGTGGGAAGACAATGGGCACGTCTCCCCCCGATTCCCCGCACTCCTCGCAGGGCGATACGTAATGGGGCGTTGGCGTCAAAGAAACTTCCGAGGAACGAGGGTAGACCTGGCGGGTCCGGATCTCCCTTGTCCCTGCAAGATACCGGGAGAGGAGGCATCCCCTGGCCGGCTCCATTACGCTGATGCCGAGTCCCTTCTTCGCCGCGTACGTGAGTCCTTCCGTTCGGCCTGGTAGTGCTCGTCCATGAAATTATCCTGGTTACGGGCAAACGTTCAGTCCAATGGATCCACGATCTCGTTAAGCAACGTTACGCTATTGTGAAACGAGAACCCGGCTTACCGGTCCTCCGTCAGCAATGGTACCGCCAGGGAAGTCTGTGACGCCCCCGGGCCCGGATAGTCTCCTGGAACGGCGCTGGCTTCCTGGTCGAGCGAAGTTTTTAATTAGTCCTGGCGATAAGTGCGAAGTACTATGACCGTAACCATGAAATGTGAACAGTGTGGCAAAGATGCGATCGGGTACCAGGGATATGCCTGCTGTTCGGAATATGTCTGCCTGGACCACGCCGATACATTCCTGCTCTCCCTGAAACCCGGGGAGAAACTGGTCTCGGGCGAATGTTATTTTGAGCGCTTTTAAGAAGAGTTTCACCCGTTTCCACCCGGCAGTTCGCAAACCTTACTGATTATACTCAACCACTTCGGTCCCGTCCTCCCGGAAAGATAACCGGTTTATTCCTGTCGCCAGAGTCGGGGTTCACATGATACATCGATATATTAAAATATGCGGGAATAAATCAGATGTTGCTATGAGTCGCCATATGCTCACTTCGGTATTTTTCCTTTTTTCCCTGGTTATTCTCTGCTCAGGTTGCATAGAGCCCCCGATCCAGGAACCTGTCGTCTCGGTCAGCGACATATCCCTCGCAAATGTTTCGCTCCAGGCCATCACAGTGAGTACGAACGTCACCATCTTTAACCCGAATCCCATTGGTGCAAGACTCAGCAGAGTGGCTTTCGATGTCGATTATCTTGACGAATCCTGGAACTACCTTGGGCACGGCGAACAGACCGGTATCGAAGTGAAAAACAATGGCAATACCACGGTGACAATACCCGTCACTGTCGGGACTGTCCAGGCCGTTGGCGCCGTTGGGTCGCTGGTCCGGAAAGGATCCATCACCCTCAGGGTTAATGGTTCCGCGTTTATTGACGTGAAGGTTACTTCGTTCGAGAAACGGTTCGAGCAGAGCAGGGAATTTAAGGCGAATGATATCGAAGGATTCATCCCGGCGGCAATCCTTTCGGGAACCGCTATCAATGTCTCTGACAAGCTGCAGCAGCTCGGGGGCCTTCTGGGGTCTGTCACCTGAGGGCTCCGGGGAAAAGATCCTGAAACAAGGGCCCAAAAACCATTATTTTTTCTGGATAGTCAATCGGGAGACTCCTTTTTACCGTACACTGCGCACTTTCAACAGTGAAGACCCCCGGGAGATTATGGCGATTCGTTTTTCTATCGTATACCTGAGACAACCTCCAAAATTCGGGCTCAATTGAAATCCTTAGTTCAAATGTGATCCGGTTGGTTTGCTGTGGCAATTATGATGGTTACCCTATTCCCCCAGGGGCGGTTGTTATGGTCTTGAAGGATTTCAACAGAACCAACATTCGATAATCTCCTGTACAAGGTAAAAAAACATCGCGAGTAACAACGAGTGGGGTCAGGAGGTACATTCCGATATTCATCCCACCCGGGCGGAAGAGGGTCTTTCCAGAAACCATTGACCGATACCAAGCAGATAACCGGCATGGATGGTACGGGAATTCACCTCCCTCACCGGGTACTGGCAAAACTCTTATTATCAGGAACAGCGATAGAGCGTTCCTGATGAAGACGCTTGTTGAGATCCACAAAGAAGGAAACTATGTGGTGGCAATCGACCTTCTCTCGAACGTGGCTGACCAGGGCCTGACGGAGAAGGAGGCACTGAGTAATCTCACACGGGGGCTCGAGGAACATTATCGCCTCCTGATAGAACTGACTCCCCCGGGTCATACCCTCAAATATCAGGAGATTGAGGTGGAAAATGCAGTCCGCAGCTCGCCCGCTTTCCTCGCATGAGGTCGTCGGCATTCTTGCCGTCTTCGGGTTCAGTCCGGTCCTTCAGAGCGGCACCCACCATCATCTCGTACGGGCCGTGAACAACCGCCTTGTAACGGTCCCCAGCCATCCTGAAATCGCTCGCGGCACCCTTCTCGCCATTCTCAGAAAGGCAGGGGTCGACCCTGAAGACTTCCGCAAGCTCCGGGGCCAGGAGTGAGATAACTCCGGGAGAACGTAGGCATAAAAATGACCTGAGGTATGGTGGAGTAACTCCCGCCAGGGAAAAGCCCGGATATCCTTTCCTTACAGAAATTGTCCCTGGCAAGGGACCGCCAGTGGCGATTTTTTTGCCCTATCAATTTCCAGATTCTTTATTCTCTTTCCTCAGGTCACCCCTGCTCAGCGAGAAGAAGATGCCGGTAATACTCAGGAGGGCAAAGACGCCAAACCCGATCTTCGTGCCCATCAGCAGGGAACCGAACTGGTCAGCGGTAATCTGAACCCTTCCGACGAAGAGCGCGATGATCATAGTGGCAATTCCCATCGAGAGCATCTGCCCGACAAGCCGCATGGTTCCCAGCGTCCCGGATGCAATCCCGAGGTACTTTTTCTCGACAGAACTCATGATGGCGTTGACATTGGGCGATGAGAAGAGGGCAAACCCGAAGCCGAGAAGTGCAAGTACGGCTGCGAGTACCAAAATAGAAGTATCCGGCTCGATCAGGGTCAGCAAAAGCAGCCCTGCCGCCAGGATTGCCATGCCGGCTGACGCGAGCTTTGCCGGCTCTATCCGGTCGGAAAGCCTCCCAGCCCACGAGGAAAAGATTGCCATCACCACCGGCTGGATGACCAGGATGGTCCCGGCATAGCTGGCCGGAAAGCCACGGATGTACTGGAGGTACAGGCTCAGGAAGAAGGTGATAGAAAAGGTCGCGGCGTAATTGATCAATGCCGCAAGACTGGAGAAGGCGAAGACCCGGTTCCTCCTGAAGAGGTTCATATTCAGGAGCGGGTACTTCACCCGGAGCTCCCGCAGGATAAAGACCCCGAGCATGACCGAACCTGCAACAAGGAGGATGAACCCTTCCCGGTCGGGCAGGAGCGAGAACCCGTACATGACGCAGATCAGGGTGAGGCCGTACTGGATCGCGCCACCCAGGTCGAACGACTCACCTCTTGAGTCGGCCCATTCCCCTTTAAGGTACAGTGCGATCAGGCCGACAGCCATGAGGCCAATGGGAAGGTTCACGAGAAAGATGCTCCGCCAGCCGAAATGTGTTGTCAGGAAACCGCCGATAAACGGCCCGAGCGAGAGGCCGCAATAGACCGCGGTCGTATAAATGCCCAGTGCTTTTCCCCGTTCGGCAAGGGGGGTTACTTCCGTAAGGATAGCAACCGATGTCCCGAAAATCATCGCCGCCCCGGATCCCTGCAGGACTCGGAGCAGGATGACCATGAGGGGGGACATGGAGAATACCATGAACAAAGAAGAGATCAGAAAGAGGGAGAGCCCTCCGAGAAAAACCTTCTTTCTCCCGTGAATGTCGGCAATCCTCCCAAACGGGACGAGGAAGACGCCGGCTGCAAGGAGGTACGCCGTCGAGATCCAGGAGAGGGCGATGGCATCCATCGAGAACTCCGCCCCCATTGACGGGAGGGCGACGACGACCGCTGAGAGATCGAACGGGGTGAGGAAACCGGCGAGGATAGCGATGAAGAGCGCTGTGCGTCTGGTATCCGGTGCCTTCATGAGTACATCCGGTTAGCCGGATTAATTATTAAGCAAGGGGTATCACGGCAAAAAAAAGATCCGCCATTTTCGTAGTTACCTTACGTGAAACAGGCCCGGTGGTCATTCGAAGACCTCCCGGCATCCGCATTTCCGGGATGGGCGGGGTAATCCCAAAGATGACTCGGGGCGCTTGATCTGACCCGTTCCGAAGGAGGTATTTAAAAAAGTATACGGATCAGATATACCGGTTCTTCCTAAGCCAGTCCGTCTGTGGCTTGAGGTACCGGTAGATGATATCACATTTTTCGTCCTGGAAACTCCATGGCATGACGATAACCGTGTCACCCTCCCGGATCCAGGCCCGCTTCTTAATCTTCCCCTTGATCCTGCCCATACGGGTTACCCCGTCGATACACCTGACGCGGATGTGATTTGCGCCGAGCATCTGTTCGGCCATGCCGAACTGTTCATTGTTCCATTTTTTGGGCAACCGTACGCGTGCGACTGGAGTCCCGTCTGCATTCACGGCGTTCGGGTCTACTGCCTGCTCATCATTTTTTTTGTGAAAACCCATTCAACCAACTACGTATATATAAATATAATGGTTGTGTGAGGGGATGAAGGTATGTATGGTACTCCGGGTCCCTCAAGGTCGGTGATCACCAGCCCGGATCCTGAAAAAGCGGACCGGGAAGCGGCGGGATTTCCGGCACCGGTTCCCTGCCATCATTCAACCGCCGATACGATGATCTGACAATTTTCCCTGCCGGCTTTTTTCTCACCGAACCGCGGTATATCCCCCATGAATCAATATATCTTTGTTTTTACCGCAAATACCGCCCACGTTTTTGTCACACGATAGATAGTGATATGAATTCACGAAGCAAAAGTAGCCCATCACGGCATGACTACGGGTTGCCGGAATGGTGAAATTCGTTTCACCGGTCCTGAATGGAATCCGGATCGATAACCTGTCAACGGTTGTACGATACAAAACACTGCCGCGTGATCCGGAATACCCGGTCCCTGAACCCACGATCGCCGGGGAGCAGGGAGGATGAACGGCATTTGCCGGACTAACGAATACCACAAGGGAAGCGAAAATGTCACAACAACTTGGCGGACAGCCTATCATAATTCTCAGACAGGGAACGACACGGAACCGCGGGCAGGAAGCCCAGAACAGCAACATCGCCGCTGCAAAAGCGGTGGCAAACGCTGTGCGGTCGACCCTCGGGCCAAAAGGCATGGACAAGATGCTCATCGACGGCATGGGGGATATTGTGATCACCAATGACGGAGCGACCATCCTGAAGCAGATGGATATCGAGCACCCGGCAGCCAAGATGATGGTTGAGATTGCCAAGACCCAGGACGATGAAGTCGGTGACGGAACAACTTCGGCCGTTATCATCGCAGGAGAACTCCTGAAAAATGCGGAAGACCTGCTCAGCCAGCAGGTCCACCCGACCGTCATTGCTGAAGGATACCAGCGGGCTTCAGGAAAGGCACTGGAGATCCTCGCCTCAATCGCTGTCAGCGTAAAACCCTCCGATACGGGAATGCTGACCCACGTTGCGGAGACGGCGATCAGCGGCAAAGGTGCGGAGGCCTATAAGGGACTGCTCTGCAGCATTGTCGTCAGGGCAGTAACGATGGTTGCGGATCCCGATGGGGCGGTTGATATCTCCCACGTCAACATCCAGAAGAANGTCGGNGGCAGGGTAGAAGACACCACCCTGATCGAAGGGATGGTCCTCGACAAGGAGCGGGGCCACCCGGGGATGCCGAAAGTCGTGACCAGGGCAAAGATCCTCCTCCTCAACGCAGCGATTGAGTACAAGAAGACGGAAGTGAACGCGAAGATCAACATCTCCCGGCCTGACCAGGTCCAGGCGTTCATCGATGAGGATGCCGAGATGGTCCACACCATGGTCTCCAGGGTCATTGCCAGTGGTGCAACCGCAGTATTCTGCCAGAAGGGTATCGATGACGTTGCCCTGAATTACCTTGCGAAGGCCGGCGTCTTTGCTGTCCGCCGTGTGAAGAAGAGTGACTGCGAGAACCTTGCACGGGCTACCGGAGCGACTATCGTGAACAGTATCGATGCCATCACCGCAGCGGATCTAGGATCCGCCGGTCGCGTGGAAGAGAAGAAACTCTCCGGCAGTGAGATGACCTTTGTCTCGGAATGCAAAAACCCCCGGGCAGTCTCGATCATCATCCGGGGCGGGTCTGAACACATGATCGACGAACTTGAGCGGGGCATTCACGATGCGCTCATGGTGGTTGCCGAAGTAGTGAAGAACAAAAAGATCGTGGCCGGCGGCGGGGCCCCGGAGACAGAACTCTCGCTCCAGCTGCGCCGTTATGCAGCAACGGTAGGAGGCCGGATCCAGCTTGCCATAGAGGCATTTGCATCTGCACTTGAGATCATCCCGCGTTCCATTGCCGAAAATGCCGGGCTCGACCCTATTGACATGATTGTAGCTATCCGTGCCGAACATGAAGCCGGGAACCGCACCTTCGGCCTCGATGTGTACGAGGGCAAACCCGTGGATATGCTCAAGGCGGGCGTTGTCGAACCCCTGAGGGTAAAGACACAGGCTATCATGAGTGCAGCCGAGGCAGCAGTCATGATCCTGCGTATTGACGACGTTATTGCCTCGTCCCGGGCATCGGGACCCTCCGGTGGAATGCCCCCCGGTGGAATGGGCGGCATGCCTCCGGGGATGGGAGACTACTAACGTATGACATCGCCAGGAAGGTGAAGATCTTCCGGCAGGGAATGTTTTTTCGTAAACGTGGTAAGATTCGCGCAGCCGGGATCATCCATGCAGGCGGGTTCCTGTCACCTGACCCTGCCAAAATTTCCCTGTCCGATAGTCCCTGCCTGAGCACTTCCTGCGAATTCAATGCAACAACGACGGAGAATCCCCCCCCGGCAAGCCCTTGCATGATCGCACGGGCGGACTCCACCGCAGCCTGCAAACGCAATTGTAAAGATCTCCGGCAACTGAAAAATACCGTAAAAATATATGATTTACAAAATAACCGTTCCCGACGCCTCCTATCGTTCATTCACCTGGTCCGCTTACAGGATCTTTTTTTTTCCTGCCGTGTTTCCCTCAGGCAACTCTTCATAGCCGGGCTGCCGGGGAGAGCTGATCCTGTATCATTTCCTGCCAATTATCGGTTTTATTGAATGTGACATTGGCCACGCAATCTATACCTTGTGCCCGCCAATAGTACAAGAGTCACTACTGGTTTTGATTCACCCGATATCCGACATCACGGACCTTGTCATCCGGATAATTTTCCTGGATATTTCCGAGGGAACCGTGTTTTTACGGTGAAACGAGCCTTTTTGCAATCAGAAAAAGATCGAATCCCTTCCATGAGAAAACCTTCTGTAAAACCTGTTGTTGCCGGTACGCGGTCCGGGTGCGCCATCCAGTTCACCTGCCCGCTCTGCTCCAAAGAGAACCATATCGTGAATAAAACTCCCCGCGATCATTACAAGGAAACCCGGGATGCCTCATGCACGCACTGCCGGAAGCATTTCACGGTTATAACCCCCGGCCTGCACGAAAAGCCGGGAAAGGTTCCGGCTTTTCCGT
>JGI20214J51088_10000900_pt1 | contig 20202 bp, 23 predicted proteins | sample WetSurMetagenome_FD_51088 | JGI IMG/M metagenome (IMG submission 51088) | reverse complement strand
CTTGGAATCTGAATGTTGGGAAGCATATCTATAGGTAACTGGAAAAACGAAACAAGACCAAGCACAAGAATAGCAATAGATGCCATCAGTGTACTAATTGGATATTTAAGTGCAAGGCGTGTTAGCCACATACTCTATTTTGATATTTTTACTTTTGAATTTTCTTTAATTAATTCCTGACCGACTGTAACTATATTATCTGTATCGTTCAATCCGGAAAGAATTTCTACTTTATTATCGGATTCCAGTCCTGTTTGAACGTATTTTTTTATCGCTGAATTATCTTCCGAAACCGAATAAACAAAACTTCCTTTCTCATCTTTTCTTATACACTGAAGTGGTACTTTAATAACATTATAGTGTTTATCGAGGATAAGCTCAACACGGGCGAACATTCCGGGTTTCAACATATTATCATTATTATTTATATCAACCTCCACGGGCATAGTTCTTGTGCTTAAGTCAACCGATTGCGACATCTTTCTGAATTTTCCTGTGAATACTTCGTTCGGATAAGCATCGGTATTTAAGGTTACATCTTTTACATTTTCAAGCAAAGGAATATCTTTTTCAAGAACGCTTACCATTATTTTTAATTTACTGATATTCGATAGAATGAAAATTGAATTTGAAGTACCTGAGGATACAAGTGAACCCTGGTCGAGAAATCGTTTTGTAATATATCCGCTGAAAGGTGCGGTGATATTACAATAGCTTAGTTGAAGTCTTGCGTTATTGTAATTTGCTTCTGCAGTTTGAACCTGTGCCTCGGAAACTTTTACGAGAGTTTCTGCATTATCGAGGTCACCTTTAGCCGCAAGTCCTTTATCAAATAAAACAAGCAATCGTTCATAATTTACTTTATTATTTTCGAGTGACGCTTTAGCCTGGTTTAAAAATCCTTCATTTTGTTTAACTGATTGTATAAATGTACTCGGGTCAATCTGTGCGAGTAGTTTACCTGTGCCTACATAATCCCCGATTTCGACGTATATTTTTTGTATATTTCCCGTAACTCTTGAATATATATTTGCCTGCTGAACGGCAAGTATATCTCCTGAAAATGAAAGTTCGCTTGTAATATCACCTCTTTCAGGCTTTATAATCTCGACTGATTGTTGTGGTTTATTTTGTTTTTGTGATGCCTTAAGGTTTTCGCTTATCCTAAAATATACAAAAGCTGCAAGCACTAAAACAATAACCAAAGATAATATTATTACCCACTTTTTCTTTTTACTCATTTTTTATTATATAAAATAATAACAATTATAATTTTATATTAATTTTTTAAAAATAATAAGTCAAAAGAGAAGTATTAGCATAGAAATTTTTTAACAGATAATTCTTGTCTTTCATTATAAAGTATCTTTGCCGGTTAATAAATTAGACGATTATATTAGACAATTTTTTGTTGCTTTTGGTTTAATATTGAAAATCTTATTATAATCCGTTATGTTAATCTTTTTATAATTTTATTAATGAGTCCTGATATAAACTACAATATAATCCGCAGGAAAGTAAAAAATATAAGAATCTCCGTTAATAAGGATAAAGAGGTTAAAGTTATTATTCCTATGAGATATCCTGTTGCAGAATTAAACAGATTGCTGGAAAATCGTGAGGATTGGGTAAAGAAAAAACTCGAACATTTCGACAATCTTAAAAATATTTTTTTTAATTTAAGCGAAAATGAAATTTTATATTTGGGTAAAAAGTATTTTTTTATATTTAAACCTGAATTGAAAGACTATTTTCAGATTGATGAAGAGGGAAAGAAGATTTATTCGGGAGTTGATTTATTAAACAAAAGAATTCAGGAACACTGGCTTAAGCAGGAAGCAAAAAGAGTAATCGAAAAGAGAGTAAAAATTATTAATAAAGATGGAAGATTTAGGTATAATAAAATTTTTATTCGCGGACAAAAAACAAAATGGGGAAATTGTTCCGGCAGAAAAAATATTTCTTTTAACTGGCGTTTAATAAAGGCTCCGCTCGATGTAGTAGATTATTTAATCGTACACGAGTTCACTCATCTTGAAGAAATGAATCATTCGAAAATGTTTTGGTATAAGCTTTCATTAGTGTACCCGAATTACTATGAGCCGAACAAATGGCTGAAAAAGAATGGGGCAGGATTGTTTTATTAGTGAGACTCGAATTTCAAAAACGAAGTGAATTGAAATTCGTAAGACGAACTAATCCCGATGAATCGGGATATATTTTCTATCTTAATACGAATTTTTTATAAAAAAAGATTATTTTTTTATTTATTTATCTTCCTGTTTTTGAATTATATTAAGCCTTTATGTGTTTTAAAATTTACAAACTCAATTGACATTTGAGTATAAATATATGTATTTTTGTATTAGTGAAAAACTTGAAATTTAAATATCGCTCGTTTTCTAAAGCATCTGTAATGATGATGTTGGTTGTATTCTGTACAACGTCAATTGCAGCTGACAGCATAAATTGTGTGTGCATTGCAAAGCAGGAAGTAAAAAAAGAAATGAACTGCTGCTCGGTGAAAAAGGAAATGAACTGCTGCAGTGATAAAGAAAAGAAATGCGGAAAGACTGAAAATAAATCGGATAAAAACTGCAATAAATGTACGATGAAAAAAAGCGATGCTCAAATTCCATTAACTACAAACGAAAATAAAATCTCCAATTCAAAGATTATACAGATTTCCAATGTTAATCTTTCTTTAAATCCGGTAAGTTCAGGAATAATATCTTATAGTACCTGGCGACCACCGGATAAAACATGCAAGATTTTTCTTGCTCTATCCAATATTAGAATTTAAACAACTCTATAACTACGTCCAAAAACAGTCCGGAAAACCGGATTTGTAATTCTTTTTATTTTAAATTTAAGTTTCATGAAAAAAATAATATTTCAACTGTTAATATTAATTGCCATCACTACAGGCAATATATATTCACAGGTTAACAGTAAAAATGTAGATGGAGTTGTTTATGGTCTAACAGGTAAAACAAAAGAGCCGCTTGAAGGTGCCGTTGTCAAATGGATAAACACACGCATAGGAACAATCTCCGAGGCAGGCGGAAAATTCCAAATTGAAAACGATAAAATTACCGATAGAAGATTAATTGTTACATTTGTGGGATATAAAACCGATACCGTTAATGTTGGTGAAAAAAACTTTGTGGAAGTAAAACTTCAGAATATCGCTTCTACAAAAACAATTGTAGTAGAAGGACAGGTGAGCACGAGTTTTATTTCGGATGAGAAAGTGAAAACTGAAGTAATTACACAAGCGGAACTTAAGAAAGATGCGTGTTGTGATTTATCGGGATGCTTTGGAAAAAATGCATCAGTCGATGTTGCAGTTACGGATATTTTAACTAACACGAAGGAATTAAAAGTACTCGGATTAGAGGGTTCATATACGCAAATTTTAATCGATAATATGCCTATGATGTCGGGACTTGTAACGAAGTTTGGTGTAACAAGCATTCCCGGAACACTTATAAACAGGATAAATATTTCGAAAGGCTCTAACTCCGTAATTCAGGGGTATGAATCGATAAGCGGAATTATGAACGTGCTGCTGAAAGATTTTTTTTCATCGGAAAAACTTCTTGTCAACGGGTATTTAAATAGTGCGATGGAGCCGCAGTTTAATGTGAATGCTACTGCCAAATTNAAAAAGTGGAATACNTTTTTNGCTTTNCAGACCGTACAGGATTCAAAAAGAGTAGATGATAACGGAGACGGATTTCTCGATGTACCGCTGACAAGAAGGTATATGTTTTATAATAAATGGAAAAACGGCTCTTCTGAAGACAGCAATAAGACGAATGTAATTATAGGATTAAAGTATCTCGATGAAAGAAGAATCGGCGGGCAGAAAAATTTCGATTACGAACAAAATCTCGGAAGCTCTACAGCGTACGGACAGACTGTGAACTTACAAAACGGTGACGGCTATTTGAGATTCAGCAATTTATTCAATAACGAAAGCCAGGTGAAAGTACTTTTATCCGGTGGATTTTTTAACCAGCAGTCTTATTTCGGGACTACGAAGTATGATGGCAAGCAAAGGAATTTTAATGTCAATGCATTATATGAATTGCCAATCTATAAGAAAAGTTACTTGAGGTTTGGTGCGAGTTATAAATATGAGGATATTAACGAAGACATAGATTTTACTGTTCCGACAATTTATAAAACCTATGCGGGTAATTATGATAAACTCGAATCTGTTCCCGGCTTATATACAGAAGGCTCCTTTGAATTCAAGCAACTCAATCTCTCTTTAATCGGCGGATTGCGAGTTGATTTTCATAATGACTATGGTACGATTACGACCCCGAGATTTCTTGTCAGATACCAGATAACGGCTAACACTGTTGTCAGAGCTTCTATTGGTACGGGATTCAGAACGGTTAATCCTTTCAGCGAATATCCGAGTTTTCTTGGAAGCGGAAAAAATATAGCAGGTGTACGTAATGTGAAACCTGAAAAGACGTTAAATTACGGAATAGATTTACTCCAGTATTTTGTGATTGGCGGAGCAGCCGGAAATATTAATTTCGATTTTTATAAGACGGTATTTAATAATAAAGTAATTGCCGAATGTGATGCAATGCCTTATATGTATATGTTCACTAATTTCAGTGATGCGGGTTCTAATGTATTTCAGGTTGAATCGAGCGTAAACTTTTTGCAGCATCTTGATTTCAAACTTGCTTATAAATTCATTGACTTATATTATTTCAAAAACGGTGTAAGATTAGAGCAGCCATTTAACTCCAAGCACAGGGTCTTAGCAGGTTTAACTTATACTTACCCCGGAAATTCCTGGATAGTAAATTTGACGATGCAGTGGTTTGGAAAGCAAAAACTTCCATCCACAGCGAGTTATCCCGTGCAATACCAGAGACCGGATGAATCGGATTCATATGCAATGCTGAATGCACAACTTACAAAGAATTTCAAATACATCGAGGCATATGTGGGAATCGAAAATCTATTGAATTATACACAAAGTAATCCTATTATAGATGCCAATAATCCTTTCAGCCGCTTCTTCGATACGTCTTACGTATGGGGTCCGACGAGGGGAAGAGATGTATATTTTGGAATAAGATATATAATAAAATAAATAAATTTTTAAAAAAACTAATAGTAAAAAATTAAACAAATGAAAAAAATGAAAACTCAAAAAATGTTATTCTTCGCAGTATTAACTGCAATGTTATTCGTTGTAAGCATATCATTTGCTCAAGTAAATCACGAGCAAGGTGACTGCTCGAAAAAATGTGAAAAGGAATGTACGATGACACAAAACAATCAAGCGAAAGATGATTGCCAGAAAGAATGCACAGCAAAAACAGGAAATTCACAGGGTATAGTTTCTGATACAAACAAAGTATGTATTGTTACGGGTGAAAAATTAGACGGCTCTGAAGGCGAACCGGTGAAGTTTACCTATCTTGGAAAAGAATATTTATTTTGCTGCAGTGGTTGTGTTAAGAAATTCAAAGCCGAACCTATGAATTATATTAAAGAAGAAATCAAGTGTCCTGTAATGGGTGAAACAGCTGATAAAAACGTATCAACAGTAGTAGATGGTGTAAAGTATTATTTCTGCTGTTCGAGTTGCGTTAAGAAATTCAAAGACAATCCCGAAAAATATCTAAACAACAAGTAAGTAACGCCGAAAGAACAGGGGTCAGTAATATTTGACCCCTGTTTAATTTATACTTAATAATTTATCGTTTTGGCTAAATAGGCAATAAATATTCCTAATAATAATCCAAATACTAGCAGTAATATATTAATAATCCTTTTAATTAATTTATCTTTTATATGTATTTCTTCTGTTAGTATATTTTTTTGTGCTTCAAATAGTAATATTTTATCTTGGTATTTTTGTATTTTGTGATACCATAAATAATATCCTAATACTGATATAAGAGAGAAAGCGCAAATTAAAATAAACGAAATGGTTTTATAATCATCTCTTTTAGTTTTTATATAATTATTTTCATTTCTTTTAATAGTCATGTTATTAGCTAAGCATTCCAATTCATTTCCAAATTGAATATCTAAATAAAATAATGAATCTACTTTACTATTCAGCTTAAATAAATATTTATTTAAATCATCAATAGAATTTTGTTTCTGTTTTACTTTAAAACTATTTTTATTTAATATATGGTAGTAATTTACTACTGAATCTATATACTGTTTTGAATTATATACCATTTTAGAAAGAGTATCTCGTACATTTTGATTTGATTTAAACATGTCGTTATTTAGATTTCTATTTTCTCTCTTCAAATTATATTCAAGACTGTCTTTTACTATATCTAAATATTTATTTAATATTTTATAGTTGACATATTGAAATGAAATTATGGTTAAAATCATTAATAATATACCAGATATAGCCATAAATTTATAAAGACTATCGGTTGGTGGTGATTTAATATAATCTAAAGGATTATCCATATTTTATTATTATTATATTACATTTGATATTTTTATTACCAAATCAATTATAACATATCCATAAAATATATAAGCTGAATAAAGTATTATTTGAATTACTGGTTTGTATTTATAAGGTTCAGTAAGCATAAAAATAAATATTACTAAATAACCCATAGATATATAAGAAAATATCCTTAACAATTGCGAATCTAATTTTACTGATAACAAATAAATAGTAGCTGTAATAATTGTATATTCTAAAATTTTAAAATAATCTTCTATAGAGTTTTTTAGCTTATTATAATTTTTTATAGTTTGAGGATTATTATATACCTTATATAATTTATTTGTTATGTTATTTTTCATTGTATTAATTTATTATATAACGAAGTTTTATCATTACCACTTATAATAAAACCATATCCTTTCAAAAATACTGTGCTTTTCATGTCCAAATATAAACGTCCATATCCATATGAGTACCATTCATAAATATCTATATCATAGAAATCACCATTATCATAATTTTGTCTAATTCCATATATTGTATAAAAATTTGAACCACTTGCATCATATCTTCTACCAAATCCGGCATCATATAAAAAATCAGCAATATATCTTGATGACTTTCCACTTAATTTACTATTATAATATTCCATATCTTTTAAAGCATCGTCCATTAATTGTCTTGTTCTACTTAATAAATCTATCCTTTTTTCTTCCCAGATTAAATCTTGTTTTTGTTTCTTCAATGCTTCAACCATTTGACGGGAATTTTCAATGCTATCTAAAAATAATTTTACACCAATAATATCAACTAAAAATTCCTTATTATCTTCGTTTATTTTTTTGAAATCTTTAAATCCTTGTAATTTAACTTGTACAGATGAAATATCTTGGTTTATCTTTATTATGGTATCATTTATGACAGTAATATTATCATTATATTTACCATGTAAGAATAGAAAGACTGAATCTTGGTTAATATTATTTCTTACTTCTATTTTAAATATTTTTATTTTTGATGAATCAATTGACGGTTTGTTGTAAGTTCTGTTTTCACCTTTTGCTTTTCCTTGTTTATCATTGTAGCCATAATCACTTCTCCCAGTAGAGGAACAACCTACTAATAAGATTGTCATAAGAAAGGAAATTATTAATATTGGAATATTTTTCATATGTCCTCCAAAAATATTTCTAATATAGTATTTTGTTAAATATATAAAGAATATGTTAATTTTTATAGGTGTAATTATTTATCTATTTTTATTACTTTTAGACCAATCGATTTATTTAATGTGAAATAATTTTTATTAAATATAAGACCTAATAATAAATGGATAATAATTATGTAATAAACATAATATTCATTATTTTAGCCTTGATTGGCTATATTTTATCAATAGTATTTTATTTAAGAAGCAGAAAAATAAAGAAACCTTGTTATAAATTTGCGAAGTCTGAGTTAATCCAAAGTTATGTAAATAGTATTGAAGGATTGGAGATATTTTTTGATAATAATAAAATTGATAATTTGAGTTTAACAAGTTTAGCTTTCTGGAATGAGGGTAACGAAGTAATCAATGGAGCAGATGTAGCAATAAAAAACAAATTGAAAGTTATAGCAAATGAAGATGTTTCTATTTTAACTACAAAATTAGATATTATTGAAAATCCTTCAAACAATTTTACAATTAATTTTTCAAAAGAAGAAAAAATTGTTTTAATCGATTTTGATTTTGTAGGTCAATATGAAGGTATTATTTTAAAATTGTATCATTCTGGCGATACAAAAACACCATTCAGATTTGAAGGTGAAATAAAAGGTGTCAAAATAATACAAAAGGATTATCTATCTACGCCAATATATGTGAAAAAATTGTATATTATGTATTTATTATATATTTTACCTATTATGTTATCAGGAATATTAGTATCCGCATTTTTTGCAAATAATTATAGAAATTATGCCCTTGGTTACTTTATATTAGCAATGATATCTGCAATATTTCTTGTGTTTTATTTAAAATATTATTACACGAAAAAAGCATCCAAAAAAAGATTTCTTAATTTTTAATAATAAAAATCTATATTTTAAAAAAAAGACTGCTATTATTTAATATAGCAGTCTTTGTCGGAACGGCTGGATTCGAACCAGCGACCTCCAGTTCCCAAAACTGGCGCGATAACCGGACTACGCTACGCTCCGAGATAAATTTCCCATAATTATTTCAATTTAATCATTTTTGAATTTACTTTAAAGACCTATTTTGGGCGCAAATTCTTAAAATTAATAATTCTAATTATTTACAAATGAGTAGAAAAGGGAAAGCAAAAAACCATAGTCTCAAAACGAGACATTTTATTATTCCCATCACCCGACCAAAAAACGTTACCCGTTAATAAAGTCTCATAATGAGACTATTTTTATTATTATGAGAAACAATAAGTTACATTTTTTAAAGTTCGTTTATATAAAACACCAAAATTTTCAAAAAAATGAATTATTTGAAGAAGATATTTTAATTTTCCTTTTGGCATAGAAATTGAAATATTATTAATAACTGTATTTTACTGATAAAAATTTTTAATAATATAAAAAAACCAAAATGAAAAAATTTAACAAAAACTTGATTTTAGTCACATTTGTGATTATTTCATTGATTAGTTCTGCATTTGCTTTTGCAGATTGTGGTCCAAGAGAATTACCCCCGGAACAAACGCCACTATTAATAATACCTGAAAATGAATCTATAATTAATAATTTATTTCCTGTATTAAGCTGGAGTGAAGTTCCAACTTCTGAATATTTTGAGATTTCAGTATCGCATTTTGATGGAGAAAATTTAGTAGAAATTATATTCAAAACAATGCAACTGGAAACACAGGCTCCCGAAGGAATACTTAATTTTAATATTAATTATTTTTGGAAAGTAAGGGCAATCAATGGTGCAGGATACGGACCCTGGTCAGATGTTTCAAGCTTTCAAGCAATTAATCCGAATGTTGGACCGGACAATCCTATCAACAGTAATAAGATAAATGAAAAGATGTCTGTCCAAAAAGTAAAACTTCTTAATTCGAAGATGAAAATTAATTTTAATCTGAAAGTTTTACCTCCTGAATATCAACCACAATTAATATTACCGGAAAATGAAGCTATAATAAATCATTTATTTCCTGTATTAAGCTGGAGTGAGGTTCCTGCTGCTGAATATTTCGAGATTTCGGTTTCGCATTATGATGGAGCAAATTTAGTAGAAGTTATATTCAAAACAACGCAACTGGAATCATTGGTTCCAGAAGGAATACTTAATTTTAATATTAATTATATATGGAAAGTAAGGGCAATCAATAGTGCAGGGTATGGACCCTGGTCAGATGTTTCAAGCTTTCAACCAATAAACCCGAATGTTGGACCGGATAAACTTATCAACAAAAACGAAGGAAACAATAAATTATCATGCAAAGAAATAAAACTTCATAAAAATTTTCCAAATCCGTTTAATCCGACAACAAAATTTAATTATGAAATTGCATCAAATTCTTTTGTGAAAATCACGGTTTATAATTTGCTTGGTAAAGAAGTCAAGACACTTGTAAACGGTTATCAAAGTGCCGGAACGCACTCAGTAGAGTTTAATGCGAGTTCACTTTCAAGTGGAATATATTTTTATCGAATGGAATCAAACGGCATTGTTTTAACTAATAAAATGAATCTGATTAAATAATATTTCAAAATTAAATTATAAAAAAAGCCGTTCAATATGAACGGCTTTTTTTTTATTGTTAAACGCAGTAATAAATAATTATTATAAAAATAATTTCATTTTTATCAATTCTGAAATTCTATATACATATTTTTGAAATTCATTATAAGCGTGTTGAATTGTTTAATATAAGCCTGTCCCAGATTTCCGTGAAAATATTTCTGGTCATCCGTGAGTGCATTAATTAGCAGATTAATATTTATTAATTCGGCATTCAGATTTCCCGATTTCAAAAATATTTTATCGATTATATATCCATCGGTCTCAATAATACCACCTGCTCCGCCGAGATTTATTTTAGTTAGTTTATATTTTTCCGAAATATCATTACTGTATTTATCGAAGAAAGGTTTAAATAAAGTTATATCATTATTCCCGGAATCGAAAATAAAGTTCAGAGAATCATTCATATACACCATTTGAATCACGGGAGTATAATTTGTGTAAGCAAAATTCTTTATATCATTATTTTCCGGAACCTCGGGAACTATAAAATTATTATCTTTAGTAATTTTGAATTCGCCAAAAGCTCTCATAATCGGAGCTCCTATTATGCCTTCTATTTTATAAGGTCCGAAAGTAAAATCTTCATCTTTCATAACGTAAAAGACGACGTTGCTGAGCATAATATTACCAATTCTCATTGAAGTTGCGACTGCGACTCTTGACAGAATTTTTTTATCTGTAGCAGTGCCCACTTTAAAATATGTATCGGAAATTTTTAATCCGAGTTTTTTTGCTACAGATTCTACTATTACACTGTATTCCGCTCCGGTATCGAATACAAATTCAAAATTTACATTATTAATTGTAATTGGTAAATTCCATAATCCTGCAATGTCCTTTTTTATTATTATATTTAAGTCTCCGTTCTTTGTGATTTTTTGAATAGGAACGTCTTTTAATGATTTAAACATTATAATATCTTCAGGCAGGTATTCTTTATCACCGGGAGATAAATATTTAGAATATTTAGAGGATAAAATTTCAGCTGTTTCATATGCATCCTTGTATTCATATAAAAAAGCGTGAGCATAATATTTTTTATAATAAATATCAGCTAATAAAGAATCGGGTATCTCGGACGAATAATTATTGATTAAGTGTGTAATATTATCCCTGGACTTCTCAAAATTGCCAAAAATGCAATCCGAAAGTGCTTCAAGATATTTTTTCTGCCAGGTTTGTTTTTCTTCGGAATAATTTTTTACTTCATTTCTAAAGCGGAAAAAATCTTTTTGTTTATATCTTGCATAGAGCGTATTGAAATCCTGAGAATATAAAAAGGATTGAGAAAAATAAACTAGAATGAAAAATATTAAGGTAAAGAATTTACTTTTTTGATACATAATTAAGATATTTTGAAATTATTAATTAATTTTTATATATCTACGAAAAGAGTTACAATAAAGATACAAGAAATATATATAAAATAATATCTAATGCGTACTTGCGAATACTTCAAATTGAGGGGGAGTATGTAAGTGTTTTTTCACGGCACATAAATTTGCCGAATTAATAACTGCATCTTTATATTTTTCCGGAAAATCCTGCGGTAGCCGAATATCGATTGTAATTTTTATAACCATACGGGTTATTTCGTCATATTCCATGGTTTGTATAATTTTAATATTATCAGTCGGTATATCACGTTTTTTGCAAAATATTTTGACGTAAAATCCCGCACACGTGCCTAAAGAAGCGAGAAATAGGTCGAAAGGAGCCGGCGCTGTATCTTCTCCTCCGAATTCCAACGGCTGGTCGGTTTTTATAATATGACCGTTATAAATTGCATTAACTTTTTTTCCGTCTTTCAAAATAATTTCCATTTCCATATTTTATTCTTTTTTTATTTATAAATATATAAATATCTGTTGCTATTAGCAAGTAATAAATCGATGGATATTACATTACGCTTTTCCATTTGCATTTTATTTAAAATAATATGCATATATTTTGAATGCGTAATTATTTATTTATAGAAAAAGTGTATCACAAAAATATTTTAAGTTTAATAGGAAATACCCCGCTTGTTAAGATAAATAATCTTACCAAAGGTATAAAGGCGACAATCCTTGCAAAAATTGAATTTTCGAATCCCGGAGGAAGCGTAAAAGACAGGGTTGGACTGGCTATGATAGAGGATGCAGAAGCGAAGGGGTTGCTAAAACCCGGTTCAACTATAGTAGAAGCGACAAGCGGAAACACAGGAATCGGGCTTGCTCTTGCAGGTAGAGTTAAAGGTTATAGAGTTATTCTTGTTATGACGGATAAAATCGGTCAGGAAAAAAGAAATTATTTAAAAGCACTCGGTGCAGAAGTTATTATTGTACCGAAGGAAGCCACTCCCGATTCTTCGGATTACTACAGGAATAAAGCAAAATCTCTTGCAAAGGAATTACCCGATGCGATTAATTTAAATCAATATGCAAATGATGCAAATCCGAATACGCATTATTTTACAACCGGTGCAGAAATCTGGAAAGATACCGAAGGGAAAATAACTCATTTCGTATGCGGTGTAGGAACTGCAGGAACGATTACAGGGGTTTCAAAATATTTAAAAGAAAAAAAACCTTGCATAAAAGTTATAGGTGCTGACCCTGAAGGCTCGAATTTTAAAATTTATAAAGACACAGGAAATCTCGGCGAAGTTAAACCTCATCTTATTGAAGGATTGGGTACGGATATCATTCCCCCAATTACGAATTTTAAATATGTAGATGAAATTATAAGCGTAAGAGATAAAGATTCAATCGATACCTGCAGAAGGCTTGCAAAGGAAGAGGGGATTTTTGCAGGAGGCTCATCGGGTACAGCCGCATACGCCGCTTTGAAAGTTGCCGAAAATCTCGACGAGAATCAAACAGTAGTTTTTATAGTGTGTGATACAGGTGAAAGATATCTTTCCAAATATCACAATGAAGATTGGCTGAAAGAAAATATTAAATAATAATATATGTCATTTTTTTTGTAATTCTTTTCCGACAGAGAATGCTTCACCAAGCTTAAAGCCAATATTATAGTACGCCATACTTCCGAATGAACCGAACATCATCGGGCGTACTTTCTCGATATCCGGAAGCTTATCCGGGTTCAAAACTTCGCTGTCGGCAACCATTCCGAGAATTTCTCCTATAAACATTGTATGCAAGCCGAGATTAATCTTCTTTATCAAGTGACATTCTAGTGCATATGGAAATTCTTTAACAATTGGTGCATTTACGAGTTTGCTTTTTTCCGGCGTTAGATTTGTATCTTTGAATTTATCACAATCTCTGCCGGATACAATCCCTACATAGTCTGTTTCCTTGAAATATTTTTCTGACGGAATATTCACCGTGAATGCTTCAGTTTGTATTATATTGTGATATGTTAAAGTTGCCTCTCTCAGAGAGACGCTGATACACGGGGGCTTGCTGCATGCAATTCCTCCCCATGCGGCATTCATAATGTTTGGTGTACCATCAATGTTATAAGTTCCAATGATAAGCACAGGGGAGGGGAGCAATATTGTTTTTGCAGGAAGTTCAAGTTTCATAAATAATCCCTTTCTAAATAATATTTAATATTTATTTTTTGAATTAATTCTAAAAACAAAGATAATTAATAATTTTTGTGAATTCAGTTAAGATACACAATAAAATATAATATGAATTACAATAAATAAATATATAGAAACCTGCAGTAATTTGCAGGTTTCCTATGAAATTTTTTTTTTAATTAGTCCTATTTTTTACAAGTATGAAAAAATTCTACGCTTAAAGTTTTTCTCCATAAACTGTAATGCTCATTACCTTAACATCACTGTTACGTAATATTTTAATTTCATTTTCAGTAAGAAATTTTGAAATTTGATCATCCGGAATTGTAACTCTTTCTTCCTTTTGCAGAATTACATTTTGAAATCCCTGTTTATGTATGATGTCAAGGTATTCATCTTTTGTTATAGCTCCGGCTACACACTGAGCATATAATTTTATGGATTCACGAATTTCCTTCGGTAATGTTCCGATAAGCACCATATCGGAAATGCTGAAGTGTCCACCGGGTCTTAAAACTCTATGGATTTCCGAGAATGCTTTTTTCTTGTCCGGAACAAGATTAAGAACACAGTTGCTTACTATAACATCGGCTGTATTAGACGGAATAGGCATATTTTCTATTTCTCCCAGTATAAATTCCATATTTTTGTATCCCAGTTTCTCAGAATTTTGTTTTGCTTTCTCTATCATAGCCTCTGTCATATCAATTCCTATTATTTTTCCTTTTTCACCAGCAGCTGATCTTGCAATAAAACAATCATTTCCTGCTCCACAACCTAAGTCAAGCACAGTATCGCCTTCTTTGATTTTTGCAAACTTAGTCGGCAGTCCACATCCCTGACCCATATCCGCATCCGGATTATATCCGTCCATTTTTGAATATTCGTCACCGACTATTTTAAAGTCATTTTGAGGAATACAGGTTGAAATAGAAGAGTCTTTTAATTTATTAAATTTTTCAACTCTTTTGCTGTATTCATCTTTTACAGCTTGTTTGATTTCTTCTGGATTTTCCATTAGATTTTTCCTTTTTATTTAATTTATTAATTAGTTTATAATGATATGTTTAAACATATCAACATATATGATAAAAAAAATCAACAACAGCAATTTATGCTGTTTAAAATCGACGTCAACATTTCTGCAATATATTTTTTGTTAATAGAATGAAAAATTTCTTTTCCTTCCTTTCTGGAGTTCAGCAGTTTTGCTCTTTTCATCAAACTCAAATGATGTGATATTGTTGGACGGGATAAAGAAAACTCCTTTGCAATATCATTTACACATAATTCTTTATTTTTTATGAATAATAGTATTATCTGTTGCCTTGTTATATCTGCAAGAGCTCTTAAAAGGTCCATACATGGCTCACACGGGAAAAAACTTTCGAGTTCTTTTATTTTAATATGTTTATTCATATCGACATATGCAAATTAAAACTTAAAAATATAAAATGCAACTTATATTTATTTATAGCTCTTTTTTTTACTAAATGGAATTAACATTGGCACCTCCTGCTGATATTTGAGATATGCTTCTCCAAATTCCAATACAAGTTTTCTTTCTTCAAGTATTGTTCCTATGATAACATAAATCGTTAACAATGTGTTTGTGACTATATCAACTACTCTGAAAGTCTGACACCATAAGTATATTATTAGAGCTAAATACATAGGATGCCTCATTATTCCCAATAGCCCGTTTCTTTTAATTTCCTCGGACGGATTTATTTTCTTTTCCTTCCCAAAGTTTAGTATCTGGCGAATTCCAAAAAACGATAGAGAATCATAATTCAAGAAAAAAGCCCAGAAGAACATTAACAAAGAACCGGAAATCAATACATACCGAACAACAGACAAAGGTGATTCATAAGTTATAATTACCTTATCATCCAATTGTGATGTATAATTGATTAATGGGATAAGCAGGATAAATGAGAACAATACATAAAATAATCTGTAAAAGGCATAATAGTTTTTTAATGAACGAGTCATTAGATTTGTGAACCTGGTACTAATCAGAAAACTATGAAGTGAAACATATCCTGTCCACAATAATACTGTTAATAAATATTTCATAATTGATAATTTAAAATGTGTTATAAATCATATATTTTTAAAAAATCATTTAATGTTTAATGTTTCTTTGATTTCATCTTCAATCATTTTTTCGTCACCGGTTTTATACCCCAAATGCGTGCTGAAGATTTTTTTATCTTTTCCGATTATTAGATAATATGGAACGGCATCCTCGCTTCCTCCGTACATTTCGAATATTTTTTTATCGGTGTCGAGGATGACCGGGAAAGTAAATCCCATTGCAGATACATAAGCCTTGACTTTCGATACTGATTTCTGGTTGTCAATATTCACACCTATATAAGAAAAACCTTTATCCTTATATTTTTCAAAAATAACTTGCATATTTTTCTGCTCTTCTTTACAGGATGGACACCATGAACGCCAAAATCCGAGCATAACAGGTCCTTTACCTACATATGAACTTAATTTAATCTCACTGCCATTAATATCTTCAGCTTCAAAATCCGTATATGATTGAGAAAACAAAAATGCTGATTGGAATAAAAATATAATTACTAAACCTAATATCTTTTTCATAAAATTAAATTTAAAAAGTATTATAAATCATATATATTCCTCCGAGAAAAACAAGAACGCCACAAACACGTTTTACATATGCAGCCGCTTTTGATTTTTCAGTCCAGTTAAGATATTGCTGTACTTTTTTGGTTAATGTTCCTGCGGCAACTATTACTAAAATATGCCCGATACCAAAAGCGAGAAGTAATATTATGGAGTATGTAATGTTTGTTTTTGAAACCTGAAATACAACTCCAAGTACAGGAGCCATATAAGCAAATGTGCAGGGACCAAGCCCGATACCGAACAAGAGTCCGAGAATTAAAGCGGCAAGAACTCCTTTGTGCTTTGTAGGTTTTATACTTGCAGCTTCCCACGGAAGTTTTATAATATCCATCAGGTATAAACCAATGACAAAAAAAATAATTGCAACAATATAATTTCCGATAACTCCGACATCGCCCATTAACCTGCCTGCAACAGCTGTTATTATACCTATCAAAGCAATCGTAATTAAAATACCCACTCCAAAAACGAGTGAAATTGTAAATGTTCTTTTAATAGTGATTTCACCCTGCGAGTTTATAAACCCAACTACCAAAGGAATACTTGAGAGATGACAGGGACTTAATAGAACACTGACTATTCCCCACCCAAAAGATGCAAAGACGGCAGTGTATGGATTATCCGATAAGGCAGTACTTAAAAATTCAAATATATTATCAATCATATTATTGAGGTATGTTTACTCCCTGTGATTGGAAAAATTTATCTATTTCTTCTTCCGGATAAAATCCCTGATGACGGAATATTTCTTTTCCATTTGCGTCGAGAAATACTTGTGTGGGAATTAAATCAATCCCGTATTTCTTGGCAGGGGCTTCGTCTTTCCAGACATCGTGAAAGGTTACCTTTATCAATCCTTTATATTTTGTTTCGATTGATTTCATAACCGGCTGCATCTTCTTGCAGGGGATGCAGTTAACTGAGCCGAGCTCGACGAATTCAATTTTAAATTTTGTAGAATCCTTTGCTGATACACCGGATGTTTGATTTGTATTTTCAGTATTGCTTTTCTTGCAGGATACCAAAATAAAAATAATAAATAGAATAAAGATAATTTGTTTTTTCATAATTTGTATTTTAAGAATTTTCATTAATATAATTTAGAATATCTTTTTCAGATGGAACATTTATAGAACATACAAGTTTTTCGTTTATCACAAGCGCTGGTGTCATCATGATTCCGTATCTCATAAATTCTTTTATATCTTCTATTTTTAATACTTCTGCATTTATATTATTAACCAGGACAACATTATTAACTTTTTTGAAAAGTTTTTCACACCTGTTGCATCCTGTGCCTAAAATTTTTATTATCATTTTGTAAATTCTTTGATTTCGGAATCCATATATTTGAAAAAACCGTCTTTGTCACTGCTGTATGTCCAGATGCTATCGAGATTCTTATATTTTTCTTCTTTATAATCTTTTTGTTCTGACAATACAACTGAACTGAATTTTAAATCATAATCTTTCCTGAAATGTTCGTTTTGAGTATCCTCTATATTTAAAGCAATGAATTTGATTTCAGGATTTTTATTGTATTTCGATTCTATTAATTCTTTTGTAAAATTTTCTATGTTAATACAACTTTCACATCTCACTGTCGGATGAAAGTAATACATAGTATACGATATACCACTTTCGGTTTTCTTTTCTTCCGACTTACAGGAAATAAGGAATAAAGCTAAAATAAAAAACAGGAATGTTTTTTTCATTTTAATAAATTTAAGGACAAAGGTCAGGAGATTTAATATCTCCTTCTTCTGTTTTACCAAAATATTTTTTTTGCATCCACAAAGCAACATTAACAAGACTGATTAAAACCGGTACTTCAACCAGCGGTCCTATAACTGCCGCAATTGCCTCGCCTGAATTTATACCGAAAACCGCTACTGCTACTGCAATTGCGAGTTCGAAGTTATTACTCGCCGCAGTGAAAGAAAGCGTTGCAGTCTTTGAATAATCCGCTCCGATTTTCTTGCCCATAAAAAACGACACAAAAAACATAATTACAAAATAAAGTATAAGCGGAATTGCAATCCTGATTACATCGAGTGGAATTTTAATTATCATTTCACCTTTCAATGAAAACATCACAAAAATTGTGAACAGTAGTGCAATTAAAGTAATGGGACTGATTTTCGGAATAAATTTAGTATGATACCAATCCTTACCTTTTAACTTAACCAACACTAATCTCGTAATTATACCGGCAAGAAAAGGAATACCAAGATATATAAAAACGCTTTCAGCAATTTGTCCGATTGTGATATTAACTACAAAACCCGAAAGTCCAAACAGAGGAGGTAATATCGTAATAAATATATATGCATAAACAGAAAAGAATAGAACCTGAAAAATGGAATTAAAAGCAACAAGACCTGCTGCATATTCCGTATCACCTTTTGCAAGTTCATTCCAAACAATAACCATGGCAATACACCTTGCAAGTCCAATTAATATAAGACCGGTCATATAATGGGAATCATTTTGAAGAAATAAAATGGCAAGGAAAAACATTAGTATTGGACCGATAATCCAGTTCTGAATAAGTGATAAAGAAAGAATTTTGAAGTTTTTAAATACCTCTCCAAGTTCTTCGTATCGGACTTTTGCAAGCGGAGGATACATCATAAGGATAAGACCTATTGCAATTGGAATATTAGTAGTGCCTGACTGAAACTTATTCCAGAATCCAACAATTTCCGGGAAAAAATAACCTGCAAATACAGCAATAAGCATAGCAGTAAATATCCAGAGTGTAAGATATCTATCTAAGAAAGAAAGTTTTTTTGTTATTTTTTCCATAACAAATTTATTAATATATTAAATTAAAAATATATCCTACTATTATAATACCAACTCCTACGATTCCAAAGAAGATGAAAATCATAGGTAGTTTTAATACTTTTTTGAGAATAATTGCTTCCGGTAACGATAATCCTATCACAGACATCATAAATGCAAGAGCAGTTCCGAGTGATGCACCTTTTTCCAACAAAACCTGTACGATAGGAATAATTCCTGCTGCGTTAGAATACAGTGGAATACCAATTAGTACGGAAAGCGGAACTCCCCACCATGCTGATTTACCCATTAGTCCCGCCATAAAATCTTCAGGTACGTAACCGTGAGCAAACGAACCTACGCCAACTCCGATTACGATATATATCCACACTTTACCAACGATATCTTTAACTGCGATAAAACCACTGTCAATCCTATTGCCAAATGCTATTTTTTCTTCACCAATTTCTTGCCTGTTGCTTTTTATTTCGTAAACCCATGGCTCGACGAATTTTTCAAGTTTTAATTTCCCTATTATGAAACCTGATATTATTGCTATGAACAATCCGGTCGAAACATAAATAGTTGCTGTTTTCCATCCAAACAATCCAAACAGTAAAATTACCGCAACTTCATTAATCATTGGTGCGGAAATAAGAAATGAAAGCGTAACGCCAAGCGGAATGCCTGCTTCAACAAAACCTATAAATAAAGGTACAGCAGAACAGGAGCAGAACGGAGTAAAAATTCCGAGAACTGAAGCTAGTATATTTCCTAAGAATAATGATTTCTTTTCGAGTAATGCACGGGTTTTTTCGGGGGAAAAAAAGGTTCTGATAATGCCCATAACAAATACAATCAACGTTAATAGCATTAGTACTTTTGGGACTTCGAATATAAAAAATTCGATTGACCTTGCATAACCTTCTTTAATAGAAGATAAACCTGTGATGCTGTTTATAATTGCCGATA
>JGI20214J51088_10000898_pt1 | contig 20208 bp, 16 predicted proteins | sample WetSurMetagenome_FD_51088 | JGI IMG/M metagenome (IMG submission 51088) | reverse complement strand
ATGCGATTCAAGGAGTACCTGTATCTCTTTATCTCCGGTACATTCAAGATGATCAACTGAAAGAGCATTGTACTTAACACCTGTCTGAATACCGCCCGAAAAATCAAGCTCATTGGCATGAAGTTTTGCGGTTAGACCATACTTCATACCTGCCATTAATATCCTCTCAGTATCATCTACCGTGAAAAAACCACGGTCGCAAAACACATCAATAAAATCAGCTAGCTCCTCCGCTGCGACTACAGGAATCATTTCATTGATAACATAATCAACATATTCTTCTCTCCTGTTTTTGTATTCTTCGGGAATAGCATGAGCTCCCAGAAAAGTGGCCCTTACCTCAAGGGGACTTGTATCTTTGATCCTCCTGATTACCCTGAGCATTTTAAGTTCATCGGATAGATTCAATCCGTATCCGCTTTTTATCTCAACCGCTCCTGTACCGGAAGAAATGATTTCATTGATACGGATAATTGACTGGTTAAACAATTCATCTTCTGATGTTTCATGAAGTTTCTTTGCAGAGTTAAGGATCCCTCCGCCCCTCTTTGCTATCTCTTCATATGACAACCCCCTTATTTTGTCGGTGTATTCAATCTCACGGCTGCCTGCATATACAAGATGTGTATGTGAATCACAAAATGACGGAAATACCAGTTTCCCTGAAGCATCAATGATTTCAGAATATTGGTTTTCTATCTGAGCTTTGACGGATTCAAGCTCCTTCATCTCTCCAAAATCTATGATTATACCATCCCTGATAAAAAGGAATGCATTTGCAATGGTCATAATTTCAGCCATTTCAGCACCGCACACTTTTAATTTTGGAGTATTTTCAGCCTGGCAAAGTAGTCGTATATTTTTTATGAGTAATCCTGTAAGCATTTAGTCGTATAATTCTGACCCGAAGGTAGCAAATATTAAAAAAAGTGATTGGAATTTCTATTTTTCTTTATCTTTAGCACAATGAACTAAAACATTAACCTATGAAAAAGACCCTTTCAGTTCTGCTTTTATCGTTACTTGTGCTCTCAGCTTCCGCCCAGGAAACCAAAACAAAATCGGGATGGAATATAGGACCATTGCCAACTATTACTTTTGATACCGATCTTGGTTTTCAATACGGTGCCCTGGTGAATCTTTTCAATTACGGAAAGGGAGATATATATCCCAAGTACTACCAGTCTTTGTATTTTGAGGTTTCACACTATACAAAAGGAAGCGGAATTTTCAGATTTATGTTTGATTCAGAACATCTTATTCCCGGGATAAGACTCACAACTGATCTTAGTTACCTTCCCGATGAAGCTTATGATTTTTATGGATTTAATGGTTATGATGCTGTAATCAATAAAAGCTGGGTTGATAAAGATCTCGATGGAGGAAATGATTATATCACAAGAATGTTCTACAGACATAAACGTCAGCTTTTCAGATTTAAAAATGATTTCCAGGGGAAGCTGTCAGGAGAGAAACTTCTCTGGAACGTTGGATTCACGATTCAGAATTTCAATATTTCCTCTGTTAATATTGCAAAGCTTAATAAAGGTAAAAAGATAGCTGACCAGTTACCCCTTGTAGATGGTCTGTATGAACTCTACCAGGATTGGAATATACTTACTCCGGAAGAAGCAAACGGGGGGATGATAAATACTCTGAAATTCGGACTTACATATGATTCAAGGGATAACAGACCTAATCCGATGAAAGGTATCTGGACAGAAGCCGGAATTGAAACATCTCAGAAATTCCTGGGAAGCGAAGCCTCATTCAGCAAGTTCTACTTCACTCATCGTCAATATTTTACACTTATCCCGAATGACCTTGGTTTTGCCTACAGGTTAGGATATCAGCAAACAATTTCCGGAACCGTTCCATTTTATTATCAGTCCCAGGTTATCGTCTCAGCACTGAGGGGAGCAACTTCAGAGGGACTGGGTGGCTCTAAAACATTAAGAGGCATCTGGAGAAACAGGGTAGTCGGAGACGGATTCTTTTACGGAAATGCTGAGTTGCGCTGGAAAGCGGTAAGATTCAGTTTTATAAATCAGAACTGGTACCTCGGAGTCAACGGTTTCACAGATTTTGGTATGGTAACAAAGAAAATTAAATTCAATATACCTGACCTGACAGATACCGGATATAATCCGACTGATTTCTTTAAAAGTGGTGCAGAAAGTTTGCATGTCAGCGTAGGTGCAGGACTTAGAATTGTAATGAATGAGAACTTTGTTATTGCGATTGATCTTGGCAAAGCCTTAAAAGATCAGGACGGAGGAATGGGTTTCTATATGGGTTTGAATTACCTTTTTTAGCCAATACCTGAACCTTTATTATATCAGAGCTGAATCCGAAAGGGTTCAGCTTTTTTGCTAGAAACAGCCCCCTGTCCCGCTTTCCTCGAAAACTCGGAAGCGGGACTTCCCCCTAAAGGGGGATCAATACCGTGGTTTCAAGTATACTTACACTAAATGTTCGAGTTTAAGCTCCCCTTCAGGGGGGTTGGGGGGCTAAAATCTCAAAATCCTTTCAAAAAATAACCCAATCCAACACCCAGGTAATTTCCTATTACATAACCTATTATACCAACTGTTATTCCGGTAATTATCACATCCTTGTTTTTGAGAGCACCGGCTACAACCGGTACAAAAGGAGGAGAGAAAACAAAGGCTGTTGTTGTAATCAGAAAGTCATCAGCATTTACTTTGAATATTTTTGAAAGCAAAATATGGAGAATGAGTGTACCAAAATAAGCGTAAGTTATATATGCAAAAAGCCCCAGGAAGCCGATACTGAATACAACGCCCAGATCAGCCATTGAAGCTACAGTTAATGAGAAAACCAGAATGAAATACATCCCAAGCTGAAAAGTTTTTTCAATTTTATTTATCCAGCTGACCAAAGAAGCCAAAATAGCCAGAGTTGTAATTGAAAGGATTACAACAACCATTTGTGAAACCTTCGGGAGTAACAGACTGATAACAAATGAGATAATAAATATCAGACACGCCAGTCCAAGAGCCTTGAGAAGAGGAACTACCCGTCCTCTTTTAAACATGCCCGAGAAATCTTCGAAACTCTCTGCTTCATGTATAATCTCATCTGTTACTTCGGTGCCGCCTGAAGCTTTAAAAGGGGGCAAAATAGCTCTGAATAATTTCGGACCCACAGTAATGAAGAAGATAATCGTAATGGCTCCTACAATCATATCATAGGTACTTGTCATTACAAAAAGATTCGGGTCCACTCCCAGGGCAACTTTAAGTGAAACAAGATTAGGTGTTCCCCCGGTATATACTCCAACCAGCATTCCTGCAACTTTCCATGAGTCGGGAACAACATTCTTAAATATAAAATAACCCGATGATACTATAATGATCACTGAAATTAATGCCAGGATCATCGAAATGAAGCCTTCTTTTGCAAAACGAAGCCATCTTTTAATATTGAGAGAAAAGAGCAGAAGAGGAAAAGAGAGAGGTACAATTATAGAGACAAGCAAATCCTGGGTTGAAGCAATTGAATTTACAAAGCCATCACCCTGGCTAATTGTCCCTGAAGCCAGAAGACTTTCCATTTCTGTCGCAGGTAGTGCTGCCCTGCCCTGTAATGCTAAACGATATGCATCACTTCCCTGAGGTAACAAGCCACTGCTTCCCAGAGCAATCCCGAATCCATAAGCAAGTACGATTGAGCCTAACTTTTTCAAGCCCGACCATTTCTTACATATATAAATTATCAACAGCGGAAAAGTGAAGTAGAAAACAATAAGAAGTATAATTTTTATCATATCAGTCAGGGTTAGGTTCCGATCAAATATAAAAAAAGCGACTCATCTGAATGGCAAGTCGCTTGAAAAATAGGTGTTTATACTTATTTACTTATCATCACAATCACACTCTTCAAAACTTTTCTGGTATTGTTCAATAGCCTTAAGGCTCATACCCATACTNGAAAAACCTCCATCGTGAAACAGATTCTGCATTGTTACCTTACGCGTGAGATCTGAAAACAAAGCAACACAATAGTCTGCACATTCTTCTGCTGTTGCATTTCCAAGGGGAGACATTCTTTCAGAAAAATCAACCAGAGAGTGAAAACCGTGAATTCCACTTCCTGCAGTTGTAGCTGTCGGAGACTGAGAAACAGTATTTACTCTCACTTTCCTGTCGCGTCCATAAATATAGCCGAAACTACGGGCAATAGATTCAAGAAGGGCCTTTGCATCACCCATATCGTTATAACCTGAAAGAGTCCTCTGAGCTGCAACATATGATAATGCAACAACAGAACCCCATTCTTTTATTGCATCCAGTTTGTAGGCAGTCTGAAGAACCCTGTGGAAGCTCAGTGCAGAAATATCAAATGTCTTCAACATATTCTCGTAACTTGTCTGTTCATATGGAATATCCTTCCTCACGTTAGGAGACATACCAATGGAATGCAGAATAAAGTCGAATTTGCCACCAAATATTTTCAGACTCTCAGTAAGCAGGTTTTCAATTTCATCCATTTTCGTTGCATCAGCAGGGATCACTTTGCTTCCGGTAATTTTTGCCAGGTCGTGAATATTCCCAAGCCTCAATGCAACAGGAGAGTTTGTCAGAACCAGTTCTGCTCCATTCTCCCACGCTTTCAATGCAACCTGCCAGGCAATAGACTTTTCATTCAGGGCGCCAAAAATGATTCCTTTTTTTCCTTTTAACAGACCTTCTTTCATTGTATTATATATTAATTCAAGTTATTTGAAATTCATTGACCTAAAATTGTTTAAACGGTGTAATTCAAAATAGCATTCTCTAATATTTATATCCTCTGAACTCATCCCCCCGTCCCCCTTCTCTTAAGGCTAAGAGAAGGGGGTGTAATTAATTGTATGTGAGGCAATCCACCCCTTCCCTTAAATTTAAGGGAAGGGGCCTGGGGATGGGTTAACTACTAAAGTTTGGTTTCATCAGTTCATTGCAGCTTTCAGGAGTTCCCTGGCATTCTTCATGGCTGTTTCAGTAACCTCACTTCCACTTAAAAGTCGTGCAACCTCAAGTACTCTTTCTTCTTTGGATAACAATTTAACACGGGTAAATGTTGAATCATCCGTATCATCTTTATAAACATGATAGTGCTTTTTACCCTGAGATGCAACCTGTGGAAGATGAGTAATATTGATAACCTGCATATATTTACCCATTGCGGCAAGGATCTGACCAACCTTGTCAGCTACTTCTCCCGAAACTCCCGAGTCGATTTCATCGAATATTATTGTGGGCAGATTATTNTTTTTAGTAAGCAATGATTTTAAACTAAGCATAACCCTCGACAGCTCTCCTCCTGATGCAATTTTTGCAAGNTTTTCAGGAGGTATTTGTTTATTGGCCGAGAACAGAAAATCTGCCAGATCTGTTCCNGTCAGAGTAAAATCTTCAGTAGCAGAGACAGCTATCCTGAATTTAGCATTTGGCATTCCAAGCTGCTTAAGCAGATCCGTTATTTTTGATTCTATCTCAGGTAATATTTCCTTTCTCATTTCTGACATAGCACCCGAGATTCTTTTCAGAGAACTTACCTCTTTTTGAATGTTGGCTTCCATTTCTGCAAGTTGCTCGTCACTTGAGATTATAGAATCAACAAATTCCTGAATTTCTGTTTTCTTGATAATCAATTCGTTAGCATTGGCTACCCTGTGTTTCTGTATAAGTGAATAGATCATATCAAGCCGGTTATTAACCATAGCAAGTCTCTGAGGATCAGCATCAATTGAAGCAGATAGCTTTTCAATCTCAGCGGCAAGGTCATCAAGTTCAATTAATGATGACTCAGTTCTTGATAAAAGATCTTCGCCTTCCGGTAGAAAAGACCTGATCCTTGCGATATTAACTTTAACCTCCCGAAGCATTGAGAGAATAGAAATTCCATCGGATGTAAAAAGATTTGAGGAACCGCTTAATGCAAGTTTAATCTCCTCAACATGACCCAGAAGTTCCTGTTCTGTTTCAAGGTCCACCTGTTCACCCTGTATCAGTTTAGCTTCATCAAGTTGTTTTAGCTGGAACTGGTAATACTCAAGGTCCGCCTTATTTTTGTCGGCCTTTTCCTTTGCAGATGCAAATTCCTTTTTGAGCTTACGGAAGCTGGAATATGCTGTTTTGTATTCATTCTTCAATTTAGCTGTTCCGGCAAAAGAATCAATCACATTAAGCTGGAAGGAATTATCACTGAGCATCAGGGTCTGATGCTGTGAATGAATATCAATAAGTCTGTCCCCAAGCTCCTTTAAAAGGTTAACAGTTACAGGTGTATCGTTAATGAATGCACGTGATTTGCCGGCAGTATTAATCTCCCTTCTCAGAGTTGTGACCGGATCGTAGTCAAGCTCATTTGAATTATAGAACTCATTCAGGTCATACTCATCAATCCGGAAGGTCCCTTCAACAATGCACTTTTCGTTTTTATCAAGGAGAACCGTTGTATCTGCTCTTGTACCCAGGATAAGAGAAAGGGCACCAAGCAATATGGATTTGCCGGCACCTGTTTCACCCGTAATAATTGTAAGACCGCTTTCAAATTCAACGTCAAGTTCCTTAATAAGAGCATAGTTTTGAACGAACAGTTTTACGAGCATAACCAGATATTATTGTCAATTTGTTGAATTGATCTTTTCATATTTTGCCTTGTTTGCAGGATCGATTTCGGTAAGTATCTGCACAACACGACTTTTCTCCTCGGGGAAAGCAGCAGAAAAGATGTTAATAAGCTCATCTGATTTTGATTCCAGAACAACCTGCAGGTAATACATGAATGGATCAGGTTTTCTCCTGAAAACTTCCTGTACAAGTTTAAGGCTTTCAGCCATACTGGTCCTGGCTTCAGCTATTCTCGATTCCATCTTGTCAAGGCCATTTATATCATACTCATATATAAATTGCCTCACTCCTTCATACTCTTTATCAAGAATGTTTTTTACCAGCCAGTATCTGTTGCGGTTCCTTGAAGCATCATAAGGTTTCCAGCCGGGTTCCGGAGCATTCTGAGCATTTGTAACGATCTTCTCAGCCATCTGGAAGAACTCTGTGCCCCCCAGTGGAGCAAAGGAGTCATAATCAAACCCGAGTATTATATATGTATAATAGGCCAGAACCGAAACAAGGTTCGACCGGTGAGTCCCGGGATCAAATTCCAGAGGCTGAAACTCAACGTACCTGAACTGAAAACTGTTATCCATAAAGTTCAGCATGGTCGATTTGTAGGTAGTATTGTAAACCGGTCTGCTTAACTGAACCTGGATGGTACCCCTGAATTCATCTGCCGATAATTGTTCATTAAGGTTGATCAGGATGTTACAATCTATTCTTTCTGCATAACTGAATACATGGTTGGTCCATACGGTGTTGTTCATAAATTCATAAATATCCTTCTGCATGGTTTCGAACACCTGCCGGTTAGATCCCTGAATTCTTTGGGCTGAGATCTGCACATTGCAGTTCAGTTCCTGCGATCTGACTAATCCCGGAAAACATATCAGAGCGATTAATAAACAGTACTTCTTAAAATGCAATAATTTCATCCTGACAAATTATTGAATCATTGTAACTATTTTGTTGAGAATATCCTTTGCAGCTTCTTCTTTTGATTTCAACTCAAATTTATCAATATTATTGTATCTGTCAATTATTGTGATCTTGTTTGTATCGTGACCGAATCCTGCACCGTTTTCTTTCAGAGAGTTTAGTACTATCAGGTCAAGATTCTTTCTCACGAGTTTGTTCTTAGCATTCTCCAATTCATTATTGGTCTCAAGCGCAAAACCTGCAATTATCTGCGATTGTTTTTTTGCTCTTCCCAGTCTTTCTGCAATATCAATTGTTGGTTTAAGCTTTAAGATCAGCTCACTTTTATCCTTTTTTATTTTCTCCTCTTTTACTTCCTGAGGAGTAAAATCAGCAACTGCAGCAGACAGTATCGCTATGTCGCATCCGGCAAATCGTGAAATACATTCTGCTGCCATTGACTCAGCAGTGATAACATTGATTATTCTGACCGAATTATTTTCAGGAATTATATTTACCGGCCCAAGGACAAGCTCAACATCAGCACCATATTCTACTGCTGTATCTGCAAGGGCAATTCCCATTTTGCCTGAAGAATAATTGCTTAGGAAACGAACCGGATCGAGAGGCTCGCGTGTAGGTCCGGCATTGATCAGAACACGTTTGCCCTTCAGTGGTTTATAGCTTTTTTTTTTTGTAAAGAAGTTTTGGATCTCCTTTACAATATCTTCCGGCTCAGCCATTCTCCCTTTACCGGTAAGTCCGCTGGCAAGCTCTCCGCTTGAAGGTTCAAGTATGCTGTTGCCAAAAGCTTTAAGTGTTTCGATATTAATAATTGTTGACGGATGATTTAACATATCCATGTCCATTGAAGGGGCAACAAAAACAGGACAACGTACAGAAAGATAAGTTGTAAGTAAGAGATTATCAGCAACCCCATTCGCCATTTTGGCAATTGAATTGGCTGTTGCCGGAGCAATAAGATAGAGGTCTGACCAGAGGCCCAGGTCAACATGGTTGTTCCAGTCACCATTTTCCGGGTTAAAGAACTCGGTCAGCACCGGGTTTTTTGATAATGTAGCAAGTGTGAGGGGTGTAATAAACTCTTTTGCATGAGATGTCATGAGGACTTTTACCTCGGCACCTTCTTTAACAAGCAACCGGATGATAGTTGCAGTTTTATAAGCTGCAATACCTCCGGTTACGCCTATCAGTATATGTTTGCCTTTCAACATTGTCAGGCGGTATATTACTTCTGTTTTGGAGCGGTGTCAGGATTTCTGTAAAAAATCTTACCATCTTCGAGTTCTTGCAAAGCGATGAGGGTAGGTTTTGGAAGTCTTTCGTAGAATTTCGAGATTTCTATCTGTTCACGGTTTTCGAATACTTCTTCAAGATTATCGCTGTATGATGCAAACTCCTCAAGTTTCTTATTGAGTTCCTGTTTCATCTCAACTGAAATCTGGTTTGATCTTCTTGAAACAACGATCACTGTCTCATAAATATTTCCGGTCCCCTGTGTCATCAGGTCCAGATTGCGTGTAACTGTTGTTACCGGTGCTAATGATTTTCTGTAATCCATATAATATTTGATTATTTTATTTCACTGTCAGGTATTCCCTTTTTAAGAAATTTGTTTGTTTTCTCATAGATCCCGCTTACATCTTTTAAATACTGGCTTTTCGGGAACTCTTCCATAAAAGAGTAATAGTCATCAAGAGTGGCCTGGTACCTCTCTTTTTGTTTAGCAGGAAAACTGAGTTCTGCATATTTAAATAACGAATTCAGTTTAAGGAACATCAGTTCTTCCCTGTACTTTGAGTCTGAATACTCTTTCAGGCTGTTATTCAGAGCAACAACGGCTGCCTTATATTCTTTCCTGTCGTAATAGAGTTTCGCACTCAGATACGATTTATTAACAAGCTTATCCTCAAGTATTTTCACATAATTCTTTGCCTCTTCCACCTTGGGACTTGACGGATACCTGTTCATAAATATCTTGAATCCTTCAATAGCATTTCTGGTATTTTCCTGATCAAGCTCTGCACGGGATGAAATATTAAAATCACATAAAGATGCTTTGAAATTTGCTTCTTCCGCATGTTTTCCAAAAGGAAACTGATCGATGAAAGATTTATAATAACTACCTGCCATATAAAAATCCTTCATTCCAAAAAAGGCCTCGGCATTCATCCAGTTCAGCTCCTCTGCCTCATCAGTTGCTCTGAACCGGGGAAGTATCTGAGCCAGAAGTTCAGTAGCTTTAACATATTCTCCGGCAGCATAGTACTCTTTTGCTTTAGTCTTCTTCAGATCAAAATCTGAACTCTTCAGAAGTTTTTCATACTCACCGCACGAACTCACCAACAACAAAACTATCAGGACAATATATAATCTAAACTTCATATAAAAAATTGTTGCGCAAAATTAGAGAAAAAAATTCATTTATGGCATAAAAACGTAATAATTATGCTTTTATTATAAATGGGGCGTCAGGCAACAGGCAACAGGCTTCAGGCAACAGGCAACAGGCTTCGGGCTTCAGGCGCTTGACCTGCAAGACTGCAAGACTGCAAGACAATTATTAAGAAATTAGGTATAAATAGGTATAATCATCTCTATCTTATTCCTTACTTTTGTGACAAATTTTAAGAAAGGGCAACAATCATGGATATATTTGAAAAAATCAAGAAGAACAGAGGTGCTCTGGGACAATATCAGGATCTGGGTCATGGATATTTCGCATTCCCTAAACTGGAAGGTGAAATAGCTCCGCACATGAAATTCAGGGGAAAAGAGGTTCTTACATGGAGTCTTAATAACTACCTGGGACTCGCAAACCATCCCGAAATACGTAAAGTCGATGCCGAGGCTGCCGCTGCTTACGGACTTGCTTATCCGATGGGTGCAAGAATGATGTCGGGTCAGACCTCCACTCATGAAAATTTTGAGGTGATGGCTGCTAAATTTACTCATAAAGAGGATGCTTATCTGCTTAATTTCGGTTACCAGGGAATGGTATCAATAATTGATGCTCTTGTTGACAGACACGATGTGATTGTATATGACTCAGAATCACATGCCTGTATCATGGACGGTTTGAGACTGCACATCGGAAAAAGATTTGTATTCCCGCACAACGATATGGAGAGTTGCGAAAAACAGTTACAGAGGGCTACAAAACTGGTTGAAGAGACCGGTGGTGGTATTCTTGTAATTACAGAGGGAGTCTTTGGAATGGCTGGAGACCTTGGTAAGCTCGACAAGATCGTAGCATTGAAAAAGAAATATCAGTTCCGCTTCCTGGTTGATGATGCTCATGGTTTTGGAACGATGGGTAAGAACGGTAGTGGTACCGGGGAACACTTTGGCGTTCAGGACGGTATAGATATTTATTTTGCCACATTTGCAAAATCGATGGCCGGAATAGGCGGATTTGTTGCAAGTACTAAAGATGTTGTAAACTATCTCAGGTATAACCTTCGCTCTCAGATATATGCAAAATCACTACCGATGGCAATGACAATCGGAGCTATTAAAAGACTTGAATTCATTCAGGCTCACCCCGAACAAAAAGAGAAACTCTGGACTATCGTCAGGGCCTTGCAGAAAGGTTTAAGGGAAGCAGGACTCGACCTTGGTAATACAGAATCTCCTGTTACTCCTGTCTTTATGAAAAGTGGTGTGCCCCAGGCAACAAATATGATTTTCGACCTGCGGGAAAATTATGGAATATTTTGTTCAGTAGTTGTTTATCCCGTAGTACCCCGCGATGTGGTTATGTTAAGACTTATTCCGACTGCAGCCCATACTCTTGAAGATGTCGAATTTACTTTGAAAGCTTTTAAAGAGATAAAGAAGAAAGTTGATAATAATGTATATCCTGATACAATCGCTGAATTTCCAAAATAGAGATTAATACATAAAAAAATAACCGAGGGTGGCTCAAAAGATTATATTACCGATGGTTTGAACCCCTCCCCAACCCTCCCCTTAAGTGATAAGGGAAGGGAGCTAAACTATTATATATAAGCATACTACGCCCCTTTCTTTACTGCTTAAGAGGGCCGAGCGTTAAAAAATTGCCTGGTAGGCAATTTTAGCGAAGGAGCCTGCCTGCAGGAAGGGTCCCGATAACAATCGGCCGGGGGAANGGTTGAGAAGCAAAAAAGGAATAACTACTGCACTTTTGAGACACCCTCTTTTATTTTTTTATATTGCAAGTTGAAAACGTCTCACCATCTGCTCTTGTCTTTTGGTTCTACGACATTGTATCTTACACCCTGTCGTGGTTCTGCCATAAAATCCTTAACTGCTTCACGCCATTTCAGATAATGTGGCGTAATTTTATGATTTGCAGCAGCATCTTCTGATTCATAAGCTTCATAGAGCATGAAACGGCATGGGTCTTCTACCTGTTGGATAAGATCAAACCGGAGGTTCCCGGGTTCCTTCACTGATTCATTGTGATTGGCGGTTGTTAAATCAATAAATTTTCGTACAACATCAGGTTTTACGCGGATATAAACACAATTTACAAGCATCTGGTTAGTTTTAAGGTAGAGGTAAAGTTAACGGATTAGAATTACTTTGACAAGAGGTGTCTATAACGAAACTTACTTATAAATTACTAATAATTTTGTCAAAATTATAAGAGATGAAATTTCTGTCTATATTCGTATTATCAGATTTAATACAGTGAAACTTTTAATGACTTCTTTCTTAACAGGCAATTTCAAACAGACACAGGATGCTATATGACAATGAATTCCATCTTCGGATTTTCATCAGCTCTGAAAAATGAAATCAAATGGCATGGCAACCATAATGAAAATTGCGACCGGCTGATTCTAAAAGCCGGCCATTTATCAATTATCTATGAAAAGGGGACCCTGCGTACTGTTTCCATGGGTAACAAGGAAATTATAAGGATGGTTCAATCTGCTGTACGCGACAATGAATGGCTCACAATAACACCTGAAATATCTGAGGAAGAGTTTGAAATATGTCCTGATTCATTCAGGATCAGATACCTTAGTAAATACACCTCAGGAGAAATTAACTTTTCTGCAAAATATGTTATCGAAGGAAATTCGGACAATTCATTGACTTTCAGATTTGAAGGTGAAGCACTTAATACTTTTCAGAAAAACCGGATCGGATTCTGTGTTTTACATCCAATTGACAACTATGCCGGAAAACCATGTAAGATAACACATAGTGATGGAAGTGCCGAAACAAAGACTTTTCCTGTAATTGTTTATCCCCATCAACCATTTAAAGATATATCCAAAATGAGCTGGGTGGTTGATGGATGCAATTGCCAGCTTGAATTCCATGGTGATATATTTGAAACTGAAGATCAGAGGAACTGGACTGATTCCTCTTACAAAACTTACTGCACCCCTCTTGAGAAACCTTTTCCGGCAACTATGAAGAAAGGTGAAAAGATAAATCAAAAAATTGAACTCAAAGTCAACAGTGAATCATTTCAACACTTAATTGAGACTGAAAAAATCGTAATAAACATAGATACTGAACCAAAAACTGAAATTCCCAGTATTGGAATTGGCCGGTCAACTCGTAAGGTACCATTGACTGATTCAGAAATTCAGATACTAAACAAGATTCATTTTGATCATTATCGTATAGATCTCTGTTTATTTTATCATGACTGGAAAGTTGAAGCTGATCTTGCCACAAAAGAAGCTTCCACATTGGGCTGCTCTTTGGAAATTGCGCTATTTTTCGACGATAATGCAGCAATCCAGTATACTGATTTTGAAAGCTGGCTATCAGCAACAGAAGCTAAAATCATGACAATCTGCCTGTTTCACAAAACATCAGTATGCACCCCCGATTATCTTTCTGAAAATATAGCCAGTAATTTAAAAAGAAGGTTTCCCCATATCCTGATTGGTACCGGGACCAATGCTAATTTTGCCCAGATCAACAGAAACCATCCCCGATCGGAGTTGTCTGATCTTGTATGCTATTCTGTACACCCTCAGGAGCATGCTTCAGATAATGCCACATTAGTTGAAAACCTGCGTGCTCAGAGTTATACGGTTGAATGTGCAAAGCAGTTTTCGGGAAACAAAGGAATATGGATTTCGCCGGTCAATATACAACGGAGATTTAATGCCAACATTGAAAGCTATGAATCACTGTACCCTGATAATGAATTTCCGGCACAATGTGATAGCCGTCTCATGTCACTTTTTGGTGGAGGATGGGCTGCAGTAAGCCTTAAGTATCTTATTGAATCAGGAGCTAAAGGTTTGACTTATTTTGAAACTGCAGGGGAAAGAGGAATTCTACAGGGAGATTTCTCTTCACGGTGGCCGAATGATTTCCATGCAGAAAAGGGAATGATCTTTCCGGTTTACTTTGTTTTTCAATACCTTCTTCGTCATAAATCGTACAGTTTATTACCAGGCAGAAGCTCAAATCCTTTAATTGCCGATTGTCTGGTTCTGACTGACGGAAAGCAGCTTAGAATGATACTGTCAAACTTCACTAAGGATCAGCATCTTGTTAAAATAACAGGTTTTAAAGGTAATCTGACTGTCAGACAGTTAAATGCTGAAAACTATGCTGAAGCCGTCAGCGATTCAGGCTGGCTTGATAAAGCAGCTGAAACAAAATTAATCCGGATTGATAGCATTCTTTTAAATCCGTTTTCTGTCAGTTTTGTAGATGCCTTGTTAAAACTTTAAGATATTTGCAGAATAATAATCATAAGTAATTGATGTCTCTAAACTTTAGAATAAGCAGTAAATCGAGTTCACCAAAATATGAGCAGCTGGTAAATGAGGTTATAAGACATATTCAGGCCAAACGCCTGAGGATTGGAGATAAGCTGCCTTCTATACATGATATTTGCAATAATTTCGATATTTCGAGGGATACGGTTATAATTGCATATAATGAACTAAAGTCAAGAGGAATAATAAGCCCCAAACATGGCAAAGGATTCTATGTCTCTTCAACTTCTGTCCGAAGCAAGCTCAGGATTTTTCTCCTGTTCGACGTAATGAACGGTTACAAGGAGGTGCTTTACAGGTCTCTGTTAAAGAGCCTCGGACCAGATTACCAGGTTGATATTTTTTTCCACTATTACAATTTAAAAGTCTTTGATCAGTTAATTGCAAACAACATTAACAAATACGGATTTTATGTAATTATGCCTCACTTTAATGAGGATGTTTCAGAAAATGTAAAAAAGATACCTCGCGAGAAGCTCCTGATCATCGATAAAGACATAGAATCACTTGGCAATGATCATGCTGCGATATTTCAGAATTTCGAAAGCGATGTTTATAAAGCACTTGAAAAAGCGCTTCCTCTGTTACGAAAATATTCACATATAAAATTTATTGCTAACCAGAGTTTTCAGTTTATTCCAGACGGAATGAAGCTGGGTTTTTCCAGATTCTGCAAAGAGTTTAGAATAGCCCATTCTGTATTCGAGAATATCAATTCCTCTGCTCCTGTTAAAGGGGATGTAATTTTTGTGGTTTCAGATCGCGATCTTATCGAACTCTTAAAAACCTGTATCGAAAAGCACTGGCAACTGGGAAAGGATATTGGAATCATCTCATACGATGAAACCCCTTTAAAAGAGATACTGGCAGGAGGAATTTCCGTTATCTCTACCGACTTCAGGAAAATGGGAGAAACTTCTGCCACAATGATAAGAGACAAAATATATACAAAGATTGAAAATCCCTTTCTCTTCATCCCAAGAAACTCTCTATAGAAAGTATTTTAAATCTTCTGAATCAAACTTATACCATATTTAGAAGCATCGGGAAATTTATAATTATTTGTTGATTGATGTAAGATATTTTTTTATATTTGTCATAACAGTACATAACACCTAAATTGCTATTAAAGGCATAATATAAATCATAAATCAACCAACATGGTACTTGTACAGAATTATGGATTTGCTGTTGTTCTTTGTGCATTGGCAATGGTCTGCTGGGGTTCCTGGCAGAATACACAGAATCTTATTGGTAAAACATGGAGATTTGAACACTACTACTGGGATTTTTCGATTGGGATTCTCCTGTTTGCAATTCTGATGGCATTTACATTTGGAAGTATCGGAAATGAAGGCAGAAGCTTCTTACCAGACATCCGTCAGGCAGATCCGAAAAACCTTTTGTCAGCTGCAGTTGGCGGAGTTATCTGGAATATTGGTACACTGTTACTGGTTGCCGCCATATCGGTTGCAGGAATGTCAGTCGCATTCCCTATCGGAGGTGGTATTGGATGGACACTGGGTATTCTGATCAATTATATCGGCAAGCCTGAAGGAAATCCTGTCTTCCTTTTCGGTGGTACTGCTTTTATAGTACTGGCAATTATCATGAGTATGCAGTCATACAGAAAGCTGGCGGCAAACCAGAAGAAGCCTACTTTTAAAGGTATTCTGCTGGCATTTCTGGCAGGTCTTTGCATCGCATTTTTCTATCGATTCGTAGCATCATCGCTGGCAACTGATTTTTCATTGGCTGAAGCCGGCAAGATAAGCTCTTATACAGCAGTAGTCTTCTTCTCAATAGGAGCCTTGATCTGTACCGCAGTTGTAAACCCGATATTTATGGCAAGACCTGTTGAGGGAGAACCGGTAAATATGTCTGGATGGGTAAAAGGGTCAACCAGAACACATCTGCTTGGCATGCTGGGCGGAACCATTTGGTGTCTGGGCAATTCAGTCAGCTTCATGTCGGTTGGAGCAGCAAGTCCTGCAATATCTTATGGATTAAGTAATTCAGCACCGGTTGTAGCAGCATTATGGGGAATATTTGTTTGGAAAGAATTCAGAGAGGCTCCGAAAGGAACAAATCTTCTGCTCAGTCTTATGTTTGGCTTCTACCTCATCGGACTCGCATTCATTGTCTATTCAAGATTTGCATAAAGTTCATGATTATTAACTGAATTATATATGAAACATTTACTCGCATTTATTATCATTTCCGTGCTCACTTTATCAAATATCTTATCACAGGAAAAACCGTGGAACGGCAAATCGGTCGATTTCAGCCATGGGAAATTAAAGGTATCGGAAAACAAACGGTTTCTTGTATTTGAAGACGGTACTCCGTTTTACTATCTGGGCGACACCGGGTGGGAGTTGTTTCACAGGCTAAACAAAGATGAAACCGAAAGGTACCTTGAGAACAGAAGAGCCAAGGGATTCACAGTAATACAGGCTGTTGCACTCGCAGAACTTGATGGACTTAATACTCCAAATGCAGAAGGCAATATACCGCTGATCGATAATGATCCCCTGAAACCAAATGAAGCCTATTTTGAACATGTCGACTGGGTGATAAAAAAAGCTGAGGAAAAAGGAATATTTATAGGATTGCTGCCAACCTGGGGAGATAAGGTTGATCCTAATTCATGGGGCAAGGGGCCTAAAATATTCAACACAGAAAATGGATACAGATATGGAAAGTGGATTGGCAACAGGTATAAAAATTTCCCTAACATCATCTGGATAAATGGCGGCGACAGGGACGGCGGAGGAGAAAACAAACCTGTTTGGGAAGCTATTGGCGAAGGGATTAAATCGGTAGACAAGAATCACCTCATGACTTTTCACCCCTGGGGCGAAAGAAGTTCATCAGAATGGTTCCAGGAAAGCAGCTGGCTCGATTTCAATATGTGCCAGACCGGTCATGGACAACGCAGTTATGCAATCTATAAAAGAATTATTGTGCATGATTATAACCTGAAACCTGTAAAACCCTGTTTTGACGGAGAACCCAGGTATGAAGATCATCCTGTCGGATGGAATCCCGATGTACTCGGATGGTTTAATGATGCCGATATCAGACAGGCTATGTACTGGAATCTGTTCAGCGGAGGTTTCGGACACACTTACGGATGTCATCCAGTATGGCAGATGCTCGCACCCGGGAGAGAACCAGTGGGGCTTGCACGTCATAACTGGTTTGATGTCCTTGACCTGCCGGGAGCATACGATCTAATACATTGCAGGAGGCTGATGGAGTCACGGCCATTCCTGTCGAGGGTACCGGATCAATCTCTTATCGTTCCGACTTATTACCCTGAAACAGATTATGTTGTTGCAACAAGAGGTGATGGCTATGCCTTTATCTACTTTCCTACAGGTTGGGCAGCTGACATCAGACTTGATAAACTCAAGGCCACAAAAATAACCGCTTACTGGTTTGATCCCAGAACCGGAGAGACAAAGATGATTGAAACACTTCCGGGAACCGGCACCCGCAAATTCATTCCTCCTTCAAATGGCAGGGGCAATGATTGGATACTCGTTCTTGACGATGCTTCAAAAAATTTCAATACACCGGGATTATAATATGCAATTAGGATTAAGTTCATATACCTATACATGGGCAGTTGGTGTACCCGGATCACTGCCTTCAAAGCCATTGTCCGCCTTTGATATTGTCGACAAGGCAAACAGGTCCGGATTAAAGGTCGTTCAGATTGCAGATAACCTGCCACTTGAAAACTGGTCTCGTACTGAATTGTTTGAATTGGAAAAATATGCGAGGGAGAGACAGATCACCATCGAAATGGGCAGCCGTGGTCTTACATCTGGTCATACTCTTAAGTGTCTTGAAACAGCAGTAACTCTCAATTCCACTATTCTCAGAATGGTGATTGATAAAGCTGAATACGAACCAGACTTACAAACTGTTATTAATACTATCAGGAATCTTTTACCCGAATTTAAAGCACGGCAAATCAAGCTGGCAATTGAGAACCACGACCGGTTTAAGGCAAGAGAGTTTGAAAGCATAATACAATCAGTTGGTAGCGAATGGGTAGGAATCTGTCTCGATTCAGTCAATTCAATGGGTGCCGGGGAAGGATTCGAAACAGTCTCTGAAATACTTTTACCATATACAATAAACCTGCATATCAAAGACTTCATAATTTACAGGGTTTCACATAAGATGGGATTAATGATTGAAGGCCGGCCGGCTGGTCAGGGAATGCTGAATATCAGGGAAACAATTGAAAAACTTACCCGCATAAAAACCTGTAATAGTGCCATTCTCGAGTTATGGACCCCCCCTGAGACCAGAATACAGGATACAATTGCAAAAGAGGACAAATGGGCAGATAAAAGTATCAAGTTTCTTAAATCAATCTTATAATTTGAATATGAAAAAAATATTTCATATGATCTGCTGCATGCTTATTTTTTCCGGTGCTTTTGCACAGCCGATCAGACTTCATCCTGTGAATCCACATTATTTTTTATTCCGGGGAAAAGCCCTGGCAATTATCTCCTCATCTGAACATTATGGCGCAGTACTTAATCCTGCTTTCGATTATCTTCTGTATCTCAACACGTTGCAAAAGGAAGGCATGAATTACACACGCCTGTTTACCGGATCTTACTTCGAGAAAGAGGGAAGTTTCGATATCGAACATAATGACCTTGCTCCTGCCCCTGGCCAGGCACTTATTCCATGGAAACGGAGTCAGTTAAGCGGAGCGCTCTGCGGAGGTAATAAATTCGATCTGAACCAGTGGGATGAAAACTATTTTGCCAGGTTGAAATCCTTTGTTTCGGAAGCAGGCAAGAGAGGTATCATAGTTGAAATTACATTGTTCTCATCAATCTACAGTTATTGGGATATTCAGGTCTGGAACCCGGCAAATAATATCAACATAAAAGAAGATCTGCTTCAATCTGAGGTTCAGATACTTAAGAATCTAAATGTTTGGAAATACCAGGAGTCTTTTGTCAGGAAAATTGTGAGAGATCTGAATGAGTTCGATAATATTACTTATGAAATTCAGAACGAACCATGGTGCGACCATACGGTAACACTAAAGAATGAGGAACTGAAAAATGATTTCTACAGGAATGACACACAGGAATGGCAGAAAAAAGTTGAAATTGCAGATAATTTTTCGCTCGACTGGCAGAAGAAAATAGCTGCCGTTATTGTTAATGAGGAAAGCAAGCTCAGATACGGACATCTGATCGCACAGAATTACTGTAATCATTTCTGGGATGTCCCCGATGTTGATCCGAATGTTTCTATACTTAATTTTCATTATGCTTATCCGGTAGTNATCAAACAAAACTCCGGCTATAATAGAGTCATAGGATTCGATGAATCAGGTTTTGACGGAAGCGCAGACAGTACATACCGAAAGGAAGCATGGAGATTTATTATGTCNGGTGGCGGACTTTTTAATAACCTTGACTATTCCTTTTATGCCGGTTATGAAAATGGTACCGGCGTAAACAAAGCTCCCGGCGGAGGGAGCACAGAATTAAGAAGACAACTTAAAGTACTCTCAGATTTCATCCATTCATTTGACTTTATAAAGATGAACCCCGATGAAAGTGCAATCTCAGACATTCACGATGCCTCAATATATATTCTCTCAGAACCTGGCAGACAATATGCTGTATTTCTTGAAAAAAGGACAGGTCTTAACCTTAAACTCAGCCTCCCGGCTGGCAATTATCAGTGTACATGGATCAATGCATTGAATGGTAATATTTTAAGAACTGAAAGATTAAATCATACAGGAGGAGTGGTCACACTTACAAGTCCGGATTGTTCAGAAGATACTGCTTTGAAAATAACCTTATAATGAAAACAGAGTAAATGGAAAAACTAAAATTTGC
>JGI20214J51088_10000897_pt1 | contig 20233 bp, 27 predicted proteins | sample WetSurMetagenome_FD_51088 | JGI IMG/M metagenome (IMG submission 51088) | reverse complement strand
GTCCACACGTCGGGCAAATCCCACCAATCATTACATGTATTTTACGTTTCTGGTTATTTATTACTTGGCATTGCTGAAGGAATTATGACGTAATCTGCCTGAATAAAGAAATTTTGGGGACATGAACCGATTGTTCACAAATTTGTGCGTGAATCTGTTTTTTATGATCCGGAAATCCACGTGTAGTAAAGATATGTCTCTTTTTGTGATGGGTTCAGCATCTCATGTAGGAAAAAGCATTACGGTAGCGGCAATCTGCCGCTGCATGGTCCGCCGAGGAATAGGTGTTGCACCCTTCAAGTCACAAAATATGAGTCTGAACTCTTATGTGACAAAGAGTGGAGGAGAGATTGGGATGGCTCAGGCGATGCAGGCTATCGCTGCGAAGGTTTTACCGCACACGGATATGAACCCAATCCTTCTCAAGCCAAAAGGTGACTGCATATCACAGGTCATCCTTCAGGGACGTCCCTACAAAGATGTCCATATCGCTGATTATTATCGGGAAACACCGGTCCTCCTCACAAAGGCTCTTGAATCATTCCAGCGGCTGAATTCAACTTATAGTCATGTCGTGGTGGAAGGTGCAGGTGGTGCGGCGGAACTGAACCTTTACGATCGTGACATTGCCAACACCCAGCTGGCAAAAGCGCTTAACATACCTATCATCCTTGTTGCCGATATTGAACGGGGAGGAGTATTTGCGCAGATTTACGGTACAATTGAGTTGCTGCCGGAAGATATCCGAGCATTGGTGAAAGGGATCATCATCAACAAATTCCGGGGAGATCCCACCATTTTTGCTCCCGGGGTGAAAGAACTGGAAAATCTCACAGGTGTCCCGATACTGGGTGTTGTCCCCTATTTCACTATCCCGTTGCCAAGCGAAGATTCCCTTTCTATCAACGATAAAAAAACAACCGATACGCACATCAGGATTGCGGTTATCAGACTCCCTAAAATTTCCAATTTCACAGATTTTGAACTGCTGGAACAATACACTGCAGTAGAATACATATCGCCCGGTACATCGCTTGATGGATATGATTGTATTATAGTACCTGGGACAAAGAATACTATCGACGATCTGACTGTGCTATTCCAGACAGGCACAGATCGTGAAATACAATCGGCCAGAGATCGGCATATCCCCATTATCGGAATCTGCGGGGGATACCAGATGCTCGGAAAAAAGCTTGTGGATTCCGGTTATGAGTCCGGTACCGGTACCTGGAATGGGGTCGGATTACTCGATTGCGTAACAAGATTCGCTTCGTATGAAAAATCCACTTTCCAGGTCACAAGAACTGCCCGCCCTGTTCCTCCGATTCTTTCAGGAATGGGGGAAGTCAGTGGTTACGAGATCCATATGGGAGTAACAGAATCCGGCATGAACCATGAAGCTCTTGAAGGTGATGGCACAGTGAGTGACGATGGCCTTGTGTTTGGAACCTACATGCATGGGCTTTTTTTAAACCCGTCGGCGGTCAATGCACTGCTTTCCTATCTGTACGCGAGGAGAGGATTGCCGTTTACACCGATTCCCCTCAGTAGGTCCGATCCCTATGAAACACTTGCAGATTTTTTTGAGGAACATGTCGATATGTCTTCGATCGAAAAATTTTTAACCTCATGATCAGTGTTTTCTTATAAAGATGTTCAACTGATGATACTTGTTATACTGTGAAAGCCTTCACCCTGACGGTCTGCACATTTTACTGCAGTTACCTTCGTCAGATCCACCCGTCCAGTCACCTGGCATTTTGAACAGTAGGCAAGCGAAGGGGATTTCACAAATTTTTCTCCTGTTCCAAACTCCCGGCAATGAATGCAGAACCCACAGTTCTCCACCGGTTCTTTTTTGTCTGAAAGACACTGCACCTTCCCTTTTGTTGCCGGCAGGATCCGGCACTCTTCTTCGGTCATGGCTCTTGCAACCTGCAGTATCAGTTTGTTTCCTTGGCAAATATAATACTCCTTGAGAAATGGTGAGAAAACAGAGTAAGAATTTGTCTATTCAATCATTTTTTCTGGTATACTGCATTGGCGAAATAAAGATCCCAAAACATCGTCGTTGGTGTTTATTCCTTTACCGGAAAAAAAAGATTAGCACTATACTTAAAACGATCCAGCACCCAATTTGTGCTATGAAGGTGTGTATAATGTGCGGGGGAGAGGGCACACGTCTCCGTCCGCTCACATTTGAAAGGCCAAAACCCTGTATTCCCATTGTCAACCGCCCTTCGATCCAGCACCTGGTCTCGCACCTCTCGAATATGGGATTCCGGGAAGTTGTGCTTACGTTAGGATATATGGGCAATTCAATTGAGGACGCACTCGGCGATGGTTCGTTATTCGGCGTTGAGATCACTTATGTCCATGAGAATACCAAGCTTGGAACTGCCGGAAGTGTGAAGAATGCACAACGGTATCTTGATGGGCAGGACTTTCTCGTCGTTGGTGGGGACCATGTTACCGACCTGAACGTTCTAGAGTTTTATCGTGCTCATCAGAAAGAGAAGGCAACCACGACAATTGGTCTGATTTCCATAGATGATCCCGGTGAATATGGTATTGCGGAGATTGATGTGGGCTATGAGATTAAACGGTTTAAAGAGAAACCAGCCCCCGGCGAGATCTTTTCCAATCTTGCAAGTACCGGGATGTATGTTTGCAGCCCGGCAATTTTTGACCATATTCCGCCCGCTACAAAATACGATTTTGCACGTGATCTTTTCCCCCGGATGATGGAAGAAGAGTTTGTATTGAAGGGCTGGCTTGCCCGTGGTAACTGGACTGACGTTGGAAGTCCGCATTCTCTCCGTCAGGCTGAACGCTGGAAACTTCAGGAAATTGCTTTTACTGACATTATTGGTAATCTTTCGATGCATGGAGCCCAGATCCAGGGGCCGGTCCAGCTGGGGGATTCGATTACACTGGGTAAAAATACAAAGGTTATCGGTCCTGTGGCCATCGGTCCGGGAACTACGATTGGTGATAATGTATTGATCGGGCCTTACACAAGTATCGGTGATAAATGTATCCTCAGGAACAATGTCAAGGTATTTTCATCGTCCCTGTATAACCGGGTCATTGTTGGGACGAATAGTACAATATCAGGGTGTATCATGGACAATGACACCCATATCGGTGAACATTGCAGTATTGAGAATGATACGGTGATCGGTCCCCGTGCGGTTTTGCGCGATCGGGTGATTGTGCATTCCAAGACCCGTCTCTGGCCTGAAGTTGTTGTACCAGATGGAACAATTGTAAAAGAGCATGTTCTGAATGAAAAGTACGACCTTCACTGTGAGGGTTCCTGAAATTCAATTTTACCTTTTGAGGATAGAATGAAATCTACATGAACTTACAAAGGAGCGAACTTTTTTGTACCAAAAATTCAGACTCTTTTAACCAAGCGGTGTGTTATGGCTACTAACGGGTGGCGGGCATAATCGAGTACCTGCACATCTTCCAGTGTTTTTAAGTTCATCGCATGTGCAGTCCTTTCCATGCCCAGTTCAATATCTTCCTTTATTTCGATAATATAGGCATCGATTGCTGTTATTCCAAGACGTTTCGCCGCGATTGCACGATGATGCCCGTCTACAAGGATTATCCTTCCGGGACGCTTTACAACAATAATCGGCTCAGCAAGTCCTTTTTTAATTTCATATATACGCCCTTCGAGCTCATCTTCATAGATCTTTGACTGAGTGGGCAGGAGATCTCTTACCGGCACAGTTCCACGGTCAAGGGTGGGATCGACTCCGTAGAGCTTTTTTAAGGTGGTAATAAAATTAAATACCTTTTCCGGGGAAACATGCTCAATCTGGGAGCGAATTACATCAGAATTGGAAATTATGCCGAGCAGGTGATTTTTTTCATCAACAACCGGAAGTTTTTGGATACCACTCCGGAAGATTACCCGTGCAGCGTCATTGATATCCATTTCAGGATCGGCGACGATCAGGTTTCTGGATACCACATCGTTTACAGGAGTTGATAGCTGAACAAATAGAAGGTCTCTTGCAGAGATATAACCTACCACCACATCTCCATCAATTACCGGGAACCCATCATGATGAGTTTTTTGAATTTTTTCAATAACATCTTTAACGGTGCCGTGGATATCGACACTGACTACATCGTAGGTCATGTAATCCTTGACCTTTTTTTTATCCATCACTACAGCGTTTGTGAAAAGAATACAAAAAGTCATCGGAGACAAAAAAAAGCGATTATTATGTCTCTCTCTGCAATCTTGTTGGTTTTTAGGTCCTGATCTTCTTTATCTCTTTTGAACTGTTCGTCCTTCGTATCTTGTGATAACGAAAGGGCAAAGTGACTATTTTTTTATATAGACACTGCTGTTTTATTAATAGAGCATCTTTCAAGTCTTTCAGATTATTATCCATATCACCTGATGAATTTGCACTTTTAATATGCCAACCACAAAAGAGATTTAACTCCTGTCGTCAGTGGTGTGTTGAAAAGCACCTTGCCTGCAAACATCTCCATTCCAATTCGGGTAGGCCATCATTTCAGGGAAGTAATCGATTAAAAATCTTATTTTTGTTCTCCCAAAAGAAGCGGAATAGTTTATGTCGGTTGGACAATGATGTAGTAAGGAGGAATTTAAAAGCATGGGTGTAAAGAAAAAGAAAGAGGATTCTACGAAACTGGTGAGCAAGATACTTATTGTGTGTGTATGCCTGCTTTTCGTTGGTCTCATGATACTCTCCGGTATGGGTACCAGTTGGCTGACTGTATTCAGCTCAGTTAAACCCGGTGATGCGGTTGTGATTGATTACACGATTTTTGATGCCGGAGGAAAACCAATCGTAACAACAGAAAAATCTACCTATGACCAGACGATAGCTCAGGGTAATGGAATTTTTGGGTCAAAACAGATGACCATCAATGCTAACCAAACCACGGAAAAACCGATTTACTCCATCCCGGTGTATCCTTCAAATGGTGGAACCGTTCAGCAACTTGGGTTATTTTCCTCTGAATACAATGCAGTAAGTTCAGGGATCATCGGTATGAAGGTCAATGAGCAGAAACGGATTCCACTTCCCTCAGAAACGTCGATGAAGTATGACTGGTCAGCGGACCGGCTGGCACTAAACAAGATCAATATGAGTGAGATCAGCGTCGGAGACAGCTTCTTTATGGGCATCTCAGATAATCCGGATGCTGCGACTGGCAATACCTCAGCAAACACATACTTAAGAATCGGCGAAGTTGCATCCAAATCCCTGGATGGTATCACTGTTGATTTCAGTTATCCCCGGGTAGATGTCAGGGTCGTCTCAATCAATAAAGGGTAAATAATTTGCACAAACTCTTTTTATTGTCGCCCTCAATTCATTTTTATGGCAATGCGTGTGATATCTTTTTATCAGCCGGGATGTATCGGATGTGTCGAGCAAACCCCCATCAATACTGAAGTGGCAAAAGCTCTCCATATCACAATCGAAGAGATTGATGCAATAAAAAATCCCCATTATATCAGGGAATTTCTGTTGAAGGTAACCCCAACAATAGTGATTCTTAATGAGGGAATTCTTCAGAAGCGGTTCGAGGGTGTTGTCCATGCAGAACAACTCACGGAAGCAATAAAAAAATATCTATAACCGACAACCGTATATCCGCTTGATCCGATGTGCCACGGTTTTCCAGCCTTCTTTTCTCATCAGAGGACCGTCACGAAGTTTAAGATGAGAGATTTTGAACCTTTTTCCTGACGCAACATACATTTCTCCCACTACAAACGGCTGCTCTCCCTCGCACTCCATGTACACCGGGGCGGTTTTTCTGCCATCATGGATGGAAATTTTTACGACTACCCGTTCGATCGTTCGGGTCCACAGGGTGGTAATTTCAGATGCCTTTGCCCGGTTTTTTCGTCTCTCTCCGCATTCAATTGAACTCACCTCCACACCAAATGCCTCATCCCCGCATTCAGCAACGAGATGGTCACCGACACTGCACTCGTCAGTTTCTCCCAATTCAATCGAACAAACAAGTGAAGTTCCCTCTTTTGAGACAATAGTTTTGATTAGGATCGACTGAGGTTCTCTCTCTTTTTTAATACGATGGAGGTGACCGCAGGAGGTGCAGCGGATGAGCAGATCGCGGGATTCCGTGACCACATCATGTTCTGTCTCATCATTGCATTCAGGGCAGTGGGCGGTTATAAACATTGATTATCAATGGCAACCTTCACATGATAAACATGGAGGTTCAGGAGATCATCCGCTGTCGGGGCCACCCGCTCGTTCTTGGCACCCATCCCACAACATTTGAGGTTACCGGAGAATGTCATCTGACGAAAAAGGGGGATTGTATCATTGGTATATCTGCTGATAAAAGCTGTGAGAAACTTTCGGCAGATTTCAAACGTGTGCTTACCCATGACGATGCGATTCTGATAACCAGGCTTTCGTGTTACGGGAAAACAGTTGAAGTGAAATCCCGAGGCTCCGCCAAATTCACCCTCGATCACCCGACTGATATGGTCTGGCGACGGAGTTCGTTTGTCTGCGGGCGGACTATAGGGATCCAGTCTGATCAGGTGGCTGCAACACTTCCCCGGGGACTTATTGCAAACCTGGTTGCGGGAAAAGAGATGATCATAATCCTGACCGCTATGCGTCCCGGCTAAGCGTGGTAATTTTTAATTCCGCCTCAGTAAGAAGCAATTCGCACTGTTTCACCAGTACCGCACCCTGCTCATAGAGTTTCATACTCTCATCAAGTCCGGTGGTGCCATCCTCAATCTTTTCAATAATCTGCTTCAGCTGTTCTACCTTTGTCTCATACGTCTCTTTCACAATCAACCCGCTCCACAATAACCTGACTGCTGCCATCATAAAACCGGATTTTAATGGAATCGCCCTGTTTTATGGCAGCTGTTCTCCTCACAATCGCTCCATCCTTTTCTGCAACACAATACCCCCGGGCAAGCACGGCGACAGGGCTCCTGCTGTCCAGTGCAGTTTTCATCTCTGCTAGGATGAGTTTTTCGCGTCCGATACGGTTTGAAAAAGCTCGTTCCAGCCTGTCAGAAAGATCAGCGATATTCTGCTCTCTCTCTTCGAGTTTACGGCGGAATCGCTGCGGGCGAAGCCGGTCCCGCATTTCAGCAATCTCATCCCACGCCCGTGCAATCCGTCCCTGCAGAGCAGTAGACATCATTAACTGGAGTTCCTTCAACCGGGCTATCAGTATCATCCGGTCTGGTACTATCAGTTCAGCTGCTGCGGAAGGTGTTGCAGCCCGAAGATCCGCAGCAAGATCGCTGAGTGTTACATCAACCTCGTGACCAATCGCACTGATTACAGGAACGGGGCATGCGACTATTGCCCGTACAACATCCGGATGATTAAATGGGAACAAATCCTCAAAGCTTCCACCACCACGGGCAACAATGACTACATCCACCCTTCCCGTGAGGCGGGTGATCGCATGGGCAATCTCCCGGTGTGCGTCTTCACCCTGGACTGCTGTAGGTGAAATGATAATTTCCAGCGGATAACGTCGTGCCACGACCGTTCTGATATCGTGGATTACTGCGCCAGTCTCAGAGGTTACCACACCGATCCTGGTAGGATAGGGAGGGAGCATTCGTTTACGCTCAAGGGAAAAACATCCTTGTGCCCGCAGTTCTGATTTCCACTGCTCAACAAGGAGAAATTTCTCTCCGAGACCAGCTTTTCTCATCTCTTTAACCTGCAGTTGGTATGATCCATGGGGAGCATATGCCCTTACCGTTCCGGTTGCGATTACTTCTATACCCTCATCTGGTGTGAAAGAAAGCTGTTCTGCATCGGATCGCCACATAACACATTTTATGACCGCAGTAGTATTACCTCCGCCTTTTTCCGATAACGAAAAGTAACGGTGTCCTCGCGTATGGTGGGTGTAGTTGGTCACTTCACCGCGGACCAGAATGTCCTGAAGAAGCGGATTATCAAGGAGCTCTTCTATTATCACCGACAGTTCGGAAACCCGCAATGGTGCCTTACCGGTAACAACGGTAACTTCGGGGCGATTGAACCAGTCCATTAACCATTATTAGGCTAAAACCGCATATCAAATATACTGCTATGGTATCTTTTTCAGTCTCGAGTATGTTTTTTCACGAGTACACTGTTGACGAAATCTTCTCCTTTGTGTCCCGCTCGGGTTTAAACGGGATTGAGTTCTGGTTGGAGACTCCTCATTTCTGGCTCCGTGGCATGCCCGTTGATGAAGTGATCATGTGCAGGCATTCATATCCTGAAATTTCTACGCTTACCGTTCATTCCCCGATTCTTGATCTGAATCCCTGTTCTATCAACCCGGATGTGGCCCGGGTGTCGGTTGAACATGCAGTTCGATCTATTGCGATTGCAGAACAGTTAGGAGCCCATACTCTGACCGTGCACCCTGGGAGAAGGACTGCAAAGCGCCCGCCAACTTCGGCGGACTTTACCCGGTTTGATCACTATGTATCTTCACTCCGTGAGGCAGCTACCCGGAATTCGATAAAAATCGGTATGGAGAATATGGAACCAATTGTCAATTCACTTCTTTGCACACCGGAACGTATGCGATCGCTTCTTGATGAGGAACCATGGCTGTTCTTCACGTTTGACGTCGCACATGCCCTTTCCGGATCCGAAGACGACGCGATCAAGTTTATCGAACTTTGCTATGACCGACTCGTGAATGTCCATATCAGCCGTTTTGACCATGGCAAGGCACATTGTCCGCTTGACCGTCATAGTTCCATGGTGACTGTTATGGAATGTTTAAAAAACCACAACTTTAAGGGAAGTCTTACTCTTGAGATTGAAGATTTGACCTTTAATCATGCCTTGTCATCGGAAGAGAAGATTGCATTGATCACGCAGGATTGTCTTTTTATGCGGGAAATCATGGAATAGAGCGCTGGTTTTATTAAATTCCATTCCGAATAGAATAGTGTATTTTTATTTATGATCCACAATAATGTGCGTGCACCGGCACAGCGTGAAATGCGATGATTCAGGACGCCATTGAAATCCTGCTCTTTATCATCTGTATCCTTCTTTCGGCATTTTTTTCAAGCTCGGAAGTTGCTCTTATCTCAATCACCCGGGCAAAGGCGAGGACGCTTTTGAATGAAGGAAAGCCAGGTTCCAAGGCTGTTGCGACATTAAAAGAATCTCCTGAACATCTGTTGATTACCCTCCTTATTGGAAACAATATTGTCAATGTGGCGGCTGCTGCACTCGCAACATCCATAGCGATAAAAGTATTCGGAGACATTGGTGTTGGAATAGCCACTTTTTTTGTTGTCATCGTTCTTCTGGTCTTTGGTGAGATCGGCCCCAAGATCTACGCAGCCCGGGCATCGGATTCTTTTGCGCTCACGGTTGCACCTTCAATCCTGTTCCTCTCACGAATTTTCTCTCCCGTTATATGGCTTGTTGAAAAGGTAAGCCCGACATTCGGTATCGGCAAGGATGTTTGTGAACCGGCGGTGACCGAAGAGGAGATCAAGGAATGGATCGATGTGGGAAAAGAGGATGGCACGATTGAACCTGGTGAGAAAGAGATGCTTTACTCCGTTCTCGAATTTGCTGATACCACTGCCCGGGAGATAATGACACCACGGGTCGATATTATACTTATTGAAGACACGGTTACCTTTGAAGATGCGATACGAATCTTTAATGAAACCGGTTTTTCGCGGATTCCCGTTTACCATGATCAGATTGATAATATCACCGGGATCCTGAATGTAAAGGACATCTTCTCCGCCATGGTCTCGCACCGGAAAGATTCGACTATAAAAGAGGTTATGTATGATCCCATGTTTGTCCCGGAAACGAAAAAGATTGATGATTTATTAAAAGAACTCCAGGTGCACCGGGTCCAGATGGCAATTGTAATCGATGAGTACAGCAGTTTTGTCGGGATAGTAACCGTTGAGGATATTCTGGAAGAGATCGTCGGGGATATATTGGATGAATATGATAAAGAGGAACCGGATATCCAGAATATCTCCGACGGGGTTTTTGTAGTCGATGCCCAGATGTGGATAGAAGATATCAACGAGAGAATCGGAATAGACCTCCCGGTCGAAGAATCATATGAGACAGTTGGCGGACTTATCATCGACCGTTTGGGCCATATTCCCCTGCATCCGGGAGAAAAGGTAGAGATTAATGAGGGGAAGATTACACTTGCTGTGATGCAGATGCATGGAAGGCGAATTGTGAAGGTGAAGGTTGTGGTTCATTCTCCACCCGGTAGTGCAAACAGCTGAAAATAATTCAAGATATTTAGACAACCCAGGAAGACAAATGAAAAAACGCATAGCAGTTCTGGCATCAGGCAGAGGTTCGAATTTTCAGGCAGTAATCGAAGCAATACAGGGCGGAAAAATCCCGGCAACCTGTGTGGGGCTCATCACCGATAACCCGGATGCCTATGCGATAGAACGTGCTAGCAAAGCAAAAGTTCCGGTAATTGTCATTGATTATTCACTATTTTCCTCACGCGATCTTTATGAACATGCTCTTCTATCTGCAATGCGGCAGGTCCGAGCGGATCTTTTCGTACTTGCGGGTTATATGCGGATCATTGGTCCTCCTATTGTTTCTTCGTTTCCCGGAAAAATAATAAATATTCACCCGGCGCTGCTCCCCTGTTTTACCGGGCTGCATGCTCAGCGACAGGCAGTGCGGCATGGTGTCAAGGTATCAGGCTGCACGGTGCATTTCGTTGATGATAGTCTGGATGGTGGCCCCATAATTCTCCAGCGCTGCGTCAGGGTCCAGGAAGGAGATGACGAGGATTCCCTGGCAGAACGAATCCTTGAGCACGAGCATGTGTGTCTTCCGGAAGTAATAAAACTTTTTTGTGAAGACAGGCTGGAAATTGTGGGAAGAACGGTAAGGATCCGGTGATCGGTTCTTCTTACCGTTATGGTCAGCCCATATTATGGTTGAGCTCACCGTTCCTTTTTTATTCCATACGCTGATAATTTAGCACAACCTTCGCGAAGCGATGTAACTATGAAGGAACGATCCCGCAACCCTGGAACGAAGAAGATCGCCTCTGAGCGTATTGCAATCCTGTTTACTCAAGCGTATTTAGCGTTCCCATCACACCCTGAAAGGAGTAATCGTTATATTGATATCGCACGCGGGATTGCGATGCGCCAGCGAATCCGGATTGACAGGGAGTTCCGTCGACAGTTTTGCCATCACTGTTACACATTCCTTGTACCAGGAAAGAATATGCGGGTGCGGGTACACCGGGGCAATGTGGTGATCACTTGTAATTCCTGTAATAGAAAGACACGTTATCGAGTGGTGAGTCCTCATGTCCAATCAACCTGACCGATCGATGCAGGACCTCAAACCGACCGTTTGGATCGGCAAGCAAGGCTGCACGGAAACCTTGATCGACGAAATTGTGGAACAACTCAAGAAACGAACGAGGATCAAGATAAAGTGGCTTCAGAATATGGAGATTGACCCGGAAACCGTCGCTGCAAAAGCCAAGGCGAGGCTTGTTGATGTGCGGGGACGGACGATGATCCTCGAAGAAAAAAAGAAAACAGGAAAAAAATAAATTACCCATTTTTGTTCATACTGCGGAGTTCCGCTTCTCGAAATATATAAAAACCTTCTCCACAAATAAGTAAAGACTGTTATTGAATGGTTCAACAGTGAGGTCTTTAGATGACAACAGTATTCGATGCTTCGGCTGACCATCTTATCAGGAAGGTCGCAGAGGAGCTCAGGAAACACAAAGAAATTGCTCCACCACCCTGGGCCGCTTTTGCAAAGACCGGGGCACACAAAGAAATGCCGCCAGAAGATCCGGATTGGTGGTATATCCGGGTTGCGGCAGTGTTGAGACGTGTCTATGTCGATGGCCCCCTGGGCGTTGAGAGGATGCGAAGTTTTTACGGCGGGAAGAAGAACCGGGGTTCAAAACCCAATGCATTCAGGAAAGGCAGTGGGTCTATCCTGAGAAAATCTCTCCAGCAGCTGGAGGCAGCAGGGTTTGTTATCCACGACAAAACCGGTCGTAAAGTATCCCCGGCAGGAATGGCATTTCTAGACAACATGGCACACGAAGTGAAGAATAACCCGCCGGCACCAGTACCTAAGCGCGCAAAGGCAGCAACCGAGCCCGAACCCAAGAAAGCAGAAGGCAAAAAGTCTGAAGCAAAAAAGGAGAAGGTCGAAAAAACCGAGGGCACGAAAGGAGAGAAGGCCGAAAAGAAACCTGCAGCAAAGAAAGCTGAAGGAAAGAAGCCGGAAAAGGCTGAAGTACCGAAGTGAGGTAACCCCATGGGAGACGATGAGCTTAGTGAACTCCGCAAACGCAGGATGGCACAGCTTCAGCAGCAGGCTGGCGATCAACAGGCAATGCAGGCAGAGCTTGAACGCCAGGAGAGACTTAAGTCTCAGATGCAGATGGTGCTTATGTCCATTCTCGAGCCCGATGCCCGGGAGCGTTTAAACACTATAAAGCTGACGAAACCGGATTTTGCCGGTGCTGTCGAACAGCAGCTCATCCAGCTTGCCCAAAGCGGGCGTCTCAAGAACAAGATCACGGATTCCCAGCTCAAAGAACTGCTGAGGCAGCTTGCGCCAAAGAAACGTGATTATTCAATTACACGAAAGTAATGAAAGCCGGAGTGCTCTACAGCGGCGGAAAGGACAGTTCCCTTGCAGCAATAATGCTGGGTACGTATTATGAGGTTGAACTCAACGTGTTTGTGTTCGACCCGTCCCGCCAGGTCCCTTGGGTGGATGCTGCGGCACAAGCGCTGGGATTTCCCTTAAAAAAACGAGCGTTCAAGAAAGGATTGATGGATGAAATGGTAGATCTGGTAAAATCATGCGGATATCCGAATGATGCAATCAATACAGTACATCAGATTGCTGTTGAAACCCTTTCTTCAATGTATTCTATTGTCGGAGATGGCACACGGTTTAATGACCGTGTACCAATGCTTTCGAGAGCGCAGGTGCAGAGTCTTGGCAACCGGACCGGGTGCTCGTACGTGCGACCCCTGCTCGGGTATGTCAAACCCGAAGTCGACCGTCTGGTTCAGCGTTATCTCGTTGTAACCTATGGTGAAACAGGAACGATCTGCAATGGAGATTACGAAGCTGAGATCCGAGAGGCCGTTGCTTCCCGGGGTCTCGATACCTCATCCCTGTTTCCAGCGAATCACGACCAGTCTCTGGTTATCGGCAGAAAATAATTCAATGAGTATGGTGAAGGAACATGAGCAAATTAAGTAAAGGAAGAAAAATACGACTGGCAAAAGCGTGCGACCAGAACCGGCGTGTGCCCCAGTGGGTAATGGTAAGAACCAAACGCTCTGTTGTTGCGCACCCAAAGCGGCGTAACTGGCGCAAGAGCCAATTAAAGGTGTAAGTATCATGGCAGAAAAGTTGCAGGAACATGTATATGTTATTCCGTTACGGGATGCACGCAGGATGCCCCGATGGAAGCGGAGCAATGGTGCCATAAAGGACATCAGGAAGTACCTTGCAAAGCACATGAAGAGCGACAATGTGAAGCTTGACAAGGGTATCAATGAAAAGGTATGGAGCCGTGGCAGTACAAAACCGCCATCAAAGATCCGGGTTCGAGCCATGAAGATGGAGGACGGTCAGGTTCAGGCTGAACTTGCACTGGAATCATAAGATGGAACGAACGATCTCGCTTGCGGGTGATCCGAACATCGGCGTTTTTTCCCGGATTCTGGGAAACATTGCTATAGTCCCTCCGGATTCGCCAGAGGACTTCAAACAGGCACTTGTGGCAGCACTCGGTGTTAACCTCGTGGAAACTACGGTCCAGGGAAGCGCTATTATCGGCTCGCTCGTTGCCGGGAACAGCAGGGGCATTGTCATGAGCGGACTTGCCACGGATTCAGAGATCGCATGCCTTGAAAAGCATCGTAAAATTCTCCTTCTTAAGGAGTCGATGAATGCAGCAGGTAACGTGATCATGGCAAATGACACCTTTGCGGCAGTCCACGAGGATATGCCCCCTGACCTGGCGAACGAGATTGGGGAGTTTTTGGGAGTTGAGGTGATCCACCTGACGCTTGGAGGTGTAAAAACAGTAGGTATGGCCGGCGTTGCAACCAACAAAGGAGTAATTGTTCACCCCCGTGCCACCCCTCACCAGATTGCCCGTATTGAAGAGGTTGCAAAAATCCCGGTTGGTACTGGTACGATCAACATGGGCAGTGGGCTTGTCGGTACTGGCCTTCTGGTCAATGAAACAGGTTACATTGCCGGCAATGCAACAAGCGGGTTTGAACTGGGCAGAATTGAAGATATTTTTGGATTCCTGGAGTGAATAGTATGGTTACTGAGAATCAGAAGTTTGAAGTTAAAGGTACATTTTTAATGGGAGAAGAATGGGCGCATTACACAAAGGTAATAGAGGCACCCAATGCAAAGCAGGCAGAGGAACGGACCTTTGCTGTCATCGGAAGCAAACACAATTTAAAGCGGCGCTATATAAAGATCGATGGCGTTACTCAGGTTAAGGATCAGTAAACTTTTTTTGCTTCTCTAAAAGCAGGGAATTATCCAGCTGGAGACCGAACAAGCGGGTGATCAGGAAATATTCACGAGATCCGGTTATGGGCCTGGATATGATCACGGATTTGATCAAACCTGCGTTTTTTATATTCCCCAATCTTTTTAATCTGAATCAGAGATTCGTGTACCCATAGGTGTTATTAACGGTCGTGTTCAGCTACAATGGCACCACCGTAATGTGAAAGGACAGAGAACCGTATAATTCCCGGAACAATTGTCCTACTTTTTACCTGAGCAACTGGCAAAAAACCCATCCGGAACAGGATACAGAGCCGGATTGTTTATAGAGATCCGGGAGCAGGTATTCATGACATTCCTGAGAATGAAAACCATTAGAGATCTTGAATCCTCTTGCAGGCAACCCCACCTCCCTCCACAATAAATCCTTTGCAATGAGCATCACCCGTTAAATTCCCTGCAGTCTTTCATTCCCCATGACTCAAGGGTCACTCCGCGGTTTGTTTTGAGAATATCTTCCATAAACCCGATCTTGCGAGTGATGTTCATTTCTCTACTGAATCTTCAATGATGTATTTATGCTCATAAAGGACATACATATCAGGAGTCAGGATTACCTGAATAACGATATAAGGGATGGTGGGTTTTGGCAGATACTATGCAACAGATGGACCAGCGTGAATTGATGACCCTCCAGCATTATTTGAAAGAATACGGGCAACAGGCTGAAATTTTTGTCGGCCAGCTGGAACTGCTGGAGAATGGAAGGATGGAAGCACTTGCTGCTATTGAAGCACTCGAGGATATGCTTACTACAGAAGACGGGACAGTCCTTCTCCAGATTGGCGGGGGCGCAAGTGTCAGAGCAAAAGTCATTGAACCCGAGAAAATTCTCCTGAGTATTGGTGCTGAAGTCGTTGTCGAACGATCGAACAAGGAAGCTGTCGAATTTTTAAAAGAACGTATCATTGAGATGGAAGCCTCGCAAAAGAGAGTTGCCGAAACGCTCGATCACCTGCGTGGGCAGATGAACGAGATAAATAAACGACTTGAGAGCGGGTACCAGCAGTCGGCAGCAGCTGAAAAGGATCAAGATTAACGGGGCTTTTTTTCATATGTTCGGAGGACTGAAAGAAAAGCTTCTGGCGGCACGGAACAGATTGGGGACCAGTATCCAGGGAGCTTTAGCAAAGCAGGAATCTCTCACAACAGAAGCGACGGATACTGAACCAGAAAGTTCCAGCGTGTATCGAAAAACTCCTTCTTTGAAACCTCCCACGTTTGCGAATAAGGTAAAAGTTTTAATTACCGAAAGGGAACTTATCGTTTCGGAAAAGGATATCTCTGAGGCACTTTCAGAACTTGAAATAACACTTCTCGAAAGCGATGTGGCGCTGCCGGTTACGGATGCAATAATTACCCATGTAAAGAACAATCTTGTAGGAAAGCACCGGAAGATCGGAGAATCTGTTGATGCCCTTGTGACAGAAGCGTTAAAAAGTGCATTGCTCGATGTCCTCGGTAAAGGGTTCAACCTCAACGAATATATCAGAACTCACGTACGTCCGGTAAAGATCCTTTTCACCGGTGTCAATGGAACAGGTAAGACCACAACGGTAGCAAAGATTGGAGCCTACCTGAAAAAAAACGGGTATACGGTCGTTATTGGGGCAGGAGACACCTACCGTGCAGGCGCCATTGAGCAGATAGGGGTGCATGCAGAACGTATCGGTATTAAAATTATCCAGCACCAGGAGGGAGCAGATCCATCTGCAGTGCTTTTCGATGCGGTACAATATGCGGTATCGCACAAGACCGATGTAGTACTTGCTGATACTGCGGGAAGATTCCATACCAAATCCAACCTGATGAATCAGCTTGAAAAGATCCGGCGTGTCATGAAACCTGACCTTATTGTCTATGTCGATGAGGCAGTAGCTGGAAATGATGCGGTAATACGAGCCGCCGAATTCGACAGGACGGTAGGTGCCGATGCAGTTGTACTCACCAAGGCGGATATGGATTCACGCGGAGGCGCGGCAATTTCAATTGCCCACACGATTGGAAAACCGCTCATGTTCCTGGGAACCGGCCAGGGATATGATGATATCATACCGTTTGATCCTGCACTGGTTGTAGAAGACCTTCTGGGAAGTGATTCAGATGCTTGACAACCTCTCAACATCCCTTAAAGACGCATTGAAGAAACTTGCCGGAAAAACGGTGATTGATCGTGCCGCAGTTGACGAACTGGTGAAGGATCTCCAGCGGGCACTGATCTCCTCTGATGTGAACGTAAAACTCGTCATGGAACTCAGTAAAGCGATTCGCACCCGTTCTCTTGATGAACAACTGCCGAAAGGTACCAACGTCAGGGAGCATGTCCTGCGGATCGTTTACCAGGAGCTCGTAAGGCTTGTTGGGGTATCAACCGATGTTAAACTTGAACCTCAGACTATCCTCATGGCGGGATTACAGGGAAGCGGTAAGACTACAACAACTGCAAAACTCGCCCGTTATTTCCAGAAGAAAGGTATGAAAGTCGGGGTGATCTGTGCCGATACATTCCGTCCGGGCGCTTATGATCAGATCTCTACGCTCTGTGCGAAGATCAAAATACCCTGTTTCGGCAACCCGGAGGAAAAAGACGCCTTAAAAATTACCCGGGATGGGCTCGAAAGTCAGAAAAGTCTTGAACTTATCATCGTTGATACTCAAGGAAGACATGCTCTTGAGGCAGACCTGATACAGGAGATCATCCAGCTGAACAACCTGACGAAAGCAACCCATCGCTGGCTTGTGATTGATGCAGCTCTCGGGCAGCAGGCAAACGAACAAGCCCGGCGTTTCCATGAAGCAATTGATATCGATGGTGTCATCGTCACCAAGATGGATGGGACCGCAAAAGGGGGAGGTGCTCTTTCCGCAGTTGCAGAGACGAAAAGCGGCATCGTTTTTATCGGGAGCGGGGAGACTATCGAGGATCTTGAACGCTTCAATCCTGACAGTTTCATCTCCCGCCTCCTTGGAATGGGAGATCTAAAAGCACTTGCTGAGAGGGCAGAAGAAGCCATCAAAGCTGAAGATGTAGATGTCAATGCGATGATGAAAGGGAAGTTTACCCTGCGGGACATGTATACTCAGCTTGAAGCCCTCAACAAGATGGGACCCCTCAAACAGATCATGGGTATGCTGCCCATGGGAAACATGCAACTTCCTGATGGGGTATATGATGTCACGAGCACCAAGATGGTGCGGTACCGGATCATTATGGATTCGATGACTCCCGCTGAACTGGATGATCCGTCATTGATCAGCAGCTCCCGTATGCAGCGGATAGCCCGTGGTGCCGGTGCTTCACCGGATGAGGTCCGGGAACTCCTCAAGTACTACAAGATGATGCAACGCACCCTTAAAGGGTTAAGGGGTGGCGGTGGAAAATTCAACATGCAGCGATTGATGAAGCGCTTCTCCGGAATGCAGTGAAATGGTTTCATTTGCCATTGTAGGGCATCTTGCCCGTTCGGACGGGTTTTTTTCCCTGAATGACCTGCCGGGAAGTGGCGGGCGCATGGATGTCCTTTGCCGCTGCGTAAATGCAGCACTGTTCCTTTCACATGACCTGCGAAGGGATGCCGACTGTTATTTAATCCTCTGCGGCGAAGAAGAGGCACAGAAAACAATCCGGTTTTCCGGAGCTACAGTCCGTTCACTCTCACCAGATGAACGGAGCTCTGCGGCACTGATAAAAAAAGCACTGGGGCTTCCTGCCGGCAGTGAGTTTCGCAACGCGGCAGCGGGAGTAGCAGTGAGGAAAGGAGGACTTGATCGGCTCATGAAAGAACATGTATTTGCGGTGCTCGATGAGAAGGGTAGTGATATACGATCTGCAGAACGGCTTCCGGATTCATTTATCCTTTCCGATCACCTGAATTTCACCGATAACGAGGAATTACAGGTAAGCCACTCCCCAAGGTATTCCGTCGGACCGGTGTGCCTTCACGCCGACCATACGATTACTGTGTTGCACAACGAGCTGGACCGGAGAAAATGCGGATGGATGTAATCGAACAGGTAAAACTGATACTCGCGTATGGCGAATGCTGTGACCATTGCCTCGGTCGTTTTTTTGGCAAACGCTCTCATGGGCTCACTAATGAAGAACGGGGGCGCAGTCTTAAAATTGCCCTGAATATCAGCGAAAACAATCCATACATAAAATTCTCCGGCACCTGCTGGGTCTGCAGTAATTTTTTTGATACTGTTGCCGAATGGACAGATCTGGTGGTTGCAGCCGTTCAGGGTATTGAGTTTTCAACATTCCTGATAGGCTGCAGGGTACCCCCGCTTATTGCCGAAAACGAAGAGATGGTCTGGAGCGATCTCACGCTTGGCGAACCGGAACCGTTCAAGTCCGAGGTAAACCGTGAAGTAGGCAAAGCAGTATCTGCACGAACAGGAAAAATGGTGGATTTCAAAAAACCCGACATTGTTATTATTCTCGATCCCTTATCCAGGAAAGCTGATGTTCAGATTAATTCTGTCTTCTTTTACGGGAGATACAAGAAATTTGAGCGGGGTATCCCGCAGACACACTGGGACTGCCGTGCATGCAAAGGTGCAGGCTGCGAGAAATGCAACTTCAGCGGTGCACAATATATGGACTCGGTGGAAGAACTTATCGGGAGACCTGTCATTTATGCGTTCGATGCCCAGAATGCGGTTCTTCATGGGGCGGGAAGAGAAGATATTGACGCACGGATGATTGGTACGGGCAGACCGTTCATCCTTGAAGTGGTAGAACCTAAAAGGCGTTCTCTTGATCTTGCTGCTCTCGAAGATGAGATAAACCGGATTGCAGAAGGACGGGTTTCTGTTTCTCTCAAGCGCTGGAGCGAGCGTGCGGAAGTGGAAACCCTTAAATCAAACAAAGCGCATAAAAAATACAGGATCCTGGTCGGGGTTGATGGAGCATTTTCAGCGAAGGAGTTCGCGAATGCTTTAAAAACCTTACAGGGCGCCACAATACACCAGCGCACACCAGAAAGGGTCGCTCACCGGAGAGCAGACAAGATCCGGGAGCGGATTGTCCTCGATATCGAGTATGCAGGGGAGCAGGACGGCAAATTTGTTGTCGAAGTTCTTGGCGAAGCCGGCCTCTACATCAAAGAACTCATTTCCGGGGATGGAGGAAGAACCCGTCCGAGTCTGGCCGAGATCCTGAACAGGCCGGCTCATGTATTCAGCCTCGATGTCGTGCAAGTGGAAGGAGCAAAGGAGGGAGATTAGATAATGGCACATCATAATGGACCACGAAAGAAAACACGGTATAAATTCAAGAAGGATTTACGAGAGCGCGGGCTTCCGCCCGTAACCTGCGTGATCCAGAAATACGAGATCGGCGATCGGGTGCACATTGTCTGTAACCCGAGCATCCAGAAAGGAATGCCACACCGTCGCTTCCATGGACTGACGGGAACCATTCTTGGCCAGCGTGGGCGGGCGTGGATGCTTACCATCCGTGACGGCAATGCAGATAAAATCGTCATTGCGCGACCGCAACATCTAAAAGCACAAAAGTAAATTCTCTGTCAGGTTATTGGCATGAAAGTGAAGGGTATCATTAGCGAAGAAAGGGTCAC
>JGI20214J51088_10000896_pt1 | contig 20255 bp, 15 predicted proteins | sample WetSurMetagenome_FD_51088 | JGI IMG/M metagenome (IMG submission 51088) | reverse complement strand
GCCGGCATCGGCGGGCGCGCGGAACACGTCGACGAACAGCGCCGCCTGCAGACGCTCGATCGGCCGCGGCCGGCGCAGCAGCGAACCCGCCGCCAGCAGCAGCGTGTTCAGCGCCAGGCTCCAGAACATTGCGTGCACCAGCGGGTTCAGGCCCGCGAGGCCGAACAGCGCTTGCGGCCGCAGCCACGTCAGGCCGAACGGTCCGTCGTGCAGCGCCGCGGCCGACCACACGACACCCGGCCCGAAGCTCGGCAGGAATAGCGTGTATGCCCACGCCNCCGTGCCGGCCAGGATGCCGGCGACGGCGCCGCCAGCGTTCGCGCCGCGCCAGTACAGGCCTGCGAGCAAGGCCGGCGCGAACTGCGCGACGCCGGCGAACGAGACCAGCCCGATCGAGGCCAGCGCGTCGCTGGTGCCGCTGACGCGGAAGTACAGAAAGGCCAGGGCCAGCACGACGCAGATCGCCACGCGTCGCGTCACGAGCAGGAAGCGCCGCAGCGCATCGCCGGGGTTCTGCGGCACCCAGCGGAAGCGTACCGCCAGCGGCATCACCAGGTGGTTGGAGATCATCGTCGACAGCGCGATGCAGGCGACGATGACCATCGAGGTCGCTGACGAGAAGCCGCCGAGGAAGGCCAGCAGCGCGACGTCGTTGTGGCCCGCCCACATCGGCAGCGTCAGCACGAACATGTCGGGGTTGGCGCCGCGCGGCAGCAGGCTCAGGCCGCTGACGGCGATCGGCAGCACCGACAGCGTCATCAGCAGCAGGTACAGCGGAAACAGCCACGACGCGGTGCGCAAATGCCCCTCGTCGGCGTTCTCGACCACCGTCACCTGGAACTGGCGCGGCAGGCACACCGTGACCGCAGCAGACAGCAGCGTGATCGTCACCCAGCGCGCGCCAAAGTCGTCGGGCGTGCGCAGCAGCGCCGGCGCCGCGCGTTCGAAGACATCGGCCACGCCGCCCGACAGGCCCCACAGGGCCAGCACCCCCACGGCCAGCAGTGCCACCAGCTTGACCACCGCCTCGAGCGCGATCGCCGCGACCACGCCGTGGTGCTGCTCCTTGGCATCGACGTTGCGCGTTCCGAACAGGATCGTGAACAGCGCCATGCCGGCGGTGATCCAGAACGCGGCCTCGAAGTTCGGCGCCGCGTCGGGCACGCCGGACGGATTCTCCGGGCCGGCGCTGACGATCACCTGGTACGCGGTGGTGACCGCGCGCAGCTGCAGCGCGATGTAGGGTGCCACGCCGACCATCGCCACGAGGGTCACCAGCGCCGCTAGCGGCGCGTGCTTGCCGTAACGCGAGGAGATCATGTCTGCGATCGAGGTCACGCCGTGCACGTGGCCGATTCGCACCAACTTGCGCAGCAGCAGCCGCCAGCCGACGAAGACCAGCGACGGGCCGATGTAGATCGTCGCGAACTCCAGGCCGCTGCGCGCCGCCGACCCGACCGCGCCGTAGAAGGTCCACGAGCTGCAGTAGATCGAGATCGCCAGCGTGTACACCAGCGGGGATTGCAGCCAACCGAGCCGACCGGCGCGCGCGCGCCGGTCGCCGACGAAGGCCACCACGAACAGCAGCGCCACGTACAGCAGCGCGATCGGCAGGATCAGTTCGGCGGAGAGCATTCGGCCGGCGGCGCAGATCGGCGCACCCGAAACACCCAGGCCATCAGTGCGGCGCCGAGCACCAGGGCGAACCACACGCCGAAAAGGTAGAGCACGATCAACGGCACCCCGGCCACGCGCAGGGGCAGCGCGAACAGTCCGATGACCGGCGGCATCAGCAGGAACAGCCCGAGCGCCGGCAGCAGCATCGCCGCGTCGCGCGCGCGCTCGGTAGGCTCTTGCGGGACGGGAAGCGGTTCGGTGGCCACGACGCCGTCCTGCACTCGCTACTCAGCTGCGCACCAGGCGGCGCACCGCCTCGACGAGGTCGGTGTTGGAGAACGGCTTGGTCATGAAGGCCTCGGCACCGATCGTCTCGACGAGCCGTCGGTCCTGCGGCTGACCCTTGGCGGTCAGCACCAGCACCGGCAGCGCGCGCAAAGTCGGCTCGGCCTTGATCGCCTTCAGCACCTCGAAGCCGTTTCGCCTGGGCAGCATCAGGTCCAGCACCAGCACGTCGAACGGCTCGACGCGCAGGCGGCGCAGCACCTCGTTGCCGTCCAGTGCTGCGCCGACCTCGAAGCCGGCGCGGCCGAGCACGAAGCTCAACGATTCGACGATGTTGGCGTCGTCCTCCGCGATCAGCACCTTGCGCGCTGCGGACGTTTCGAACTCGGGGCCTGCTGCCATGCGGTCAGTGTAGCCACGCGGTGCCGCAACTGGACTGCGTGGCTTCCCTCGGCGCGCAGCGGGCCTCAGGCGTCGATCATCGGATCTTCCTGGCGGTAGGCACAGCCCGTACGCGTGCAGATGCGGCAGTTCGGGCCCACGGGCAGCGCCGGCGCGGTGGAGGACAGGTCCAGCCCGTCGCCGTAGATGGTCTGGTCGGCATACAGCGCGTCGCAGGCCAGCATCAGCGACGCGAGCCGGCGCGGCATCGGGAAGCCCGGGCCCGGCTGCTCGACGGTGCGCGCGACCATCACGAAGCGCTCGCCGCCGGGGAACTCGACCAGCTGCCGCACGATGGCGCCGGGCGACTGCAGCGCCTGGTAGGCAGCCCACAGCGGGCAGGCGCTGCCGTGGCGCGGCATGGGCAGGCGAGGCAGCGGCACGCGCCGGCTCAGGTAGCCCGCGGCGTCCACCCGCATCAGGGCGAACGGCGGTCCTTCGGCGCCTGGGCGGTGCAGCGTGGTCAGGCGTTCGCAGGCGGCCGCGAAGCCCGTGTCGAAGGTGCGCCCGAGCGCCTCGGCGTCGAAGCGCATCGCGCGGGCGGCGGCCAGGAACGCGTCGTACGGCATCAGCACCGCAGCTGCGAGGTAGTCCGTCAGTACCTGCCCGGCGCGGCGGCGGGCCGCCTCGTTGGTCAGCGTCGTGGCGCGGCGAAGCTCGTCGGCGAGGGGCCCGTCGCTGCAGGCGAGTTCGGCTGCGCGCCGGGCCAGCGCCATCCGCGGCGACGCCGGCGGCAGGTGCTCGCCGTGGGCGCGGGCCAGATAGTTGGCCAGCCCAGCCTCGGCGTGCTGGGCGCCGTCGCCCGTGATGCCGGCGGCGCCGCGCAGCGCTTCGGCGGCGTCCTCGAGCGCAGGGAAGTGGTGGCCGCGGTCGGCCAGGAAGTCGTCGACCTCGCCTACTGGCGTCACCGACCGCACGGCGGTGTGGGCGCGTTCGAAGTAGGCCGCGAGCACCTGGGCCAGTTCGGCCAGTCGCTGGCTGTCGCTGCCGACGATCACCGCAAAGCGGCGCAGCTGGTCCGGCGCCAGGTCCTGCGCGCCCTGGACGATCTCGGCCGACGACTTGATCGCGGCCACACGGGTGAGCAGCTTGTGCACCGCGTCGGGCAAGAACGGGTCGTGTCGCAGGCGGTCGGACAGTGCGCTCACCGTCCGGCCGCGATCGAGCCACGCGCGGTGCAGCGTCACCAGCGCGCGCGCCCAGCCGGGATGGTGCCCTGCCAGTTGGAGGGCCGTCGCGGGGTCCAGCCTCAGCCCGACGAGCAGCGGCTCGGCCGCCAGCTCGGCGAGGTCTGACAGCACGCGACGCTCTGCCGCGCCGTCCAGATCGTCGATGCCCAGGTCCAGAGCCTCGGCGATTTGCTTGAGCAGTGCGCCGCCGATGCGGCGCCGGCCGGCTTCGATCAGATTCAGGTACGAGGCCGATATGCCGAGCGTGGACGCGAGCCCGGCCTGGGTGACTCCCAGTGCACGCCGGCGGTCACGAATCCGCGGGCCGACCAGTGGCAGCGGCGTCACGGCCCGGGTGCGACCGGCGCGACGCCTGGTCGATGCTGCACCGCAAGGTCAAAGATCAACAAGATTTTCTCCCCGGATGTCAAAGCTAAACAAAATTCTCCAACAACATCAGCAAGATGTTGTGTTCTTGACAATATTCGTCCACATTCTTTTCACTCATTGTGCGGACCATCGATCCGCAGCTGCAACCCAAAGGAGACATCAATGAGCGATAACCTCAAGGACGCAAGCCGCCGACGTCTGCTGCAGACCGGTGCGGTCATCGGGGCCGGTCTGGGCGCCCCTTCGCTGCTGCTGCCGCGCGCCGCTTGGGCAGCCGATCACCCGGCGATCGGCACCTGGCCGGCCGGGTCCTCGGGCGCGGCGGTCTTCGCCGGCGCGGCGGTGCCGCTGACGGGTCCGTACGCGGCCCANGGCGCCGACGAGCTCAAGGGGATGCAGCTCGCGGTCGAGCACATCAACAGCGGTCATCCGCTGATGAAGGCGATCTCGCCGAAGACGAGCAAGGGAATCCTCGGCAAGGAGTTCAAGCTGGTCTATGCGGACTCGGCCGCCAAGCCGAACCAGGCGGTGCAGGTGCAGCAGCGCTTCATCAGCGAGAACAAGATCATCATGATGACCGGGTCCACCTCGTCGGCAGTGGCGGTCGCGCTGAACAAGCTGGCGCAGCGCGAGAAGGTGCTGTATCTGTCGGCGATCTCCGGCTCCAACGACACCACCGGCAAGGACTGCGTGCGGTACGGCTTCCGCCAGTGCTTTTATGGCCAGACCGCCGCGGCTGCGATCGGCCCGGTGCTGGTCAAGCAGTTCGGCAAGAACCGCAAGGCCGCGTTCATGACGCCGGACTACACCTATGGCCACACGGTGACGGCGTCGGTCAACGACTACCTGAGCAAGAACGCCGGTTGGCAGATGGTGACCAACCAGGTCTCGCCGCTGGGCACGCAGGACTTCAGCCAGTATCTGACGAACATCGTCAACTCCGGCGCCGAGTTCCTGATCAACGTGAACTGGGGCCGCGACGCGGTGCTGTCGATCCAGCAGGCCAAGCAGTTCGGCATCCTGCCGAAGGCGACGCTGGTGGTGCCCTACCAGGTGCCGTTCCTGTCCAAGGAAGTCGGCGCCCAGATCATGGAAGGCGTGTACGCCGCAACCGACTTCTGGTGGACGCTGGAGGACAAGTACCCGCTGTCCAAGATGTTCGTCGAGGCCTTCCAGGCGAAGTACGGCTATCCGCCGGAGTGGGGCGCCGAGAACGGCTACGTCAGCTTCGCGCACTGGGCACGCATGGTGGAGGAGACCGGCAGCTTCTATACGCCGGACGTCATCAAGACGTACGAGAAGGGCGAGACGATCCCGTCGCTTGTCGGCGACGTGCACTACCGGCCGGAGGACCACCAGTGCGTGCGTCCGGTGGTCATTGTGCGCGGCAAGAAGCCGGCGAACATGAGAAACAAGGAAGACTACTGGGACGTCCTAGAGGTCGTTCCGGGCGCGCCGCTGATGCAGGCGCCGGACGCTTTCGGCTGCAAGCTCGGCGACTACACCTGAGGACGACGCGCCCCGGGGCGCGGCGCGGCGCGGCCAAGGACGCGTCGCGTCCGCGTTTGCTTCTTTCGGGGCGCGCGACACGGCAATGCTCAACTGGCCCACCTTCTTCGCTCAGCTATTCAACGGGCTGGCGCTCGGCGCGCTGCTGGCGCTGATCAGCTCCGGGCTGACGATCATCTACGGCACCCTCGGAGTGCTGAATCTGGCGCACGGCGCGATGTTCATGCTCGGCGGCTACGCCGGCTACCTTGCGTACGCGCACACCGGGTCGTTCGCGATTGCCGTTGCCGCGGGGACGCTGTTCATGCTGCTGGTCGGCGTCGTAATCGAGCGGGTGCTGATCCGCCACTTCTACAAGCGGCCGCTCGAGGACCAGCTGCTCGTCACCTTCGGCCTGGGCATCGTGATCGTCGAGCTGGTGCGCTACGGCTTCTCGAGCCTGACGAAGACGGTGCCGGCGCCGAAGCTGTTTGCCGGCATCACGAACTTGGGCTTCACGTTTTACCCGACCTATCGGCTCGCAGTCGTCGGCATCGTCGCACTGGCGTTGCTCGCGCTGTTCCTGGTGCTGTACCGCACGCGCCTCGGATTGATCGTGCGCGCCGGCATCGAGGACTCGGTGATGGTCGACTCGCTGGGCATCAACGTCGACCGGGTCTTCATGCTCGTGTTCGGCATCGGTGCGATGGCCGCGGGCTTCGCCGGCATCGTCAACGCACCGGTCGTGTCGCTTGCGCCGGACATGGGCGAGGCGATCCTCGTCCAGACCTTCGTCGTCGTCGTCATCGGCGGCGTCGGCTCCTTCCCGGGCGCCGTGCTCGGGGGGCTGATCGCGGGCGAGATCGTCAGCATCACCTCGATGTTCAACCCGGGATACGCCTACGTGATGTTGTTTGCCGCGATGACGCTCGTACTGATGTTCCGGCCGCTAGGCCTGCTGGGCGTGAAGGGACGCGAATGAGATCGGGACGGATCTTCCGCCACCCGCTGATCGCGGAGGTGCTGACGGCCGCGGGCCTGATCGCCGCGCCGTTCGTACTGCCGCTGCTCGGCGCCGCGCCCGACACCGTGAACCGGGTCCTCGTCTGGGGGATGTTCGGCCTGGGCTTCGACATCCTGTTCGGCTACACCGGGCTCCTGTCCTTCGGGCAGTCGGCGCTGTTCGGCACCGGCGGCATGGTCTGCGCCTATCTGCTGACCGAGGCTGGCTTGCCTTACGTCACGCTGGCGCTGCTGATCGGCACCGTCGCGGCCGCGATGGTCGGCTGGCTGGTCGGCCTGGTCGCGCTGCGCCGCACCGGCATCTACTTCGCGATGATCACGGTCGCGATCGCCGAGGTCTTCTTCTTCGTCGAGTTCAACCCGCTCTCCGACTGGACCGGCGGCGAGAACGGGCTGCCCGGCGTACCCGCGCCGGTGTTCAGCCTGCTCGGCTACACGCACCGCTTCGACAGCGGCTGGTCGCTGTACCCGTTCCTCGCGCTGTGCTACTTCATCGGCATCGTGATCGCGTTGCGCATCGTGCGTTCGCCGGTTGGCGTCGTCTTCCGCTCGATCCGCGAGAACCCGCTGCGCGCGGCGGCGCTNGGCCACAACGTGCACGCNTACAAGCTGACTGCGTTCGTCGTCGCCGCGGCCTACGCCGGCCTGGCCGGCGGGTTGCTCGGCGTGATGCAGGGCTTCATGCCGCCCGACGCGTTCATGTTCGACACCTCGGGTCAGCTCGTCATCCAGACCGCCATCGGCGGCATCGGCACACTGTTCGGGCCGCTGGTGGGCGCAGCGGTGTGGCTGTTTCTGCAGGACTTCCTGCAAGCCACGCTCAAGCTCGGTGCGACCTGGAAGCTGGCGCTGGGCGTGATCTTCGTGCTGCTGGTGGTGTTCCTGCGGCGCGGCATCGTCGGCGGGCTGGTCGACCTGTGGGCGTTGGTCGCCCCGAGTGGCGCAGACAACCTGACGGCGAACCCGGTTGTCACGACAGCCCTGCCGACCCCGCCGGTGCGGCGCCCCGCGGCCCCCGGAGCCGCCGACGCAACAATCCTCGAGGTCAAGGGCCTGAGCAAGCACTACGGTGGCGTGCGTGCCAACACGGACATCGACTTCAGCGTCCGGCGCGGCGAGATGCGCGGCATCATCGGACCGAACGGGGCGGGCAAGTCGACCTTCTTCAAGATGCTGACCTGCGAGGTCCCGCCGACCTCGGGCCAGATCGTCTTCGACGGCCAGGACATCACCGGCAAGGGCGTGACCGACGTCTGCCAGCTCGGCCTGACAAAGAGCTACCAGGTCAACCAGCTGTTCGACCAGCTCACGGTGCGCGACAACGTCGTGATCGCCGCGCTTGCCGAGCGCCGCGGGGCGTTCAAGCTGGACCTAGTGTCCAAGCTGGACCGGATCCCGGGACTGCAGGCCCAGGTCGACCACACGCTGCAGCTGGTGAACTTGAGCGGGCGCGCCGGGACCAAGGTCTCCGAGCTGGCCTACGGCGAGAAACGGCGCCTCGAGATCGGCCTGGCACTGGCGTCGTCGCCGAGCCTGCTGTTGCTCGATGAGCCCCTCGCAGGGATGAGCCCGGCCGAGCGGGTTGACACGGTCAAGCTGCTGCGCTCGATCGCAGAGGGCCGCACGATGATCATCATCGACCACGACATGGACGCACTGTTCGAGCTCGTCGAGCGCGTGACGGTGCTGCAGGAAGGGCGGCTGCTCGTCGAAGGCACGCCCGATGAGATCAAGGCCAACGCCGCGGTCCAGGAAGCCTACCTCGGCGGCATGCATTCGGTGGATCAAGCATGAGCAGCCTGCTCGAAGTCAGCGGCCTGAACAGCTATTACGACGACTCGCACATACTGTTCGACGTCGGGCTTCGGGTCGAACAGCACGAAGTCGTCGCACTGCTGGGGCGCAACGGCGCCGGCAAGAGCACGACGCTGAAGAGCCTGATGGGCGTGGTCAAGCCGCGCTCGGGGTCGATCCGTTTCGACGGCCGAGAGATCGCCGGGCAAAAGAGCCACTCGATCGCCCGCCTCGGGATGCAGCTGGTGCACGAGCAGCGGCGCATCTTCGGCAGCCTGAACGTCGAGGAAAACATCCTGCTGGCCGGGCTGACGGCGCCCAAGCGCTGGCCGTTGGAGCGCATCTACGAGATGTTCCCGCGCCTGAAGCAGCGCCGCACCAGCCGCGGCACCGACCTTTCGGGTGGTGAACAGCAGATGCTTGCAATCGCCCGCGCGCTCGTGCGCGACCCGAAGGTCGTGTTGCTCGACGAGCCCTTCGAAGGCCTGGCGCCGGTGATCGTGCACAACCTGCTCGACATCTGTCGCAGCCTGGCCGAAGCGGGCCAGACGATCGTGCTTGTCGAGCAGAACCTCGCCGCGACGCTGGCACTGGCGCACCGTGTCTACATCATCAACAACGGCCACATCGTGCACGAGGGCCCGGCCAGCGAACTGCGGGCCCAGCCCGAGCTGCTACAGCGCTACCTGGGGGTTTGAGAGACGCAGGGAACGCCGGGCAGCACGCAAAGCATTTCGTAGAGCAAATTGGCGCCGAGCAGTGCGGTGTTGCCGCTCGTGTCGTAGGGCGGTGCGACCTCGACGAGGTCGGCGCCGACCAGGTTCAGTCCGCGGCAGCCGCGCACGATTTCCAGCGCCTGCGGCACCGTCAACCCTCCGATCTCGGGCGTGCCGGTGCCGCCTGCGAAGGCCGGGTCGATGCCGTCGATGTCGAAGCTCAGATAGCAGGGCGCGTCGCCGATGGTCTCGCGCACGCGCGCCATGAGCGGCGCCAGCGACTGGTACCAGAGCTCGTGCGCCGGCACGACGGTGAAGCCTTGCGCGCGCGGCCAGTCAAAGTCTTCGGCCGCGTAGCCGCTGCCGCGCAGGCCGATCTGGAACACGCGCGGGCCCTGCAGCAGGCCTTCCTCGACCGCACGTCGGAACGGCGTGCCGTGCGCGATGCGTTCGCCGAACATCTCGTCGTTGACGTCGGCATGGGCGTCGACGTGCACCAGCGCCAGCGGTCCGTGCAGGCGCGCCAGCGCGCGCAGGATGGGCAGCGCGATGGTGTGGTCGCCGCCCATCGTCAGCGGCTTGCATCCAGCACCTAGTACCTTTGCGTAGAAGGCTTCGATGATGGTCATCGACTTCTCGAGCGAGTAGGTGTTGATCGCCACGTCGCCGAGATCGGCGACCTGCAGCGCGTCAAACGGCGCGGCGCCGGTGGCCAGGTTATAGGGGCGGATCAGCGCCGACTCGGCGCGGATCTGGCGCGGCCCGAAGCGTGCGCCGGCGCGGTTGGAAGTGCCGATGTCCAGCGGCACGCCAATGAAGGCGGCGTCCAGCCCGGCGGGACTGTCGGCCGAGGGCAGACGCAGCATCGTCGCCGGCCCGCCGAAGCGCGGCATCGCGTTGCCACCCAGCGGCTGATTGCGCATCGGTCCCCTCCTTGTTCTCAGCGGCGGCGGCCGCGCAGCCATTCGAGCACGCCGAGGAGCGTGGTCGTGAAGACGATCAGCAGCGTCGCGACGGCGGCGATCGTCGGCGTGATGTTCTCGCGGATGCCGTTGAACATCTGGCGCGGAAGCGTGACCTGGTTCGGCCCGCCGAGGAACAGCACGACGACCACCTCGTCGAACGAGGTCGCGAACGCGAACAGCGCGCCCGAGATCACCCCCGGTGCGATCACCGGCAGCGTGACGCGGAAGAAGGTCGCGAGCGGGTTCGCGCCCAGGCTCAGGCTGGCGCGCACCAGGTTGTGGTTGAAGCCCTGCAGCGTCGCGAGCACCGTGGTCAGAACGAACGGCGCGCCGAGCGCCGCATGGACGAGGATCAGCGCTATGTAGCTGTCGGACAGCCCGAGGTTGGCGAAGAACAAGTAGGTGCTGACGCCGACGACAACGATCGGCACGACCATCGGTGCGATCAGCAGGCTCATCAGCAAGCCCCGGAACGCGAAGTTCGCGCGCGCCAGTCCGACCGCGGCCATCGTGCCCAGCGAGGTCGCGATCACGGTCGCTGCGGGCGCGATGATGAAGCTGTTGCGCGCCGCGCGCGTCCACTCGGCCGACTCGAACAGGTTGCGGTACCACTTGAGCGACCAGCCGGGGATCGGATAGACGAGGAAGGTGCTGTCGCTGAACGACAGCGGGATGATCACCAGGATCGGCAGCAGAAGGAACAGCAGCACCAGCACGCTGCCTGCGCGCAGCGACCACCAGCCGAGCTTGTCCAGCGGCGTCGCATAGGCCGGGAACACGGGGAGAGTTGACCGCCAGTTCTTCATCTGTTGTCCGTCAACCGAGGCTGAGTTCGGTCTTGACGATGCGCCGGTACAGCGCATACAGCACCAGCGTGGCCGCCAGCAGCAGCGCGCCGAGCGCACAGGCCATGCCCCAGTTGATGTTGACGTTGGTGTACTGCGCGATGTAGTAGCTGAGCATCTGGTCCTCGGGGCCGCCGAGCAGCGCCGGTGTCACGTAGTAGCCGATCGCGAGGATGAAGACGAGCAGCGCGCCGGCACCGATGCCGGGGTAGGTCTGTGGCACGTAGACGCGGAAGAACGCCGCCAGCGGGGCGCTGCCGAGCGAGACGGCGGCGCGCAGGAAGCTCGGTGGCACGCTCTTCATCACGCTGTACAGCGGCAGGATCATGAAGGGCAGCAGGATGTGCACCATCGCGATCACGACGCCGAGCCGGTTGAACAGCAGCGCCAGCGGGTGGTCGATCACGCCCAGCCCCGTCAGCGCGCGGTTCACCAGGCCTTCGGACTGCAGCAGCACGATCCAGGCGGCGACGCGAACCAGGATCGAGGTCCAGAACGGGACCAGCACCAGGATCATGAGCAGGTTGGCCTTGCGCGCCGGCAGGGTCGACAACCAGTATGCGAGCGGGTAGCCGAGCAGCAGCGCGAACAGCGTGACGACGGCGCTGATCTGGAAGGTGCGCAGCAGGATGCGCACAAAGATGCGCTGGTCGGGCGTCATGCGCTCGACGGCGCCGGTCGCGTCGCGCCGCAGGTCGACCGAGGCGAGCAGGTAGTCCGGCGTCCAGCGCGAACCGTTCTTCGCGATCGCGCGCCAGAACACCGGCTGCGACCAGCGCTCGTCGGTCTCGATCAGCTTCGCCTTCGTCGCATCCGGCGTGTCGGCGCCCTCCAGCGGCAGCGCGCGGTAGGTGCCCATCACGAGCGAGCGCGCGCCCGGTGCCTCGTTGTTCAGCCGCCGTGCCAGTGCGCCGGCGTCGGCGCGGTGCGGCAGCGCGCCCAGGTCGGCCGCCAGCGCCGCGAAGGCGGTCGCCGGCGGCAGACCGCGGCGATCCCAGCCGTCGAGAACCACCACCGTGCGCGGCAGCGCAGTCACGACCTCAGGGTTCTCGACCGCGCGTGCGAGCAGCGCGCCGATCGGCACCAGGAAGGTCAGCAGCAGGAAGACCAGCAGTGGCAGGGTGAGCGAGAACGCCCTCAGCTTGCGCCGCCGCTCGGCGCGCGCCAGCTGGCGCCGCAGCGCGCGCGGGTCGGCGATGCCGGGCAGCGCGAGGGCGTCCATCGGCTGCGCCCTTACTGCGCGGCCCAGGAGGCGAAGCGCTTCTCGAGCTGCTCGCCCTGGTCGGCCCAGAACTTCACGTTGAACTGCAGCGCGTCCTTCGCATTCGCCGGCGCCGTCGGCAGGTCGGCCAGCACCTTGGCGTCGAGCTCGGTCAGCGCCTTCTTGTTCGTCGGGCCGTAGGCGATGTTCTTCGAGTAGTCGGCCTGCGCCTGCGGTGTGCTCGCGAAGGCGATGAAGTCCATCGCCCTGGCCTTGTTCGGCGTGCCCTGCGGGATCACCCAGTAGTCGAGATCGTAGATGCCGCCGGGCCAGCTGATCTTCAGGTGCCGGCCATCGCGGTTCGCGGCGTCGATGCGGCCGTTGTAGGCGGTGCTCATGACGACGTCGCCGGCGACCAGGAACTGCGGCGGCTGTGCGCCCGCTTCCCACCACTGGATATTCGGCTTGAGTTCGGTGAGCTTCTTGAACGCGCGGTCGGCGCCGGCCGGGGTGGCCAGGACCTTGTAGACATCGGCCGGCTTCACGCCGTCGGCCATGAGCGCGAACTCGAGGTTGTAGCGTGCGCCCTTGCGCAGGCCGCGCTTGCCGGGAAACTTCTTCACGTTCCAGAAGTCGGCCCAGCTCCTCGGTGCGGTCTTGAGCTTGTCGCCGTCATAGGCCATCACGGTCGACCAGACGAAGATGCCGGCGCCGCATTCGGTGACAGCCGCAGGAATGAAGTCGCTCTTGGCGCCGATCTTGGCCCAGTCGAGGCGTTCGAACAGGCCTTCGTCGCAGCCGCGCGCGACGTCTGGCGACTCGACCTCGACGACGTCCCAGCTGACATGCTTGGTGTCGACCATTGCCTTGATCTTGGCCTGCTCGCCGTTGTATTCGACCGGCACCACCTTCGTGCCCGTCTTCTTCTCGAACGGCGTGTAGAAGGCCTTCTGTTGCGCGTCACCGTTGGCGCCGCCGAAGTTGACGACGGTGAGCTGCTGGGCCAGCGCCGGCAGCGCGGCTGCGAGTGCGGCGATCAGGATGATCTTCTTCATGGGTGGGTGCTCCTCGGTTTTGGGGCTGGGTGGAAGAAACGGCGAAATACGCGAAGGGATTAGGTCAGGCGTAGATGCGGGTCAGATCGATCGGCAGTTCGAGTACGACCGTGTCGCCGGTCTGCGGCACCGCATCGCCGGTCAACGGCAGCTTCACGGTCGCGGCGGGCTGGCCATCGCCGACGGCGCAGATCAGGCGCAGGTGGTCGCCGAAGTAGATCACGCCCGAGACGCGGGCCTGCAGCAGGTTCGCGCGCCCGGGCGGGGGCTGGCGATGCAGCACGATACGCTCGGGCCGGATGCTGGCCTCGACTTCGGCCCCGACAGGAGCGGCGTTGACGTTCACGCCGCGGATCACGCGGCCATCGCTCAGCACGATGCCGCAGCGGTCGCCGTCGCTCGCGCGCACGACGCCCTTGAGCGCCGTGCTGTCGCCGATGAAGCCGGCGACAAAGCGGTTCGCCGGCACCTCGTACATCTGCTCGACGGGCGCGATCTGTTGGATCGCGCCGTCGTTGAAGACGGCCACGCGGTCGCTCATCGTCAGCGCCTCGCCCTGGTCGTGGGTGACGTAGACGAAGGTCACACCGAGCTGGCGGTGCAATTCCTTCAGTTCGATTTGCATGTGCTCGCGCAGCTGCTTGTCGAGCGCACCGAGCGGTTCGTCCATCAGTACGAGCTGCGGCCCGAATACGAGCGCGCGCGCCAGCGCCACGCGCTGCTGCTGGCCGCCCGACAGCTGTGCCGGATAGCGCTCGGCCATGCCCGTCAGGCGCACCATCTCGAGAGCGTTGTTCACCTTTTCGGCCTGCTCGCCCTTGGCCAGACCGCGCACCGTCAACGGGTACGCCACGTTCTGGTCCACCGTCATATGCGGAAACAGCGCGTAGTTCTGGAACACCATGCCGAAGTTGCGCTTGTGCGGTGGCGTGCGCGTGATCGGTCGGCCGTCGAGCAGGATCTCGCCGGCGGTCGGCGACTCGAAGCCGGCGAGCATCATCAGCGTCGTCGTCTTGCCCGATCCCGATGGGCCGAGCAGGGTCAGGAACTCGCCGCGCCGGATGTCCAGATCGAGCTGGCGCACGACGAGCTGCAGGCCGTCGTAGGTCTTCTGCACGCCGGCGAAGCGCACTAGCGGTACTTCGGCGGCGGGCAGCAACGACTGCACCGAGCCTGCAGCCCGGGGTTCAGCGAGGGGCGTCATCGCGCGACCTTAGCCCATGGCAGCAAAGCAGTCGGCAAGAATGTGCATGCCTTCGGCGACGAGCGCATCTGGGGCGGTCAGCGGCACCAGGATGCGGATCACGTTGGCGTAGCTGCCGCAGGACAGCAGGATCAGTCCGCGCCGGGCGGCCTCGGCGACGACGCGCCGGGTCAGCTCGGCGTCGGGGCGCGCGGGATCGCCGCCTTCGAGCAGCTCGATCGCGACCATCGCACCCAGGCCGCGCACGTCGCCGATCGCCGGCACGTTGGCGGCGATCGCCTTCAGCCCTGCAGTCAGCGTCGCGCCCAGCGCGCGTGCGCGCTCGAGCAGCCGCTCGTCCTCGAAGGCCTGGATCACCGCCAGCGCGGCGGCGCATGCGATCGGCGAGCCGGCGTAGGTGCCGCCCAGGCCGCCAGGGCCGGGCGCGTCCATCACGTCGGCGCGGCCGATCACGCCCGAGATCGGGAAGCCGCCGGCGAGCGACTTCGCGGTCACGATCAGGTCCGGCACCACCGTCCATTGCTCGCACGCGAACCAGGTGCCGGTGCGGCCTGCGCCCGTCTGCACTTCGTCGGCGATGAGCAGTATGCCGTGCTCGTCGGCGATGCGCCTGAGGCCTTCGACGAAGGCAGGCGGTGCGACGTAGAAGCCGCCTTCGCCCTGCACCGGCTCGACGATGAACGCGGCGACGCGGTCGGCCTCGATATCGTTCTTCAGAATCGTGCGCACCGAGTCCAGCGCATCGGCAACGCTGATGCCGTGGACCTCGTTCGGGAACAGCGCATGGAAGACCTCGCCCGGGAAGGGCCCGAAGCCGCTCTTGTAGGGCGCGACCTTGCCGGTCAGCCCGAGCGTCAGCAGCGTGCGGCCGTGATAGCCGCCCGTGAACGCGATGACGCCGCTGCGCTTGGTGTACGAGCGCGCGATCTTGACCGCGTTCTCGACCGCTTCGGCACCGGTCGACAGGAACAGCGTTTTCTTCGCGAACGCGCCCGGCGCCATCGAGTTCAGCCGTTCGGCGAGCTCGACATAGGGTTCGTAGGCGACGACCTGGAAGCAGGTGTGAGTGTAGAGATCGAGCTGGGCGCGCACCGCGTCGATCACCGACGGGNGGCAGTGGCCGGTGTTTAGCACCGCGATGCCGCCCGCGAAATCGACGTAGCGCCGACCTTCGACGTCCCAGAGTTCGGCGTTCTTCGCCCGGGCGACGAAGATCGGGTGCGCCTGCCCGACGCCGCGCGGCACCGCGGCCTGGCGGCGGGCCATCAAGGCGGCATTGCTGAGCTGGGGTTCGCGTTGCATGATCTTCTTCCGGGGCTGCGATGCCTCGAATTTAGACCTCCGGGCAACCGGATACCATGTACAGCATGGGGTCTGTGACGAGGTACTGTGCAGGCCCCGCGCCCTGTACAGGAAAGCACCTAGACGCTGCGCGTCGTCCGCCGCATGTTTGCCATCACCCCCGAATCGTCCACGCCGCTGGTCACCCAGATCGTCGACGGTTTTCGCCGGCTGATCTCCGCGCAGGTGCTACGNCCGGGGGCCAAGCTGCCGTCGATCCGNGCCTTCGCCGCGTCGCATTCGGTCAGCGTGTTCACGGTGGTCGAGGCCTACGACCGGCTCGTCGCGCAGGGTTGGCTGGTCTCGCGCGCCCAAGCCGGCTTCTTCGTCAAGCGGCGCACGGCCGACGCGAGCCTGTCGCTGGAGCGGCCGAGTGCCGACCTGAGCTTCGACGGCCGCTGGTATCTGCAACAGATCTTTGAGAGCCGCAACCTGGCGCTCAAGGCCGGCTGCGGCTGGCTGCCCAACGACTGGCTGTTCGAGGACGGCGTTCGACGCAGCCTGCGCCAGCTCGCCGCCGACGGCGCCGAACTCGGCGGCTACGGTCTGCCCCAGGGCCATCTGGCGCTGCGCCGGCTCGTCGCCGAGACGCTGGCCGAGCAGCAGATCGCCGCCGGCGCGCACAACGTGCTGCTGACCCAGGGCTCGAGCCAGGCGCTCGACCTGGTCGCGCGTCGCCTGGTGCAGGCGGGCGATGCGGTGCTGGTCGACGACCCGGGCTACCCGAACCTGATGTTCATGCTGCGCTTCCTGGGCGCGCGCCTGGTCGGCGTGCCGCGCACGCCGGACGGCTACGACCTCATCGCGCTCGAGGCGCTGCTCGCCGAGCACCGGCCGAAGGTGTTCTTCACCCAGCCCCGGCTGCAGAGTCCGAGCAACTCTGTGGCGCCGCTGGCGCAGTTGGTCCGGGTGCTGCAACTTGCCGAGGCGCACGCGGTGACGATCGTCGAGAACGACATCTATGCCGACCTCGACCCCGAGCTGCGGCCGTCGCTCGCCAGCCTGGACCAGTTGCGCCGGGTGATCCACATCGGCAGCTTCTCGAAGACGATCTCGCCCAACATCCGCGTCGGCTACGCGGTCGGCCGCGAGGACATGCTCGACGGCCTGGCGCGGCTGAAGATGGTCTCAGGGCTGACCTCGTCGGACCTGACCGAGCGCCTGGCCTTCGGCGCCCTCACCGAGGGCCGCTGGCGCAAACACCTGAAAGCCTTGCGCGACCGGCTTGCCGCGGCACAGGGCGAGGTCGGGCAACGGCTGCGCCGACTCGGTTTCGAACTCTTCAACGAGCCGAAGGCCGGGATGCACCTCTGGGCGCGCCATCCCGACCTGCTCGACGGCGCCGAGCTGTCGCGGCTCGCGGCCGGCGACGGCATCATGCTCGGACCGGGGCAGCTGTTCCTCGTCGAGCCGCGCACCACCGGATGGCTGCGCTTCAACGTCGCGTTCAGCAACGACGAGCGCTTGTTCCGCTTCCTCGCCGAACAGATCGAGCTGCAATGCCCGCAGGCCGTCGCCTGAGGCGCGAGGCCTCACGCGGCTAGAATTTGAGCCGATCCGAGTCATCGGGGCGGGCGTCGCCGAGATCGCCCCGAACGACCCGAATCCCCCTTTGTCCGAGCGCGTCGCGCTGCGCCGTCCCGCCGCCGCCGCTGCCACCGTGCGGCAGCACGCCGGCCGACGTGGCCGGACGCCGTTTTGCCTTGCCGAGAGCCGCCGATGAAAGCCGCCGAGATCCGCTCCACCTTCCTGAGGTTCTTCGAATCTAAGGGGCACCAGGTCGTCGCCAGCTCGCCAGTGGTGCCGGGCGACGACCCGACGCTGCTGTTCACCAACGCCGGGATGAACCAGTTCAAGGACGTGTTCCTCGGCTTCGACAAGCGTCCCTACAAGCGGGCGACGACGAGCCAGAAATGCATCCGCGCCGGCGGCAAGCACAACGATCTCGAGAACGTCGGCTACACCGCGCGCCACCACACCTTCTTCGAGATGCTGGGCAACTTCAGCTTCGGCGATTACTTCAAGCGCGACGCGCTGAATTACGCGTGGGAGCTGCTCACCGTGCATTTCGAGCTGCCGCCGGACAAGCTCTGGGCCACGGTCTACGCCGAGGACGACGAGGCCTACGACATCTGGGCCCACGAGATCGGTCTGCCGAAGGAGCGCATCGTGCGCATCGGCGACAACAAGGGCGGTCGCTACATGAGCGACAACTTCTGGATGATGGGCGACACCGGCCCCTGCGGCCCGTGCAGCGAGATCTTCTACGACCACGGCCCCGAGGTCGCGGGCGGCCCGCCCGGCAGCCCGGACGAGGACGGCGACCGCTACATCGAGATCTGGAACAACGTCTTCATGCAGTTCAACCGCGACGACGCGGGCGTGATGCACAAGCTCCCCAAGCCCAGCGTCGACACCGGCATGGGGCTGGAGCGCTTGGCCGCAGTGCTGCAGCACGTGCACAGCAACTACGAGATCGACACGTTCGTCAACCTGCTAGGTGCCGCGAAGGCGGCGGTCGATGCGGCGGGCGGTGCATCGGCGACCGGCGCCGGGTGCGACAAGGGCAGCCCGTCGCTGAAGGTCATTGCCGATCACATCCGCGCCTGCGCCTTCACCATCGTCGACGGCGTGATCCCGGGCAACGAAGGGCGCGGCTACGTGCTGCGTCGCATAGCCCGGCGCGCGATCCGTCACGGCTACAAGCTCGGCGCGCGCAAGCCCTTCTTCCACACGCTGGTGGCGGCGCTGGCCGACGAGATGGGCGACGCCTACGTCGAGCTGCGGCGCGACAAGCTGCGCGCGACCGAGGTGCTGAAGGCCGAGGAGGAGCGCTTCTTCCAGACGATCGCCAACGGGATGGAGATCCTCGAGGCGGCGCTCGCCGGCGGCACGCGGCAGATCGACGGCGAGACCGCGTTCAAGCTCCACGACACCTTCGGCTTCCCTCTCGACCTCACCGCCGACGTCTGCCGCGAGCGCGGCGTCACGGTCGACGAGGCTGGCTTCAATGCGGCGATGGCACGCCAGCGCGAACAGGCGCGCGCGAAGGCCAAGTTCAGGATGGCGCAAGGCCTGGCCTACGACGGCGCGGCGACCGCCTTCCACGGTTACGAACACATGGTCTGCGAGCACGCCAGGGTGAGCGCGATCTACGTCGACGGCACGCCGGCGACGAAGGCGCAGGCCGGCGACGACGTCGTCATCGTGCTCGACCACACGCCGTTCTATGCCGAGAGTGGCGGCCAGGTCGGTGACACCGGCGAGCTGCGCAACCCGCGCGCGCGCGTGATCGTCGAGGACACGTTCAAGGTCCAGGCCAGCGTGCACGGCCACCAGAGCCGCGTCGTCGAAGGCGAGATCGAGCTCGGCGACACGCTGGTCGCGCGCGTGAACGCCGAGCAGCGTGCGAAGACGGTGCGCAACCACAGCGTCACGCACCTGATGCACAAGGCCCTGCGCGAGGTGCTGGGCGCGCACGTGCAGCAGAAGGGCTCGCTCGTGAACGCCGAGCGCACGCGCTTCGACTTCGCGCATAACGCGCCGATGAGCGGCGCCGAGATCGCGCGCGTCGAGGTCATCGTGAACGCCGAGATCCTCGCCAACGCGGCCACGCAGGCGCGCGTGATGGCGATCGACGACGCGCAAAAGGCCGGCGCGATGATGCTGTTCGGCGAAAAATACGGTGACGAGGTGCGCGTGCTCGACATCGGCACGAGCCGCGAGCTGTGCGGCGGCACGCACGTGGCGCGCACCGGCGACATCGGTCTGTTCAAGATCGTCGCCGAGAGCGGAGTCGCCGCCGGCGTCCGCCGCGTCGAGGCCGTCACCGGCGACAACGCACTCGCCTACGTGCAGCAGCTCGAAGCGACGGTCGACGAGGTCGCCGACGCGCTGAAGGCTACGCCGGCCGAGCTGCCGGCGCGCGTCGACGCGCTGCTCGACCAGTTGCGCGCGCTCGAGCGCGAGACGACGGCGCTGAAGAGTCGGCTCGCTTCGGCGCAGGGCGACGAGCTGCTCGCGCACGCAGTGGACGTGAAAGGTCTCAAGGTGCTCGCCGCGCTGATGACCGGTGCGGACGCGAAGGCGCTGCGCGAGACCATGGACAAGCTCAAGGACAAGCTCAGGAGCGCTGCGATCGTGCTCGCCGCGGTCGACGGCGGCAAGGTCCAGCTCGCCGCCGGTGTTACCGCCGACCGAGTCGGCCGGATCAAGGCAGGTGAGCTGGTCAACTTCGTCGCCCAGCAGGTCGGCGGCAAGGGCGGCGGCAAGCCCGACCTGGCGATGGCCGGCGGCACCGACGCTGCGGCGCTGCCGGCCGCGCTGGCGTCGGTGGCGGCCTGGGTGGCCGAGCGGATCTGACGAGGTCGGCGGCGCCGCGGCGCCTTCAGTGGGCGCCGCCGGGGGCGTCGGACGCCACGCCGCGCTGCGGCCGGGTCAGCCAGACAAGCACGACGAGGGCCAGGAACACCGCTGCGCTGACGTAGAACATGTCGGTGACCCCCATCGTGTAGGCCTGCTGGTCGACGAGGCGGTTGACGATCGCGCGCGACTGCTCGGCGCTGAAGCCGCTCGCGCCGAGCTGGCGCAGCGTCTGCAACGCGGTGCCGTTGCTCGGGTCGACGGTCGCGGCGATCTGGGTGTGATGGAGCGCGGCGCGGTTGCTCCACAGCGTGGTGAAGAGCGAGGTGCCGATCGAACCCGCCGTGATGCGCACGAAG
>JGI20214J51088_10000895_pt1 | contig 20272 bp, 20 predicted proteins | sample WetSurMetagenome_FD_51088 | JGI IMG/M metagenome (IMG submission 51088) | reverse complement strand
TTGAAAAATATGGTACAAATATATTTCTTTGCATGGTTCAAAAATTAATATTAATTAAAATTTATTATTATGTCGGACATTGCCACAAGAGTAAAGGAAATTATAGTTGATAAACTTGGAGTAGACGAATCAGAAGTAACTCCGGAAGCCAGTTTCACCAATGATTTAGGTGCGGATTCTCTTGATACTGTTGAGTTAATCATGGAATTCGAAAAAGAATTCAATATTGGAATTCCCGACGATCAGGCAGAAACCATCGGCACAGTTGGTGATGCTATCAAGTACATTGAGGAAAATGCAAAATAATTTGCATTTTTAAAAACCCATTTATGAGAAGAGTTGTAGTAACAGGACTAGGAGCTTTAACTCCTTTAGGTAATAATTTGCATGAATATTGGGAAGGATTAAAAAACGGTGTCAGCGGATCAGTAATGATAACCCGTTTTGATACTGAAAAATTCAAAACCAAGTTTGCCTGCGAACTAAAAGGCTACGACTCTAAACAGTTTTTTGACAGGAAGGAAGCCAACAAACTCGATTTGTATTCCCAATATGCACTTGTAGCCACTGATGAAGCTATAAAAGATTCAGCTTTAAACCTCGATAAAGTTGACAAAGAGAGGGTGGGTGTGATTTGGGCCTCAGGTGTAGGAGGAATTGAGACCTTCTACCAGGCAATTAAAGAATATGTTCTTGGGGACGGTACTCCCAGGTTCAGTCCTTTCTTTATTCCTAAAATGATCGGGGATATTGCAGCAGGATCTATCTCAATAAAGTATGGCTTCATGGGTCCTAACTTTGCCACAGTTTCTGCCTGTGCCTCATCAACCAATGCAATAATAGATGCCGTTAACTATATCCGTTGGAATAAAGCAGATATTTTTGTTACCGGTGGATCAGAAGCCAGTATCAATGAACCTGGCATTGGTGGTTTTAATGCATTACAGGCATTATCTACGAACAATGCAGAATTTATGGCTGCATCACGGCCTTTTGATAAAACCCGTGATGGATTTGTTCTTGGCGAGGGAGCTGGAGCGCTGATTGTAGAGGAGTATGAACATGCTAAAGCAAGAGGTGCAAAAATATACGCTGAANTGGTGGGGACCGGATTAACTGCTGATGCGTATCATGTTACAGCTCCTCATCCCGAAGGTCTGGGCGCCCGTAATGTCATGAAACTTGCTGTTGCAGATGCCAACCTTAAACCTGAAGATGTTGATTACATCAACGTTCATGGAACATCGACGCCGCTTGGAGATGTATCTGAAACAAAGGCAATTTTAAGTGTTTTTGGGGAACATGCATACAAACTTAATATCAGTTCAACAAAATCAATGACGGGGCACCTTCTTGGCGCTGCGGGAGCTATTGAAGCAATTGCTGCAATTATGTCTGTTGTTCATGATATCGTTCCGCCAACAATCAATTTCAAGGTCCCTGATCCGGATATTGATCAGAACCTGAACTTAACGCTCAACAAAGCGCAGAACCGGAAAGTCAATATTGCCATTAGTAATACATTTGGATTTGGTGGTCATAATGCTTCCATCGTTGTAAAAAAAGCTGANGTTTAGTGTCTCTATTCCGTAGAAGAATAAATGGTACTTATCTGCTTGATAAACGGGAATTCAGTTCCCGCTTAAAAAAGATTATGGGATTCACTCCCGGAAATCTTGAATTATACGAAATAGCTTTCATTCACCGTTCAGCCACCTTCATACTCCCNAACGGGAAAAAAGTAAATAACGAAAGACTTGAATATCTGGGAGACGCAGTTCTTGATGCAATTCTTTCAGATTATCTGTTCGAAAGATTCCCTGATGCCAATGAGGGATTTCTCACTAAAATCCGTTCCAGGATAGTAAATCGTGATGTTCTGAATCAACTGGCTGTATCAATGGGCATCAATAAAATTCTGATAAGCAAAATAAATTCAGCCCACATTACCAAAAATCTTTATGGCGATGCTTTTGAGGCTCTCATCGGATCTGTATTCCTTGACAAAGGGTTTAAAAAAACAAAAAAACTCTTTTTAAATAATGTTCTTAATAAATATCTCGATCTTAATGTAATAGTTAATACAGACACAGATTACAAAAGTCTGGTTTTTGAATGGGTACAGAAACATAAATCAAATCTCATCTTCACATACAAGGAAGAATATGATTTCAATTTAAAAAAATCTATCTTTTCAACTACACTGTTTATTGACAAACAAGAATTTGGAGAGGGCCATGGATCCTCAAAAAAAGAAGCAGAGCAGGAAGCTGCCAACCAGGCATGGAAAAGATTAAAAGATAATTTCAGTAGTTAACGAACTGAATCTCTTTTTTTTCCTAACTTTATCATTTTCAGCAGGAGAAATGATGAGTATGCAGAAAATAACACGAGTTAAATTAAACCTGGAACAGAATAATGAATTCATCCTGCTGGGACTGGTTTCTGCCGAACCAGATTATAAACTATCTCTCTCATTAAATAAAAAATTCAGGATTTCTCTAAAGAATATCCCCCCTATCAGACTTTCCGGGGATGATAAATCTGAAATAACGTACAGCAGGTTTTCAAATAATGATGATCGAACAGATCTTATTTTTGTTCTTGTTGCAAACCGTTATGATAAAAGTTACCTTCTCAGCAAGCTAAAAAACATTGATTATCTTCTACAAATACAGATTTCTGAAAAAGAGGCAAACCTCAACTTAATTACTTCATATCTGAGGGAAATTGACTCTATTACTGCAGTCTTTAATATTAATATGAATACATTGAAGGATAAGAATTTACATTACTTAATCCAATAAAGTATGGAAAATTTATATTATAATCTGTCAGAAGAGGAGTTTTCAAAGGGCAGAAAAATACTGTTATGGTGTTTTGCCACATTGTTTTTCCTGGCAGGATCTTACGTTCTGTTTGTCAGCCTTATTTTGGGACAAAAAAGTATACCTCCTGTACTTTCTGTGGCTCCATTCGGAATTAGTCTGGTAGTAGCTGTAATTGCAATATTTGCCACTTTTAAAGGGACTAATCTGTTTTTTTTGATTGATATGGATAAAATTGAGTACAAGTTTGGAGCATTCAAGCCCGCAACTCACTCTTTTAAATGGACAGATATCCAGGAGCTTGTGATGCCCCGGAAACAAAAGAAAGTCATGCTTGTCTTTAAAGATGGATCCAGGGTTATTATAAATCTTAACTGGATGAAGAGGAATAAATCAAGCAGTATCAGAAAGCATATATTCCATGTTGCAAGAGAAAAAGATCTTACTGTAACAAAGGTCTCAACCATCTCAAACAAAGGTTAACAAAGTGATTACAATACGTTATAATGATTATCTGTTATCTTTTTATAGAGGCTAAACTTCATATAAAAGAAGTGGGCCGCCATGAAAGCGACCCACAGTTTTGATAACCCTAAAACTAACCTAACCTATGAAAAAAACCTCTATATCTTTTAAAACAAATATCGTGCCAAAACCTGAACAAATATAATTGCGTTTCATCAGATAAAAAAATGTTTTCATGTAATAAGCTGAATATTAACAATACTTTAATGATATGTTAAAGTTAAAGAATGTGACTAAAGTGACTAAAGTGCCAAGAGTGCCTAGAGTCGGATCACTTTTGTCGAAGCACCTATCCTTAAAAATTCAGGCGCTGTAAACTCTCTTCAGGTCGCTTATCAAGTAAGTTCAGCAGGTTCTTCTTATAACTTTAGGCACTTTAGGCACTCTAGGCACTCTAGGCACTCTAGGCACTTTAGGCACTCCAGACTTCTTAAGGTTAAAGAAAGTTAAAGAATGTGAAAATAAGATATATACAAGTATTTTTGTGAGTATATGAAGCGGATAACCATTATATTATTAGCCATATTCTTTTCACTGGCTATTTCAGGTCTGATCCTTATTCAATTATACTGGATCCGCAATGCAATTGCAATCACAGATCAACAATTCCGTTACAGTGCGAATAAAGCTCTCGAGTCGGTGGTTCTGAACCTCGAGGAAAAGGAACTAATAAAAAACATTGTTGAGAATATTGATCCTTCATCGACTGATTCAGTAACAGCTATTGTACCCGCAAATTCTCCCCTGGCTAGAAAGCTTCATGGATATCAACCAAACTCAGCGCTTCTCGAAATGTATGGGCTTAATAATCCCGACGAACCAATTGCCATTACAAGTTCGGGTCACAAGATATTTATTTCATCTGAAAACAGCTCTCCCTTTTCAACCGATGAAACAATAGAACCTTCAACACAGATCACAAATTCAGAAATAACTGGAAGAGTAAGTAATAAAATCGTATTCCTTGAAAAGATAATGCAGAAAATTCTGCGGAACACACCCGATATTAAAGAAAGGATCAACCCTGAAAAGCTCAAGATTGATCTTCGGCAGGCACTTAACAATGTGGGAATATATCTCGATTTTGAATTTTCTATAAGATCAGGGCGGTATGGNATTATCTGGAAAACTACGGGATTCACCGACAAACCCGGGACAAATAAGTTTATNATTCAGCTTTTCCCCAACGATCCTGTCCCAAGTCAGAATCAGATAGTATTATATTGTTTGCAGGAACAACAGTATAAATTTGAAAAGATTGGGAATCTTGGTTTTTTGTCACTGCTTTTTACACTTCTGCTGCTGGTACTATCAACCGGAACCTTTATTGTTATTTTCCGACAGAAGAAGATTTCGGAAATAAGAAACGATTTTATAAATAATATGACTCATGAGCTTAAAACTCCAATTTCTACCATTTCGTTGGCTTCNCAGATGATGAGCGATAAATCAATACCTGCGAAGGANAAAAACATCGACAATCTGGCAAAAGTAATCTCTGATGAAAGCATGCGTTTGAAATTTCAGGTCGAAAANGTCCTTCAGATGGCTATCTTTGAAAAAATGANACTTAAACTCGACATGGTGGAGCTCGATGTTCACGGAATTATAGAGAAAGCTGTTGAAAATTTCGCACTTCAGATAGCTGCACAGAACGGTGCGATCACAACCGATCTTCAGGCAACAAATTCATTAGTATTTATTGATGAGATTCATTTTCTTAACTCAATCTCCAACCTTATTGATAATGCTATTAAATATTCCAGGGAGGTCCCTGACATAACTATTTCCACCCGTAACAACAAAAAAGGGTTATTAATATGTGTTGAAGATAAAGGCATAGGTATAACAAAGGAAAACCTGAAAAGAATATTCGACAAATTTTACCGTGTGCCTTCAGGTAATGTACATAATGTAAAAGGATTTGGTCTGGGATTAAGCTATGTCAAGAAAATTATTGAAGAACATAATGGTACAATCAAGGCTGAAAGCCAGATAAACAAAGGAACAAAATTCTTGTTATTTCTTCCACAAAACAGACTAAGATGAATAATGTAAGAATACTTCTTGCAGAGGATGATAATAACCTCGGTATACTGCTAAGGAACTATCTTTCTGCCAAAAACTATGAGACTGATCTGTTTACTAATGGAAGGCAGGCTCTTAATGCATTCCCCACCAAATCGTTTGGTATCTGTTTACTCGATATTATGATGCCTGAAATGGATGGGATCACTTTAGCCAAGGAGATCCGTCATACAAACCCGGAGATCCCGATTATTTTTCTGACTGCGAAAAACCAGGAAGAAGATATTATTGACGGCTTTAAATCTGGTGCCGATGATTATATCACTAAGCCTTTTTCAATGGAAGAACTTCTTTACCGTATTGAAGCAATCCTGCGAAGAACAACCAGCCCTGTAATAAGTAAAAATAAAGAATTATATACCATAGGAGGATATTCGTTTGATCCACTGAAACAAATGCTGATGTTCGAAGAGGTGAGTATAAAATTAACTACCAAGGAATCTGAATTGCTTGAATTGCTCTGCCTTCATGGAAATGAGATTCTTGAGCGGAATTTTGCATTAAAAACCATCTGGATAGATGATAATTATTTTAATGCAAGGAGCATGGATGTTTATATTACCCGTTTAAGAAAATATCTTAAGAAAGATCCTTCGGTGAAAATCCTGAATATACACGGGAGAGGATATAAACTGATTAGTTGATGGACATGTAGGGACGTTGCATGCAACGTGATATGGGTAGGGACGTTGCATGCAACGTCCTTACATAATAAATATCTAGTCAAGTTTCAGAACAGCCAGGAAAGCCTGTTGAGGAACTTCAACATTACCGACCTGCCTCATACGTTTTTTACCTTTTTTCTGTTTTTCCAGAAGCTTTCTTTTTCTTGTTATATCTCCTCCGTAGCATTTGGCTGTCACATCCTTTCTGACAGCTTTTACGGTTTCCCGCGAAATGATTTTTGCCCCGATTGCTGCCTGTATAGCAATGTCAAATTGCTGCCTTGGGATCAGTTCTTTCAGTTTAACACACATCTTTCGCCCGAAGTCTTGTGCGTGTCCCCTGTGAATAAGCGTTGAAAGGGCATCGACCATTTCGCCATTTAAAAGAATATCAAGACGTACCAGATCGGCTTTTTGATAGTTTGTATAATAATAGTCGAAAGAGGCATATCCTTTTGAAATACTCTTGAGCTTATCATAAAAATCGAATACAATTTCTGCGAGTGGCATTTCAAATGTTAATTCAACCCTGTCTCGGGTTAGATAAACCTGGTTTTTGAGTACCCCCCTTCTATCTATGCATAGATTCATAATTGAACCGACATACTCCGATAATGTAATAACCTGTGCGATAATATAAGGTTCTTCAATACGTTCCAGATGATTTACAGGAGGCAGACCTGACGGATTATGAACGTCTATCTCTTCTCCTTTTGTAGTGAATGCTTTAAAGGAAACGTTAGGAACAGTTGTAATAACATCCATATCAAACTCCCTGTCGAGACGTTCCTGTATGATTTCCATATGCAGCAATCCCAGGAATCCGCATCTGAAACCGAATCCCAGGGCAGCTGATGATTCAGGGATAAATGACAGAGAAGCATCGTTTAGTTGCAACTTTTCTATTGAGATTCTCAGATCCTCATAATCATCTGCATCAACAGGGTATATCCCGGCAAAAACCATTGGTTTGACATCTTCAAAACCAGAAATTGCTTTTTCGCATGGGTTCTTAACATGGGTAATTGTATCACCTACTTTCACTTCAGCTGATACTTTAACCCCGGTTATAATATATCCAACATCGCCTACACCCATAAAATCACGAGGATCCTGTTTCAGCTTTAACACTCCAATCTCTTCGGCATTGTATTCATGATCGGTATTCACAAATTTGACCTTATCGCCTTTACGGATTGATCCGTTTACGATTTTTATATAAGCTATGATCCCTCTGAAAGAGTTGAAAATCGAATCGAAGATAAGAGCCTGCAAAGGGGCTTCCCGATCGCCAACCGGAGCCGGTACTCTTGTAACAATCTCACGAAGGATCTTCTCTACGCCCATTCCTGTCTTAGCACTGGCTTCAATAATATCTTCTCTCTTGCAACCAACCAGGTCTACAATCTGATCTTTAACCTCTTCAGGCATAGCACTTGCCATGTCCATTTTATTAAGGACGGGTATGATTTCAAGATTATGGTCGATAGCCATATAAAGGTTTGATATTGTCTGAGCCTGAATTCCCTGTGTGGCATCAATAACAAGCAATGCGCCTTCACAGGCTGCAATGGACCGAGACACTTCATAAGAAAAATCGACATGTCCGGGAGTGTCAATCAGATTAAGTATGAACTTTTCCCCTTCATGGAAATATTCCATCTGTATCGCATGACTTTTTATAGTTATTCCCCGTTCTCTCTCCAGGTCCATATCATCGAGAATCTGAGCCTGATAATCTCTTTCAGTTATAGTATTGGTCTTCTCAAGCAGTCTGTCAGCCAGGGTGCTTTTGCCATGATCAATATGAGCTATTATACAGAAATTACGGATATTGTTCATTGAAAGAGCTTTCTTTAAATCAGGTGCAAATATATAAAATTGCGGATTGCGGATTGTCGATTGCGGAATGAAAATCATTTAAAGTACCAGAATCCGGAACCCCCAATCCGAAATCCCCAATCCGAAATCCGAAATGTAAAGGGGGCCATAAAAACAAAGACAGGTCGGTTGGCCTGTCTCTGCAAATATTTTAATTTAGAAATACTACATCATTCCTGGCATGCCGCCACCCATTCCCTGTGGAGGACCTGCAGGAGCATCTTCTTTGACCTCAACAACAACAGCCTCTGTTGTAAGGAACATCCCTGCAACTGAAGCAGCATTTTCAAGAGCTACCCTGGCAACTTTGGCAGGATCAATTACGCCTGAGGTATAGAGTTTCTCATATGTATCGGTCTGTGCATTATATCCATAATCACCTTTTCCAGCTTTTACATTCTGAGCAACAACTGCTCCCTCTTTTCCTGCGTTAACAGCAATCTGGCGTAATGGTTCTTCAATTGCACGCTTTATAATTTCAATACCGGTTGTCTGATCTTCATTATCTCCCTTTAATCCGTCAAGAGCACTGATTGCACGTATATATGCGACACCACCACCGGGAACAATTCCTTCCTCGATAGCGGCACGNGTTGCATGCAGTGAATCATCAACACGGTCTTTTTTCTCTTTCATTTCAACTTCAGATGCAGCTCCGATATAAAGAACTGCCACACCGCCTGCAAGNTTNGCAAGACGTTCCTGTAGTTTTTCCTTGTCATAATCAGAAGTTGTGGTTGTCATCTGCTGTCTGATCTGGGCAACGCGTGCTTTGATCATTTCCTTGTCACCTGCACCGTTTACAATTGTTGTATTCTCTTTGTTTACAGTAACCTTCTCAGCTGTACCAAGCATGTCGAGAGTTGTGCTTTCAAGTTTCAGGCCTTTCTCTTCAGAAATCACTGTACCACCTGTAAGAATTGCTATATCTTCAAGCATCTCTTTTCTCCTGTCACCAAATCCCGGAGCTTTAACAGCACATACTCTCAGAGAACCACGTAAACGATTGACTACTAAAGTAGCAAGAGCCTCACCTTCAACATCTTCAGAAATAATTAAAAGTGGACGGCCAGTCTGAGCTGTAGCTTCAAGAACTGGTAACATATCTTTCATTGTAGAAACCTTCTTGTCATAAATAAGGATGTATGGATTCTCAAGATCGGCTTCCATCTTTTCAGCATTGGTTACAAAATATGCTGATATATATCCACGGTCGAACTGCATACCTTCAACAACCTCAACAGATGTAGTAGTTCCTTTTGATTCCTCTACAGTAATAACACCTTCTTTGTGAACTTTACCCATTGCTTCAGCAATAAGACGTCCGATTTCCTCATCATCGTTGGCAGATATTCTGGCAACCTGTTCAATTTTTTTCAAATCGTCACCGATAACTTTTGCCTGTGATTTAAGATGAGCTACAACTTTTTCGACAGCTTTGTCTATACCCCTTTTAATATCCATTGGATTTGCACCTGCAGTAATATTCTTCAGACCTACATTTATAATAGACTGTGCAAGAACGGTTGCTGTGGTTGTTCCATCTCCGGCAATATCGCCGGTTTTTGAAGCTACCTCTTTAACCATCTGGGCGCCCATATTTTTATAGGGGTCAGAAAGTTCTATGTCTTTTGCAACAGTAACTCCGTCTTTTGTGATCTGGGGAGCGCCATATTTCTTCTCCAGAACAACATGACGACCTTTAGGTCCGAGTGTTACTTTAACTGCATCAGCAAGCTGATCTACTCCTTCTTTAAGAAGAGCGCGTGCATCAATATTGAATTTAATCTCTTTTGCCATATCTTTTGATTTTTAAAAGTTTGCTGTTGTTAAACTATAAAAAGGATATCAGTCTGTGAAACAAGAAGATAATCCTCACCATCTATTGTCAGTTCCTGACCTGCATATTTTCCATAAAGGACAACGTCACCTTTTTTCACTTCCATCTCTTCATCTTTCTTTGCAGCGCCAACAAGAATTACTTTGCCCTGGCGAGGTTTTTCTTTTGCGGAATCAGGTATTATAATTCCACTTGCGGTTTTTTCTTCAGCTTCATTAGGTTTCACTAGAACCTTGCCTGCCAAAATTTTTCCTTTTAATTGTGCCATTTTATCTAGTTTTAAAGTTAAACATCATTTTCCGACTTCCTTGTTGATCATATTCCATGCCAAAATGGGAAAAATGCCATTTTGTGTATTCTCACAAAAAAAAAGTGTCAGTATGTGACAAACTGACACTTTTATGGAATTTTTATCCGGGCATATTATTTTGCGGGTTTCTCCTGACCAGCTGGTGCCGGAGCAGATGCCGGAGGAACAGCTGTAGGAAGTGTTGGGATTGCGTTGGGATCAACGGTACTTTTTATCTGTTCTTCAATTCTTGAATGACCAGAGACCGAGCCACGTGGTATCGAAGCAGTTGCTACAACACAAAGAATCAGGATCGCTGCTGCAAGAGTCCATGTAGACTTCTCAAGAAAATCAGCGGTTTTACGTATTCCCATTGACTGACCTGCAGAGGTAAAATTAGCAGCCAGGCCTCCCCCTTTTGAATTTTGCACAAGTACTATCAGTACCTGTAAAATACATGCTATGATTACTAATACTGATACAAAAATATAAATTCCCATCTCTTCACTTTTTTATATATTCTTTAACTTTTTCAATTTGAGCTGCAAAGTAACTGCTTTTTTCCGGAAATTTCAAACTTAATTTCTCATAAATATCCATCGCCTTCGAGTAATAACCCTGGTTAATATAAATTTTTGCAAGGGTTTCTGTAACCAGTCCACCCGCTTCTTCCACAAATGGTTTGGATATATCCTCTGATGTAACATAAACTTTCTCTCTTGAAGGTTCTATCCTTGGATTGGCAATAATAAAGCGATCAATGAGTTCGGACTGTAATTTTTTCGCTTGATCGGTCAGTTCCTCAGCAGGTTCTTCCTTTCCTGTTTCATTTGCTGGTATTGTTGCTGAACTATCTTCAGTCAGATCAAGTTCCAGAAGATCGGGATGTTCGGTAAAAGTAAATCCAGGATCCATAAAGAATACTTTATCTTCAGTGGGTGGAGCACTCTCATCATTAAGAATTATAACTCCAGCAGATTCAATATTATCCGACTCAGTAGCGATCATTACCGAATGACCCATTGTCATTCCGGGAGCATCGTGTCTCTCGCTCAATCTGACTTCATCGGAGTCTTTTTCTATTTCATGAATCATAAACTCACTGTTCTTTGCCGATTCAATAACAGTCTGCTGAGTATCAGCTCCGGTCTCCATTTTTAAACCCGGCTCCTCTTTAATCTCGGGCTTGTCGGTTTTGNAACCTGTNTTAGTCTTTAAAAGCCAGTATAAGATAGCCCTGTCGCCAATATGCATGGCAGACTTCCTCAACTGATTTTCAAATTTCACATCAGAGTTGTCGTACAGGCCTTTGAGCAACAAAAGATAAGCACTCTGAAAATAAGGAAAAATATCAATCAATTCATAAACCTCACCAATCATCTGACGATTAACAGGCACATTGTTTTGAATCATATTTAGAAAGTCGTTCCGGTTCATCACTATTTCCAGTTAACAAAGGCCTGATTGAAAATGTCCTCTACGAGCATCTCAACTATCTTTTCTGAAAGATCTCTTTCCACTGCACTCAGGTCGAGATTACTACTGTAATCCTCATACCTTGAGAATGTCTGCTCATAGCTGAGTGTAGGATCAAAGGAATTTGTGAATTTTACTTTTATCGTAATTGTAAACCGGTTTGTGGCAGCCTGTGCATCAGCCGCCACAGTCATTGGTCGGGTATTATAGTCACTTATTTCACCAGAGAAATCTGCATCACCAATAGAGGTTGTGTATTTCAGACTGGTTTGAGATTTACATTTATCAATAAGTGCATCTGTTATTGCCTGGCTTAGCCCTGGTTGAACCAGAGGAGCCCTGTTCTGGAAATACTGTACACTTANAGTCTTTAATCCCTGTGTGGTGGCTCCAGAAAATGAATATGTCACTTTACAGCTAAAAAGGACGACGACTNCTATAATAAACATTAAAGTTAAAATATGCCAGGTAGCAAATCTGTTAAGATATTTATGATTCAATTCCATATTCTTTTATCTTTCTGTAAAGAGTCCGTTCAGAGATTCCCAGTTCTCCGGCCGCCATTTTTCTTTTCCCATTATATTTTTCGAGTGCCTTTTTAATCATCTCAACTTCCTTGTCGGAAAGTGAAAGAGATTCTTCCACAATTGCTTCAGTATCCTGGATATTGGTCATGGTTTTATGCGGAAGGAAATCAGCTGGTTGTGTTTCATTATCATGAGGTGGATTTGTCTCCTCCCTTGTTTCCCTGAAAAGATTTTTAATAGCTCTTGAGTTGTTCTCCTGAAAGGCAAGATCAATCTCACCATGGCGTATAAGATCAAAAACAAGTTTTTTAAGGTCATTCATATCGCTTTTCATATCAAAAAGGATCTTATACAGGATCTCTCTTTCAGAAGAAAAGGATTTGTCTTCATCTTTCTTAATGATAGCAGGAAGCTTAACTCCTCCATATTCAGGAAGATAGTTACGAAGATTAGCTGCAACTATTTCCCTTTCATTTTCTATAATTGAGATCTGCTCAGTAATATTTTTCAGCTGCCGTACATTTCCAGGCCATGAATAATTCAGAAGGATATTTTTTGCATCTGAATCAAGTCTGATTGCCGGCATCCTGTACTTCTCAGCGAAATCAACAGCAAATTTTCTGAAAAGCAGGAAAATATCCTCACCTCTTTCACGTAAAGCAGGCACCTTAATCGGTACAGTGTTAAGCCGGTAAAAAAGATCCTCACGGAACTTTCCATTATCAATGGCTCTTGGCACTTCAACATTACTTGCCGCAATAACCCGAACATTAGTCTTTTGCACCTTTGATGAACCTACACGAATGAATTCGCCGGTCTCAAGCACCCTGAGAAGGCGAACCTGAGTTGACAGAGGCAGTTCCGCAACTTCATCCAGGAATATGGTACCGCCGTCAGCCACTTCAAAATAACCTTTCCTGCTGTCAGATGCCCCTGTAAAGGATCCTTTTTCGTGTCCAAAAAGTTCAGAATCAATAGTTCCCTCAGGTATCGCGCCGCAGTTTACAGCAATATATTGTCCGTGTTTTCTGGTGCTAAAACTATGAATCACCTGTGGAAAAATCTCTTTTCCGGTTCCGCTTTCGCCGGTTATAAGAACAGAAAGATCTGTGGGGGCCACCTGCACAGCAATATCGATAGCTCTGTTTAATCCTTCATAGTTACCAATTATTCCAAACCTTTGTTTAGTATTTTGCAGATCTTTCATTTCCAGTTTTACAATGGTGCGAATTTAAGGTTTTTTTAAAACATTGGGAAATGCATTTTTCGTAAATTCGCACCATGAACAACGAATCACATCTTCATTTTACCGGAATAATACCTGCCAGGTATGCTTCATCACGGTTCCCCGGCAAGCCATTGGTCATGATTGGAAACAAGCCAATGATACAAAGAGTTTATGAGCAGGCATCCAAAGCACTCGGTATCGTTTATGTTGCCACTGATGATAAAAGGATTTTTGAAGCAGTATTGACCTTTGGGGGAAAAGCTATTATGACCTCTCCTGATCATATGAGCGGTACCGATAGATGCTCGGAAGCTGTCACAACCATTATGGAGAGAACAGGAAGTAAAATTGATGTAGTCATAAATATACAGGGCGATGAGCCATTTATCAAACCTGAACAGATCATTTCGCTGATGGAGTGTTTCAATGATGAGACCGTAGTGTTGGCAACTCTTGTGAGGGAAACAGTATCTGGAGAAGATCTTTTCAATCCAAACCAGCCTAAGGTCATTTTGAATTCAAAAAGAGATGCAATTTATTTCAGTCGTGCTGCAATTCCATTTATAAGGGATATGGAAATGAGAGATTGGTCGAAGAACCATGTTTTTTATAAGCACATTGGACTTTACGCTTACAAAACAAAAACGCTGAAAGCGATAACACGATTATCTCGCAGTTCTCTTGAAATTGCCGAATCCCTTGAACAGAACAGATGGATTGAAAACGGTTTCCGGATAAGAACCGCTGTTACAAACTGGGAAAGCATTGGCATTGATACACCAGAAGATCTGGATAAGGCAAAAAAACTTTTAGATCATTTTTTTTAAAAATTGCTAACTTTAGCACAATATTTGATAGAGAAAAAGAAAATATAATATATGAGGAGAATTTTACCCGTTATCTTCTTATTATTTTTCACCTTAACCCTTCATGGTCAGAAGGATACTATTAATATTGCCGGTACACTTGCTCAGAAAGAATATTCCAGAGATCCTGTATCTGTAAGTATAAGTATTTATCCTGTACCAGTGAGGGACAATAGTTTCACCATAAAATCCGATAAGGATATCTCCTTTGTTAAGATTACAAATATCATCGGTCAGGATATCTCCAGGTTACAATTTAATAATCCTCAGCAGTTAATTAAAATTGTTCTTGAAAATCCCAAAAGAGGAATGTACCTGGTTACTATTATCTTCAGTGATGGCATCAGAGTAGTGAAAAAAATAATGGTGGAACAGACCGAGTAAATCGTAAATTGCTATTTTCGTATTTCGTTGAATGTTTTTGGGAAAATATTCCGCATATTAAACAACTCTTATATTTTCTTATTCAATGCTGAATAAACAATACGCTTAAATGATTGTTTATCTTGTGATAGTATTCTTAGTTGTATAAACTATAATATGATGCATGTATGGAAGACGGCGTAAATGTATTCTCAATAAAGGATCTTGAGAATTTTTCGGGTATCAAAGCGCATACAATCCGAATTTGGGAGAAGAGATACAAAATACTTGAACCCGACAGAACTGACTCTAACATAAGGACTTACAGTGAGACAGAATTAAAAAAGATCCTTAATGTCGCATACCTTAACCGAAATGGACTTAAAATATCTAAAATCGCCAAACTCAATGATGATGAGCTTACCCAAAAGGTAATGACTATCAGCAGCAGACACGATGATCTGGATCAGAATTTTCAGCCCGGAAAGATACTAATGTCAGCCATCAGATTTAATGAAATTCTTTTCAAAGAAGCCCTTGCACCCTTTATAAAACACGAGGGTATTGAAAAAGCTTATTCACATTACCTTTATCCTTTACTTGAACAGGCCAGGATCCTCTGGCAAACAGGAAGCCTCTCGAGGGCCCAGGAACAATTCGTGAGAAATACTATCAAACAGATTATAATAATTGAAGATAATTTACTTAAACAGGTTGCCGGCAAACCAAAGCCTGGAGTTGCTATGATCAATACCTCCGATAATCTTACAGATAACAATTTCCTTTTTTATAAGTATGCTTTAAAGAAGCGTGGATTTGACGTGATCTTTACAGGTGGCATACTGCCTGCTTCTGAAGTAATTGAGATTCATAAAATAAAACCATTTGATTATCTTATCGTTAACTCAAGTGCTTTTGATTTCGCTGAAAAGAAAATAGGATATTTTAACAGTATCGGAAAATCGCTAATGATTAAAAAAATTATTCTTACCGATTCTCCCGAAGATTTTATTACAAAAAAATCTTACGAAAAATTACTAATCACAAAGAACCCTGCAAATTTTATAAAAGCAATTGAAACTCTGACTTAATTGCCTTAAAAGCCTGTTTTGAGAATATTGTCATATCTACAACAGAGATATTACCTGTTTCACTTCCATTTTATTTAAAATTCTATTATTACTCCAATGGTTGGAAGTACTGTTCCCGACAAATTTTTGATATACTTAAGGCTGTATCTCAATGGATCTTCAGGATCAGTAACCGCTAATTTATTATTGTCAGTTTCTCTGATAAGTATTGGAGGCTGGTCAGCTTTAAAGTTGTAAACATTCTGAATATCAGCATATAACATTAGAGACCAGCCAGTGTAAAAATATTCTTTATCGACCCGCAAATCAAGCTGATGAAAAGCTTTCAACCGAAGAGAATTAAATTTTGAATAATCGAGATACCCTTGCCCCTGGAGATCCCAGGCTGCTTTTAATGATGATTTTTGAATATCGTAAGGTGTATACGGAGCGCCTCCTACATATCTCCATTTCATACCTAACTCCCAGTTCCTGTTAAACTTCTTCGTCGCAGTCAGACTGAAAAGATTTATATTATCCCACGATGAAGGGATCCATTTTGAATCCAAACCTCTGAACTCGCTTCTGACATAGGTATATGAAAAGACCAGATTGATCCTTCTGAATTCTTTTAGCCGTCCAAGAAATTCAATCCCATACGCCCTTCCCGAAGAAATTGAGACGAGTGCTTCATCACCAAATATTCCATATTCTGAGCTTTTACTCGAAAGTGGAACCGAATCCCGAACAGAAAAAGGATATTTAGAATAACCTTTATAAAAACCTTCAATAGTAAACTGCATGTTTTCAGAAGGGATAAGTTCCAACCCGGTAACAAGGTGATCAGCCTGTATATACCTGAGATTATTCTGTCTGTTTATCAAAACTCCGCTTTCATTTGAGAATCCCATGGCAGTATATGGAGGAAGCTGATAATACCTTCCAACGCTGAAATTAAGATTCAGTTTCCCTGTCAGTCGATAAGAGGCAGAAAACCTTGGAGACATCTGATCAAGAGGATTTGACATTGATGAGGAATAAGAATTGACATCAGTTCGCAATCCCAGGGAAAGGCTAAGTTTATCATTAAAATAGGAATTGCTTGCCTGTCCGAAAATGCTGTATTTGCCCAATTTTAAATTTGTATTGTAGCTTATATTGTTCTCTATCCCTCCATAATAAAGCCTCTTGAAAGTGGTGTTCCTGTAATGAGCAAATTCGTAGCCGGCACCATAGCTGAATCTAAAACCATTATTTCCAATTATGACTCGTTCATACCGTAGTTTTATCTCCCCCTCTCCCGACAAATAATCAAGCAGCTTGCTGGAATCTGATTTTATGTTGTTGAGATACTTGTTTTGAGTGTTATTCAGATAATTACGGCTTAACACCCATGTGTCGTATCCTTTGGTCCTGTAATGTTTCAAAACTATACCAAAAACATAGCTATACTGTTCCTGTACAGGCAGGTAATCAAGAATATATCGTTGATATTCAGTCTCATTTGCTTTAAGGTTGAGCTTAAAATCATCCTTTGCCCCAAGACCAATAATGGACAATTCATTTTTAGGATCCAGCTTGATCTTGTATTTCAACTGGAAGTCGGTATACGTAGGCAAAAAGGGTAATTTTAGAGCACTGAAAAGGAACTGCAGGTATGATCTCCGAAGTGATAACAAAAGCGTGCTTTTATTTCCGGCAGGCCCATCAAGGGTAAGTCCCAGATCGGATGCGCCAACAGTAGCCCTGTATTTCATTTTATCTTTATTGCCGTCAATAAAAGTGAAATTTAAAATAGAGCTTAAAGCATTTCCTTTGGAGGCGGGGAAAGCTCCTGAGAGAAAATCAACTGATTGTACAAAGTCAACATTTATAATACCCACTGGCCCGCCTGAGGAACCCTGCGTTGAAAAATGGTTGAGATATGGGATCTCAATATTGTCAATATAAAACCTGTTTTCGTTAGGTCCTCCTCCTCTGACTATTACATCATTCCTGAAAGCAGGCGTCGAGGCCACTCCCGGATAAGACTGAATTACTTTTGATATGTCGCGGTTACCACCGGGATTTTTCTCAATCTCATCAATACCTATTATCCTCACGGAGACAGGAGTTTCAATTTTCTTGCTAAAAGGAGAAGCTTTTATCACAACTTCTCCGATACTTATCTCAGCTTCTTCAAGTGGAATATCAAGAGAAACCTGATGACTGTTTGTAATCATCACTGCACTTGATATATATGGTTTAAATCCTATTGAAGATACTCTTAGTTCAGCAAACCCCGGTTTAAGTCCTGAGAGTGAATACTTGCCGTCAATATCCGTGATTGTACCCGATGTGGTTCCCCAAATCTGAATTGTGGCGAATGGAACACCTTCATTGCTTTTAGAATTAAAGACCCTCCCACTTATTACTCCTGTGTTTTGTTGTGCTGATAAAGACAAAAAGGTTGATATTGTGATAGTTAAAAATAATAAGGATCTCTTCATGTTTAGGGTTTATTCTTAGGAACAGTAATTATGAAGGGATTGTTCACAGAAAATGCCATCTCAAATTTCTCTGGTTCTATGTTCATTTCGGGAATGGATAGAATAAATACGGCTCAACAGTCTAATATTTAACTAATTAAGAATTTCTCATTTTGAGAAAATAATTTTCCTCTGAAGAAAGGTCTATTTCAGGAATCTTATTTCTTATATCCGAGATCTGTTTTAGCATCTTTTCAGCAAACTGGACTCTATTAGCTTTTGAGTCAGTGTTAAAACGATGGTTTACTGCCTTTGTAATTTTACAAACCTCTCTCCATGAATTAAAAGTGTTATTGTCCAGATAGCTACCTGCAAATGATTCCCATATATAATTTATAGCCGAAGTTGAAGGATGAAGCATATCTTCGCTATAAAACCTGTAGTCGCGCAGGTCGTCCATTACAAGTTCATAGGCAGGGAAATATCCTGGTGACGTTTTGTGGTTCAAGAGTTCATTAATTGCTAAGAAAAGGACCGATTTACTGACCAGGTTGCCAAATGCACCGTCTTTCCAGTGTCTGACAGGACTTATGGTAAAGACAACCCTCAGACGCGGAAAGAGCAGATTCAGTTTGTCAAGTTGTTCTGACCATAATTTAACAATCTCTTCTACTGTAAGCAGTTTTGAAACAAACTGATCGGCAGAAATCTTATGACAATTTGAAACAATGAGGTTTGATTTTCTGAACTCATATACCCTTGCAGTGCCAAATGTTACAAATAAAAACCGTGTATGCTTTAAAAAATCAGATGCCTCTTTTGATTTCAGGTTTATCTTCCCAAGCAATACAGAGGAATCATCCGACGAGAAATCAGTGTAATGATAGAAACTTAACCATACTCCTTTATGGAAATACAAATCATCAATAGTAAATTCCTGTTGTTTAGTAATTGTATCCAAGGTATTACAAACAGAGACAGGATTATAAACAGATCCTGCAGGATTAATCATTACGGGCATATGTCCTGATTGCATCTGAGAACCTATCGATGAGGCAAAACAAGAGCCAATAAACATCACACTATCGTTGTAAGTGATTTTATAAGGAGATGGTTCAATAGCAAAAGTGGTTCTGAGCTCCATGTTGTGATTTCGAATTGTGGATTTTGGATTGCGGATTTGGACTCAGTTATAAAAAATGAATCCGAAATCGACAATCCGAAATCCGATATGTCGAATTATCTGTAAATCCAATCAATAATATATCTAAATACATCCTCCTTGAATGGCTCGTTATGCAACTCATGAAAGCCGCCGTCCCATATTTTAAATTCCACCAGATTTGTTTTCCCTGCAAATTCTCTACTCCCGGCCGGAGAGGTTATCATATCATCACTCCCATGCAGGAGCAGAGTATGAATTTTCAAATCTGAAGCGTGAGAAAGAGAATACTTTGCAGAGGTCATTGCACCGTCAAAAAGGGCAACTGAGATCTTATCATGTACAAGGGGATCGCTTTTGTATTTCTCTACAACATTCAAATCGTGNGAGATATGATTTACATTAAGTCCCGATGGCTGGATAAGTCCCGGGATCAGATGCTTCATCAGGGAGGCCAAAAATACTTTGCTTTTCGGTGGTTCGAATGAAAGACGGAGCCACGGAGAAGTCACTATTGCACCTTTTATTTGGGGATTCCTTCGTAATAGATAATCGAGAACAATACCGCCTCCAAGGCTGTGGCCGTATATGTAAAGCGGACATCCAGGGAAAGTCTGGTTGCAACTTTTTAAAAGAATATCCAGCATTTCGAACAGGAGTGAATAGCTCTTTATACTGCCTCTCTTTCCCTGTGAGTTCCCATGACCGGGAAGATCAACTCCGAGAAAACCTATGCCTTCTCTTTTAAATAATTCTGCCCAGAAATTATAGCGCTGAATATGTTCCCCGAGACCATGAACCATAATTATTACGGCTCCGGTATTCTCACCAGGGCTTTGAATCATTCCATTTAATACCTGCCCGTTGTGTAACTTAATATTGAATTCCATTCTCAATTTTCTTTAAAATTACGAAAGTTGATTCAATAATCTCTAAAAGAATCATAATGAATATTAATTTATCCTTAACTGAATATTAACCTCTTCTAAATCCCCG
>JGI20214J51088_10000894_pt1 | contig 20278 bp, 16 predicted proteins | sample WetSurMetagenome_FD_51088 | JGI IMG/M metagenome (IMG submission 51088) | reverse complement strand
AGAAATGATCTTGGACTGGAAAATAATTACCAACGATAAAGATAAAGAAAAAAATAATACCACGGTTCTTCTTACCGGTTCGCCAAAAAAACTTGTAAAGAGATATGTAAATATTTTTCGCAAAACGACCATAAATTTATCTAATCTAGAGCCGGAAACTTTTGCCTTAATAAGATCGCTGGTCGGTGCGGATAAATCAACCGTGATGTTAATGGAGATCGGAGCGGTTAATACTGATCTTTTTATAATAAAAGAAGGCATACCTGTTCTTTCTCGCAGTTTGGATGTTGGTGGAAAAACTATTAGTCGGTCGATTTCCGGTTCATTAAATATCAGTTTGGATCGAGCCGAGCAATTTAAGCGCGATCTTGGTATTGTTGGTGGACAGGCCTCTGTCGATCTAATCCCAAAAACTATCGCCGCTACAATAAGTCCGATGATCGAGGAGCTTAAATATTTGATAAATTTATACCAGAACAAAAACGCCGATAAAGTTGAGAAAGTCATTTTGTCCGGTGGTTCTGCCCTGTTGCCTAATTTTGCCAGCTATCTTTCGGAAAAACTTAATTTAAACGTTATTGTCGGCGATCCTTGGGCGCGCGTATCTTATCCGGCGGAACTTAAGCCGATTTTGTCAGAGATCGGTCCTAGTTTTGCGGTGGCAATCGGCGCCGCTATGCGGGAATTGGAGTAACTTGGTATTAATAAGAATTTTTAATAAAATATGGCATTTTTACCTTTTTTGCAAAAACCGCAAAAATCAGAAGAAGCGGGCGATGATTTGGAAAAAAAGATTGAATTCGCTCAAAAACTTCCGCCGGAAGAATTGGAAGGTAAGGCTTCTCCCAAAGGGAGTGATTTTGATTTTTTAAGAAAGGCGGAGTCTCGCAGTGACGGTCATGTCGCTCCGGTTAAACTTGAATCCGAGCCTGAACCGGTGGCTGAAGTTGATGAGGATGAGATGGGTTTTGCTGAAAAAAAAGATAAAAAAGACAGTTTTTTTAACCGGCTTTTAAAGGGAGGATCGGCAAAAAGCAAAAAAAAGTTCCAGGCGCTGGAAGTTAATTTGGTAAAAGGGGAGATTGTAAAATATTTCGACTGGCAGAGGGCTATACTTATACTTTTAGTTTCATCTTTTATTTCAATTACCGCATTGAGTTTGGCTTATTGGGGGATTTCTTGGTGGGGGTCAAGTCGTAATTATGATCAAAACAATACTTATTTGCAAAATTATTATAAAGTCAGCAAGGAGATCAAGGATTTTGAGCCAGAAGTCAATACTGTTCTAAAATTCAAGAAACGGCTTGATGTGGCTGATTTTTTGCTGGCAAGGCATGTTTATTGGACCAATTTTTTTAATTTCCTTGAAAATAACACTTTATCCAATGTTTATTTTTCTGATTTTTCCGGAGATACCAGCGGAAAGTACAGTTTGTTAGCTACTACCAACAGTTTGGATGTGATTGACGCTCAAGTCAAGAAATTGTTGGCCGATCCTTCTGTCAAAAGCGCTTCCGCCTCTGATGTTTCCATTGGTCAAACTGGCGGAAATACAACGATCAAGTTTTCCCTCTCGTTTTTAGTTGATCCTAAAATTTTCTTAAAATAAATTCAAAGTTTAAGCGTGGCAACTTAATTAAAAATTTTATGCCTGGTAAAAATTCAGAAAAACAAAGCGAAGCGGTCGAGGTGAATAAAGCTTGGATCAGGGAATTTAATAAATTTTTGAGCGATTATTTCCGCTGGATAGTAACCGTTATTGTTATAATAATTCTTTGTTTAGGCTCTTTTTTGATACTTAAGCCTAAATACGATCAGACGATGGGCTATATTAGTGTATTAAACCAGCGTCAACAAGTCGATTTTGATGCAAAGAATAAAGAGTTGAACGAAATTAATGCCTTGCTAAAAGAATATGCCAGCATTGATAAAAGTTATATAGATAAAATAAATGCCGTCGCGCCGGTGCTGGGAAATAAAGAAGAACTTTTTTCAGAAATAAATCATTTTATTTCCGGTAATCAGCTATTTTTGCAATCGATCTCGCTCGGAGAAGAGGAAGGTTATTTGGATAATGAGCTGGTAGTTATGACATCGGCGGATAAAAAAGTTTCGAGTAATATCAGATCGATAAATGTCAGCATTTCGGTCTCCGGCACTAACTATCAAGGATTAAAAAATTTACTTTTGTCGCTGGAAAATAATTTGCATTTGATGGATGCGCCGACGTTGGTCTTTAGTCCGTCGAGCGATTCAACGACTCTGAAATTAAACATCTATTATTTTAAGGAATAACCTATGATAAAGATATCCAAAAGTTATCAAATAATATTTTATGCCATCGTTTTGATTTTTAGCGTTTTATTTTTTTTCTATTTTTACAAACAAGCTTCAATCACTTCCGTAACAGATGTTAGTCAGGTAAACGTTACTTCGAATCAAACGAAAAACTCGGTTCTGGGTGCTGGCGTAAAACTAAATTTGGATTTTTTCAACTCGGATAAATTCCGCAGTTTAAGATCAAACGCGGCACCGGCGGCTAATTTTCAATCGGGTAAAAGAAATCCTTTCCAGCCCGATTAAGACTTTTATTAAATATGATCGACCAAAAAGGAAAAGATTTTTTAGCCTTGCTTGTTAGTAAGAATGTTTTAGCGCAGGAAAAAGCCGATGAATTAGCTAAATCAGTCGAGGGGAAGGAAAAGACCATTGAGGAAGCGCTGGCCGGGGAGAAGATTTTAAGTTCAGAAAAGATTGTTGAGCTTAAGGCGGAAATAGCCGGCATGGCTTATCGTGATATCAGCAATTTTTCTGTTTCCGAGGAAGCTCTTAATGTTATCCCTTTTGAAGTTGCGCAAAATTATAAAATAGCTTGTTTTGAAAAGAATGATTCGAAGATCAAGGTAGGATTGATCGATCCTTATAATTCCCGCGCCATCGAAGCGGTTAATTTTTTGGTCAATGAACATAATCTGGAAGTTGAATTTTATCTTATTTCCGAAGAGAATTTGAACAACATTTTCACGCAGTATCGTAATTTAGAGAAAGAGGTTTCTACTGCTTTGGAATCTAAGGCCAAAGAATCGTCAGAGCTGGAAACTATCGAAGAGAGTAAGTCGGAAGATTTGATCGAGGAAAATGTTTCCACTGCGCCGGTGGCAAAAATAGTTTCAGTTATAATCCGACATGCCGTGGAAGAGAAAGCCAGTGATATTCATATTGAGCCGATGCCCAAGGAAACCAGGGTAAGATATCGAATCGACGGTTTATTGCGTACTTCATTGATTTTGCCTAAAAGTATCCATGATTCCGTGGTGGGCAGAATAAAAGTTCTTTCAAAGTTGAAAATTGACGAAACAAGAGTACCGCAAGACGGCCGTATACGACTTTTGGTCAATAAAAAAGAAATTGATTTCCGTGTTTCTGTAATGCCGCTTTTGGGAGAAGAGAAAGTGGTGATGAGAATTTTGGATTTGGGCAAGGGTGTGCCGACGCTTGAAGAATTGGGTTATGGGCCGGAAGCTATGAAAATAATCGACGAGACTATCAAAAAAACTTTCGGAGTTTTTCTTATAACCGGCCCGACCGGTTCGGGAAAATCCACGACTTTGGCTTCGGTTTTGAATATGCTTAACAGCGAAGAGGTTAACATTGTGACACTGGAAGATCCGGTTGAATATTTCATTAAGGGTGCTAACCAGTCGCAGATCAAGCCGAACATCGGTTATACTTTTGCCAATGGTTTACGTTCAATCTTGCGTCAGGACCCGGATATCGTGATGGTCGGCGAAATCAGAGACAATGAAACAGCTGAACTTTGCGTGAATGCCGGTTTGACCGGGCATTTTGTACTTTCCACTCTACACACCAATAGCGCGATGGATGTCGTGCCTAGATTGATCGATATGAAGGTCGAGCCTTTTCTTTTGGCCTCAACCTTAAAGACGATGGTGGCGCAAAGATTAGCCAGAAGGATTTGTCCAAAGTGCAAAAAAATCTCAAAAGCAAGTCCGGAATTAATAAGCGAGGTTAGAGAGGCTTTGAAAAAAGTGCCAGTGTCAGTTCTTCAGAAAAGACTGAAAGGCGTAAGTTCTTTGCAGGATATTGATGAATCTTTCTTTTTTGCGGGTGAAGGTTGTGCGAATTGCAAGGGGACTGGCTATGTCGGCCGCGTCGCTATTTTGGAAATTATTGATGTTAATGAAAAAATTCAAGAAATGATGCTTATTCCTGATAAAATAATTCGCGAGGAAGATGTACGCTCCACGCAGGAATATGTGACCATGTTAGAGGATGGCATATTTAAGTCTTTGCAAGGCATCACTACCATTCAAGAAGTTTATCGGGTCATTCAAGAATGATTTAAAATATAAAAGCGTGAGCGCAGAGTATAGTTTAAAGACTGACTGCTTGTCCTCATGTTAATTGTTTTATGAGCGAGGATGCGAAGCCAAAAATTCTACTTATGGAAGATTATCCTGATTTGATAGAGTTTTATGTTGGTCGCTTGCGAGAAGCTGGTTTTGAAGTGTTGGTGGAAAGTGATGAAGATCAGGGAATGGAAACGGTAAAAAAAGAAAAGCCGGATTTGATCATTTTTGATATCAGCCTTCCTAATGACGAAGATTTTAAATTCATTTCCCATTTAAAAAAGGATGAAGAAGTCGCTCGAATTCCGGTGGTAGTTTTAACCGATCTTTCCGGGGAAGCGGATGTTAAGAGGGGAATAGAGGCCGGTGCCAGCGAATATTTAATTAGGGAAAATTTCACCTTTGTTGAAGTAATTGATAAAATAAAAGAAGTAATACAGAAAGTTAAAAATGAAAAGTTATAAAGTAAGGAAGTTAATGGTTAAAAAAGTTTGCTTTAAGACTTTATGACTTTTAACTTTACAACTTCATATGGATTCTCCGGTAGAATTTTTTAAAAAATTATTACTTGATTTAGCTAAAAAGAATGCTTCTGGTTTGCATTTATCGGTCGGCAGCGTACCTTTGTTGCGAGTTTACGGCCGCTTGAGCGAAGGTGAAGGCGAAGAAGTGCTGAAGAAAGAGGATTTGGAAAAAATAATCCATTCTTTTCTTTCGGAAGAGGAATTGGCGATTTTGGCAGAGAAGAAAGAGTTGATCATGGCCAAGGATTTTGGTGAAAATTTTCGCTTCCGCGTCAACGTTTTTATGCAAAAAGACAGTCCGGCTCTGTCGCTGTCTTATATTTCCGAAGAAATAACCGATTTTGACAATTTAGGTTTTCCCAGCGCTTTTAAAAACAGCTTATTGAATGCCACTGGTTTATTGATCATCGCCGGACCGCCGGCCTCAGGGAAAACTTCTACTATAGCCAGTATTATCGACAAAATAAATAAGGAAAAGCGTAAATACATTATAACTTTAGAGGATCCAATCGAGAAAATTTTTGTTAACCGCAAAAGCCTAATTGATCAGCGACAGATCGGCCGAGATGTCAATAGTTTTTTCAATGGTTTGCGGCATTGTTTGGAAGAGGATGTTGATGTTGTTTACGTTGACGAGAATCGAAGTGATTTCGAGCGGTCCTTGCCTTATATTTTAGAGTTAGCTTCGGGCAACACTTTGGTAATCGTAGAGGTTAATGCCGAAAATTCCATACGGGCGCTGGAGAAAATTCTTAACATAAGTACGGAAAGTCTTACCAAGGAATCAGTGCATTTTCTTTTGGCGGATGTTTTGTTCGGGGTTGTGGCCCAGCGGCTGATTCCAAACCATGATAACGGTCTTTCTTTGGCACTGGAAGTATTACTATCTAATTTTGCGGTAAAATCTTTGATCAGAGAAGGTAATGTTTATCAGCTGGAAGGTATCATACAGAATTCCGCCGAAGAGGGTATGATCAGTATGGACAAATCGATTAAGGAACTTGTTTTATCCGGTCAGATCGACAGACAGGAAGCGGGTGGTGTGGAAATATAGTGTTTATAATGCATAACAACTGATGTTACTTGCTTTAAAAAAGGAAATAAAATTAATTTCGTCAAGATAATTTCGGAACCGTTACGCGTTTTGCGCTACGCGTTACAAGATAAATATGCCAATTTTTAAATACATTGCCAAGAATTCTCAGGGAAGAAGGGTCGAAGGGTTGATCAATGCCTATAATCGCCGAGCCGCAACAGAAAGAATAGCGGAAATGGGATTGTCAGCTTCTTCGATAAAAGATAAGACTGACAGTTTGGAATTGAAATTACTGTCTATTTTTCAACCGGTTAAAATCAAGGATTTGGTTGTTTTTTCGCGACAATTTTCCGTCATGATCTCTGCTAACTTAGCGCTGGTGCAAGCTTTGCGTATTGCCGCTGAACAGACAGTTAATACGGCTCTAAAAATGACTGTTTCTGAAGTGGCTTACGAGGTTGATTCTGGTTCAAGTTTGTCGGCGGCGCTGGCTAAGCGGCCAAAAATCTTTTCTCCTTTTTATACTAATGTCATAAAATCCGGCGAAACTTCCGGTCGGCTAGATGAAGTTTTGAATTATCTGGCCGATGAAATGGAAAAAGATTATGATATGTCCAGTAAAATAAAAGGTGCAATGATCTATCCGGCTTTTGTGCTTGGCGGCCTGTTTGTTGTCGGTATTTTAATGATGGTGGTCGTAGTCCCCAAGCTTACTTCAATTTTGACAGAAAACGGCGGATCTTTGCCGCTATCGACAAGAGTTGTGATCGGTATTTCCAATTTTTTGATCAATTTTTGGTGGTTACTCGCGATATTAATTGTCATTCTCGCTATTGCAATAAGGCTTTTCGCGAATACTCCCGGCGGGATAAGAATGATAGATTATATAAAATTGAAATTGCCGGTTTTCGGCAGTCTTTTTCAACTTATTTATATTACCCGGTTTACCCGCTCAATGAATACTTTGATTGTCGGCGGCGTGACAATTTCCAAAAGTTTGGATGTGGTTTCTGAAGTTGTCGGTAACACTTATTACAAAGAACTGATTGAAAAAGGCAAGAGGGATGTGGAAGAGGGAGGTTCGCTTTCCAGGGTTTTTTTGGAAAGCGAGACTGTGCCAAAAATGGTACCGCAGATGATTATTGTCGGAGAAAAAACAGGCAAGCTTGATTTGGTCTTTGCCAAAATCACTGATTTTTATTCACGAGAGATTAATAATATTTTGACCAACTTAGTAGCTTTGCTTGAACCTTCGATCATGGTGGTGATGGGTGTGGCCGTGGGCGTGATGGTGGCGGCGGTAATTATGCCGATGTATAATTTAGCCTCGAATTTTTAAAGTCCCCCTCCTTTTTAAGCAAGGGATAGAAGTGGTTAAAAAAACAAGACTTACGCTTCCTATTTTAAAAAAAATAATTATATAGTATAATATAGTTAACCTGTTGATAAGTGGTTTGTGTTGGTTTCTTGTTTGTGATATAATTAATTTTAGATATAAAATAATTAACTCGCTTTTTCCGCCCTTCGCTTCGGGCGAGACGGATAGCAAGATTTAAAAAATTAACCTATGCAGAAAAAAAACTTCAAGAATGAAGGCTTTACCCTGGTCGAATTGCTGGTGGTAATCGCCATCATCGGTTTACTTTCGACTTTGTCGATCGTGGCCTTAAATAATGCCCGTATGAAAGCCAGAGACGCCGTGCGCGTGGCCAATATCAAGCAAATGCAAACCGCTTTCGAGCTTTATTACAATGACGCAGGCAAATACCCTACCACCACTATTGCTGGTTTGGGAGGATCGGTTAGATATAATGGTGCTATTTATATGGCTATTGTCCCAACAGATCCTTCTCCGCAAACTGAAGGCGCTTGTTCCTCGTTTGGTGGCGCTTATACCTATGCCACTACCACTAATTCCTCCAGCTATCAACTTCGCTATTGTTTGGGCGGATCATCCGGAGGAGTTACTGCCGGTTGCCATAACGCCACTCCTGCCGGTATTGCCGATGGCGGTGTTGGTTGCCCGTAATTTTTGATTCTTGTTTGAAAAGAATTTCTTGAATATAAATTCCTCTCATAAATTTGAGAGGAATTTTGTTTAGAGAAAATTATGCTATAATGATCAGATATGTCAGAGGTTAATAAACAAAAAATAATAAATTTTTTGCAAATTGCTTCGGAATGGCTGATTTTGGCGGTGATTTTTTTAATTCCGCTTTGTTTTGCCGCGTTTCACGAAGTCGCCGATGTTTTTGTTTTGTATAAAATGGCAGCTCTGCGAGTGCTGATTATTTTCATATTTTTAACTTTTAGCGCCAAGGTTTTGCTGGAAAAGAAAATAAGCTATAAATTCAGCAAGCATTTTTTTGTCATGGTTGGGTTGTTGGCTGCCTCCTGGCTTTTATCTTCTTTTTTGTCTGATAATTCCGGCCTGAGTTTTTTTGGTAGTTATGGCCGTCGGCAGGGGTTTAACACCTTGATTTTTTATTTGTTATTTTTTTTGCTCTTGATTTTTAATCTTAAAAGTTTTTCCAGCATAAAAAGATTGATCGGCGTTTGGCTTTTGTCTTCCGCGGCAGTCTGTTTTTACGGTCTGGCGCAGATTTTTAATTTTGATCCAATCGCCTGGAGCGAGCCGTTTTCTTTGACTGGCAGGATTTTTTCCACCTTGGGCCAGCCTAATTTTTTAAGTCAATTTTTAATCCTCTCTATCCCTTTCTGCTTTTACGCTATTATTTTTTTAGCGCGTCGGTTCTTGATTCGCTTACTGCTTTTCGTTCTGTTTTTCGCGCAGTTTTTTTGTTTATTTTTTACGCTAAGCCGCGCCGCCGCTCTGGGTCTGGCTGCTGAAATTGTCGTTGCCGGTTTTTTTATTCTGTGGATAAAAGGAAAAAAGAAAATAGCTTATATTTTGTCCGCTTTATTATTTATTATTACTATATCGGTCGGGGTTTATTTTTTTGCTTTGCCGACCGACAATCAAATAAAGTTTTTTCTTGGCGGTCGGCTAGAAAGTGTTTTTGATCTTAAACACGGCGCGACTAAAGCCAGATTCAATTATTGGCAAGCGGCAATTGCCGAAATTAAAACCGAAAATTTAAGGCAAAAATTGCTCGGCCACGGGCCGGAAACTTTGTGGGTTGTTTTTGCCCGTCATTATCAGCCGGGGTGGGCGCTTGACGAGAATATTAATGTCTGGGCCGACAGCGCGCATAATTTATTCTTTGACATAATTTTATCATTCGGTTTCTTCGGTCTGGCGGCATATTTTCTTTTTATATTTTTTATTTTTGCCAATTTTTTGCTTTTTATTAAAAAAGCTCCTTGTGATGATAAGTTTTGGCTCGCGATTTTTTGCTCGGTCGCGCTAACTGGTTACCTGGTTAATAATTTATTCAGCTTTTCTGACATTACGGGCCATCTTTTTTTCTTTTTGATTTTAAGTATTTTAGTTTTTCTTTTTTCACAAAATGAAAAAGAAAAAGAGATTGATTTCAAACTGACCGCGGCATCAAGCTGGATAATCTTCGGCGCCCTGGCCGTTTTTTCGGGAATCTTTATTTTTTATTACAGCGTCCGTCCGATTCAGGCTGATTATCATTATATGAATGCAGAAGTTAAGGATCTTGGCTATTGTCCTAAAATGGTCGCCGACAGTCGTGAAGCTTTTGTTTTAGGCGGCGAGAATAAGATTTTTTATCAATTAAATTATATCTATACCGCTTTAAGCTGTTTGGATGAATTTAGCGATGAAAAAGAACAGGAGAAATTAAAAGATAATTTGCTTTGGCTTATTGATAATCTGCCGGACGAAAATGATTTTAATTTGGAAAGCGGCCGGGCCTGGGCGGAAAAGGGAATCGCCGGTCAAATTGATAAAAGTTATTATTCGCGCGCGGAAGAAGATTACGCTAAGATGGCGAGTAAATATCCGGCCGTTAGCATTGTTTACCTGGATTGGGCTGAAACAGAGAAAGCCAAAGGTGATTTTACGACTGCGATAAAAATTGCCGAGCAAGGTCTTTTGTCTTTGCCAATTTCTTCGGATGATAATAATTATTTAAGCCCTCATTTGCCCGAAGTTAAAGCCAGAGAAGTGCTTTTAAATAAAGTAATTTGTAACTCGTTCACGGCTCAAGGTCGAGCGGAAGAAAGTTATGAATGTTGGAAAAAGATCGTTACCATTGATCCTTTTTTTCAAGAAGCTTATAAAAATTTGGCCGACTTAAGCCGGCAGAAAGGGGATTTTGCGGCGGCGATATGGTATAATAAAAAGGGCTATTTGCTTGAGCCGGGTAATTATGCCTGGCCGCTGGCCATCGGCGCTTTGTATCAAAAAATTGGCGATCAAAAAAACGCGTCGCATTATTACAAAGAAGTGTTGGGCTTGTCGCCGGATAACAAAGAGGCGATGGATTTTTTTGGCCAAAAAGAAAAAGTTCCAACCGTTCAAGATAATTATGTCAACGGGATTACCCCGGTTTATTAAGCCATGTTCTATTATTTTTTAGCTGTTTCATTTGTTCTCGGCGCTATTATCGGCAGTTTTACCAACTGTTTTGTTTGGCGTTTGCACGAAAACGAAACTCTTTGGGATCGTTCCTATTGTCCGAAATGCCGTAAACGGATTGAATGGTATGACAATATTCCGGTTCTAAGCTATCTGGCGCTCGGCGGACATTGCCGTAAATGCGGTAAAAACATTTCCATCCAATATCCGGTAATAGAATTGATTTCAGCCTGTCTTTTTGCACTTGCTTTTTATTCTGTTGGCCGCCAATTCGCCCCTGACGGATTTACGACGGATAATTTTTATCTATTATCCGGCAATGATTTTATTATTTCTTTAGTTAAAGATTGGCTGATAATTTTCACCTGCCTGGTGATTTTTATTTATGATTTAAGATGGTATTTGATTCCCGACAAAGTTGTTTTGCCCGCCAGTTTGTTGGTTTTTTTGATTAATATTTTGTTTGGTTTTGATTGGTTAACGATGTCTTTGTGCGCTCTTGCCGGCGGCGGATTTTTTCTTTTCCAGTTTTTACTTTCGCGCGGGCGCTGGGTCGGCGGCGGCGATATCCGTTTGGGTGTCTTTATAGGCATGGCTTTAGGAAAATTTGATTTGTTGATACTGTCATTGATGCTTACGTATTTTATTGGTTCGGCGATCGGTATTTTTTTGGTGCTTGTTGGTAAAAAACATTGGGGTTCCAAAGTGCCTTTGGGTGTTTTTTTAACACCCGCGCTTTTGATTTCATTATTCTGGGGAAGGGCTATAATCAATTGGTATTTAGCGATGGTTTAGTTTAAAATAATGTTGGCAAGCATGTTCTGATATGGTATAATAAAAGCTGGTAGTTGATGGAAAATTAGTTTATAAAAAATTTATCATTTCTCATAAAATTTCTTATGAAAGAAGACATAATCGTTGGTCTTGATGTCGGTTCGACCGAAGTCAGGCTGGTAGTAGGAACGCGGATGGAAGAAAACGGCGGGCGGGTTCAGGTAATCGGAGCTATTTCTTCGCCATCCGAAGGGATTAGCCGCGGCATGGTTAAAAGTATCGATGACACTACTTCTTCCATATCTTTGCTTTTAGAAAAAGCCGAGCGGTTGATCGGTGTGCCGATCACGGATGTTTATGTAAGCGTCAATGATCCTAATGTGCGTTGCGAGAAAAGCAAAGGCGTAGTAGCGGTTAGTAAAAATAATGGTGAAATCAATCAGGAAGACGTGGAACGAGCTATCGAGGCCGCCCGAACATTGAACGTGCCGCCTAATTATGAAATTTTGCATGTTATTCCCATAAGATATACCGTGGACAATCAGGAGGATGTAAAAGATCCGGTCGGCATGAGCGGTATCAGGCTTGAAGTTGAGGCGCTGATCGTGCAAGGCATGACCAGCCAAATAAAAAATTTGACCAAAGCGATTTATCGCACCAGCTTAAATATCAATGATCTGGTTTTGTCGCCATTGGCTTTGGGCGAGGCTGTTTTAAGTCCTAAACAGAAAGAGCTGGGCGTGGCTGTTGCCGGAATCGGCGCTTCTTCTACAACTTTGGCGGTTTATGAAGAAGGAAAATTAATTCATGCCGCCGTTATTCCAATCGGTTCGGAACATATCACTTCTGATATTGCCATTGGTTTGCGCTGTCCTATTAATTTGGCTGACCGGGTAAAATTAGAGTATGGTAACGCGGTGCCTAAGAGTTTTTCCGGCAAGGAAGAAGTTGATATCACTGAATTGGCTAAAAAAGAAGAAGTCGAAGACGACATTAAAACTATTTCCAAAAAATATGTGGCGGAAATAATTGAAGCTCGGGTTGAAGAAATTTTCGAGCGTGTTGATGAGCAGCTGAAAAAGGTAGATCGTTCCGGTCTGCTTCCAGCAGGGATTGTCTTGGCTGGCGGCGGAGCGAAGTTGCCTGGTTTAGTGGAAGTAGCTAAGGATAAATTGCGTCTGCCGGCTTCAGTGGGTGTTTGCCGCAACGCGGAAATAATTTTTGACAAAGTTAACGATTCAAAATATCTAACCGCACTTGGTTTGGTTATTTGGGGTAACTCTTTTTTGGCTAAGCGAGGAGGCAAGGGCGCGTTTGACGCATTGGGAAATATTTTTGACAATGTTAATAAAAAATTTAAAGATATATTTTCCCGTTTTGCTCCGTAAGTTAATTGTATAATTTTTTTGTTCAACTCATTTGATAGTTAAAATCATGTTAAAAAACAGGCTAAAATAAGCATATATTTTTATACTCTATTAAGCCGAAAACAGGCTTGATATTTTTTTTACAATACGATAAACTTATAGTATAATACTATACTGTGCAATTAATTTGTACGCCGACAAAGACGTGCAAACTATCTTCAATTTCTATGGCCGAAATAAAACCAATCGCCGAAACATTTGCCAAGATCAAAGTCGTGGGAGTGGGCGGCGGCGGCGGAAGCGCCATCCAACGAATGATCGAGAAGGGGATCAGAGGCGTGGAATTTGTGGCCATCAATACTGATGTGCAGGCTTTGCATTACAATAAAGCCGGGGAAAAATTGCATATTGGCAAATCAGTGACTCGTGGTTTGGGTGCGGGCATGAATCCGGAATTAGGACGCCAGGCGGCGGAAGAATCGCAGAATGAGGTGAGAGATATCTTGAAAGGTTCGGATATGGTATTTATTACTTGCGGTTTGGGCGGTGGCACCGGCACTGGCGCGGCTCCGGTCGTGGCGGAAATCGCCCGTGATTTGGGCGCCTTGACTGTCGCGGTAGTGACGCGGCCTTTTTCTTTTGAAGGCGGCCAGCGCAAGTCAATTGCCGAGCGCGGCTTTGCCGAATTGGCTGATAAGGTTGATACGATTATCACAATTAACAATGATAAGTTATTGCAAATTATTGATAAAAAAACTTCCTTGATGGAAGCTTTTTCCGTGGCGGACGATGTTCTGCGCCAAGGCGTGCAAGGTATTGCCGAGATTATCACAATACCTGGTTTAATAAACGTCGACTTTGCCGATGTACGCGCAGTGATGGCTAACGCCGGCTCGGCCTTGATGGGTATTGGCCAGGCGACAGGCGAGAATCGTGCGATTGAGGCGGCTAAAGCGGCGATCAATTCCACCTTGCTTGATATGTCGATCGATGGCGCGCGCGGCATTGTCTTTACGATTACCGGCGGAGCGAATCTTGGCATGACCGAAGTTTCCGACGCGGCCAAAATTATTACCGCCTCCGCTGATCCGGAAGCCAAGATTATTTTCGGCGCGGTCATTGATGAAAAATTGAAAGATGAAATAAAAGTTACAGTGGTTGCCACCGGTTTTGACGGTGCGACGCATGATAATGCTAGCAAACAAATTAGAACTGCCTATACGCCAAACACTTTTATCGCCGACAAAGAAGATAAAAGCCGCAGCTGGTTTGGCGGCGCTAAATCCGATGTTCCGGCCGCGGATACGATGAGAAAAAATAAAATTTCACCGGTGAAAATGGCCCAGGAAGAATTGTCTAATGAAGAATCAGAAGAAGGGGAGCTCGGTATCCCGGCGTTTATTCGGAAGAAGATGAAGTGATGTTATCCGCCAGAGGCGGACCAGCGCTACGAATGCGGGACATGCGAATATAAATTTGAAAATTTGTATAAAATGAAAAGACTGAAGCAATGTTGTACTTCAGTCTTTTTATTTTTTCAGATTATTTTGGTTATATTTTTAAAACGATAATGACAAAAACGATTTAATTGCCGATTCGGAGGGTCGTGATTTTCCGTCTAATTTTTTCTTGCCCTGGAAAATTTTAAAAGCTTCGTCAACGGAATAGTCATAAAGCGAAACCGCGGCGATCGCGTCAGCCATGCGAACGGCTTCCTCAAGCGGCCGTTGGAAAATATTGCGGCCGACCGCCACGCCGCCGGTGCCGGAAACATGATTTTGATTGTAAATTTGTTGTAAGAATTTTTTCTCCGGCATTTTAGCGCCGCCGATGGGTATTACTTGAGAACGTCCGGCCGCCGCGACAACTTCGCGGAATTTTTTGGCGGTTTCTAAAGTCGGTTTATCGTAAGGATAATTTATTTTCACAAAATCAGCGCCAAGGCAAACTGCCACACCTGCGCCGCCGGCCAAGAGATGGATGTCGCCTTCATCCTTAACGGCTTTGCCGCGCGGGTACATCCAGATAACGGCTAACATGCCTTCCTGATGTGCATCATAAACGATACGGGCCGCTTGGCCAAAAGATTCGGATTCAAATTGGCTGCCGATATAAACTGTATAGCCGACGCCGACTATGTTTAAGCCGGATTTTTTCTTAAATTCAATCACGTCATCCATGGCCAGCCAACGATTGGAAAAAGGATCGCGTTCCGCCTTGTTAATGATATTGGTTTTAGAATTGGCTTTTATTAAGAACGGCACATTTGGGCAGATATCGGCATATTTAGCAATTAAGCCAAGCTGAGAGCCGAAAACTCCGATATGAGCCTTTTTTGCAATATCAAAATAGTGCTTGGGGTCGGCTACCTCCGGCGCAATGCCTGATCCGGCAAAATCGTCGTTTAGATGTTCGACTTTTTGGTCGCCGGCGAACATAAATAATTTGCCCGTGCCGCGCGTAGCGATTTCCCAATTGCGCAAATAAGTGGCTCTTTTTTCTTTTGGCACAGTGTAAGGAATGTGAATTTTTTGCATAAGCGTATTTATATGATAAAATATTAATAACTGATTATATTATATCACAAAAAAGAATATGGAAAAAGAAAAAACTAAAAAACCAATAGTGCTGGTGATTTTGGACGGCTGGGGCGAATGGGATATTGAAAAAGGCAATCCTCTTGTCAAGGCGAATTTACCGTTAATTGATCAGCTTAACGCCCATTTCCCTAAAACTTATTTACAGGCTTCCGGCATGGCGGTTGGTTTGCCTTGGGGCGTGCGCGGCAATTCCGAGGTTGGACATCAAACCATCGGTTCCGGTCAAATAGTTTTTCAATTCCTGCCAACTATTTCCACAGCCATCGGCGACGGAACTTTTTTCAAAAACGAAGCTTTACTTAATGCTTTTGCTTGGGCGAAAAAAAATAATTCCAACTTGCATATCCTCGGTCTTTTAAGTGACGGTTCAGTGCATTCTCATATCGAACATCTGTTTGCGTTTTTGGAAATGGCTAAAAAATATGAGGTAAAAGAAGTTTTTATTCATGCCGTAACCGATGGCCGCGATACGCATCCGCAAAGCGCCAAGAAATTTTTAGAAATGCTTGCCAATAAAATTAAAGAGATTGGCATCGGCAAGATAGCCACTTTAAGCGGCCGCTATTTTACCATGGATAGAAATAATAATTGGGACAGAGTGGAAAAAGCGTTTCTTGCTTTCACTGCCGGGATTGGTATTAAGGAAAAAAATACTCACGAGGCTGTGGATAACCAGTATGCGCGAAATATTTTTGACGAATATCTGGAACCAGTGGTAATGACTGATGAAAGCGGCGAGCCGGTTGCCTTAATCAAAGATAATGATGCGTTAGTTTGTTTTAATTTTCGTAAAGACCGTTCACGGCAAATTACGCAGGCTTTTGTCAGGTCGGATTTTAAGGAATTCAAACAAGCCAAACCGCCGCAAAATATTAAATATGTTTGTTTCGCGCAATATGAAGAAGGTTTGCCGGTCGAAGTCGCTTTTAAGGAGCAGGAAATAACCGTGCGGCTAGGGGAAATTTTATCGAAAAACTGGAAAAGGCAATTGCGCATCGCGGAAACGGAAAAATACGCCCACGTCACTTATTTTTTTAACGGGGGAATGGAAGAACCGTTTTTTTATGAGGATCGGATTTTAATTCCTTCCAAGCGCGTTACAACTTATGCCGATGCGCCGGAAATGAGTGCTACGGAGATTACAGAAAAATTGCTTGAAGCGATGAATAAAAATAATTATGATTTTATTTTGGTTAATTATGCCAATTCCGACATGGTCGGGCATACGGGAAATGTGGAAGCGGCCGTTAAAGCGCTGGAACACGTCGACGGTTGTCTGACAAAATTGATTGAGGCGGTTTTTGCTCGCGGCGGGGAATTGATTATTACGGCCGATCATGGCAACGTGGAAGAGATGTTGAATATTTATACCGGCGAACCTGATACTCAGCATTCGAAAAATGTGGTGCCCTGTTGGTATGTTAGTAAAGATTGCTGGATGGAAAAAACCGAACCTAGGGAAAAGATCGAAGCCGGCGGCCTGATAGCCGATTTGGCGCCGACCATTTTGGAATTAATAGGCCTTGAAAAAGATTCGCGGATGTCCGGGTCAAGTTTGCTTAAGCAATTTAAAAGAACGACGCCGGAGATTGAGGAAGAATAAAAATTCGTAATTCGTAGAGTTGCATATGAATAGTTACAAAAAACCTCCTATTACCGGGAGGCTTCTTGATTAAACATTCTATTCTTCCACGAAAATCGCTTCCACCGGACATTGATCAGCGGCGCTCATCGCACATTCGTGGTTGGCGCCAATGACGGTGGACTTGCCCATTTCATCCAGCTTGAAAGTGTCAGGGCAAACTTCGGTACAGCGGCCGCAGCCGATGCATTTATCTCGGTCAACTTTGATGATCATAATTGTTGATTGATTATTAAATTAGTGGTTACTTTTATTATAGCATATTTATTTTGATCTTGTCTCTACAAATTACGAAAATTTACGAACATACGAATAGGGGATTGGTGATTTTTTGGGTTTTATTATTTTATTTAATATTAGCTTTTTTATTGATAATACTAAATTTTTATTGACTTTTTTATATTTGCGTGTTATAATTTTAATATAAAAATAGAAAAAATATATTGTTCTTAATATAAAAATTTTAAAGAAAGAGGTGCTATCGTGAATTTCAATGTTGCAAATCGAGAGTTTTATTTGACTCTCCAGCGGGGAACAATGATGGAAAGATTGAATAGAGTATATGGGGAAAAAAGCAGGTTCTGGATGGTTATAAGTTATTTCCCATGGGCAATATTTTTATCGGTCGTTTTCACTATTGTAATTCAAATGATTGGTTGATAGCTTTATTCATTTTGGTTCGGTCATATGTGTGACCGAACCTCTTTTTTATTCCAAATGAATTTTTTTCTCTACCAATTCCAATTCATTTAAAAGCCCGGGATTATTTTTTAATTCTGGATCAACGGCGAGCAAAGCGACGGCTTCTTCTTGTGCTTGCTTCATTAATTCATAATCCCAAAGCGTGGCGATTTTCAATTCCGGAAAACCGGATTGCGCCGTACCGAAAATTTCTCCTGAGCCGCGAAGTTTTAAATCCATTTTGGCCAAAGCAAAACCGTCGGAAATTTTTTCCATCGCCTCTAAACGTTGTTTGGTTTTCCCGTCGTTGGAAGCGGGAAAAAGAAAACAATAAGATTGCTCGGCGCCTCGCCCGACGCGGCCGCGGAATTGGTGCAATTGCGCCAGGCCAAAGCGATCCGCGCCCTCGATCATCATGATCGTTGCATTGGGAACGTCAACGCCAACCTCGATCACGGAAGTGGAAACTAAAATTTTATATTCATTATTCAAAAAGCCGCGCATAATTTCTTCTTTTTCTTTGGCTTTTAATTTGCCATGCAAAGCCGCGATTTTTATTTCCGGGAAAATTGCCTTGTCCAATTTTGCAAATTCTTCTTTGACTGATTTGACTCCAAACATATCTGATTCTTCGATCAAGGGGCAGATGACAAAAGCCTGCCTGCCGTTTTTAATTTGCGTTCTGATAAAATCATAAGCGGCCGCGCGTTTTTCTTCCGGCACGATTTTGGTCATAATTGGCTGGCGCCCGGCTGGCATTTGCTTGATGACCGAAATATCCAAGTCGCCGAAAATTGCCAAAGCTAATGAACGCGGAATCGGCGTTGCTGTCATCGATAATAAATGCGGCGTCAAATTTCCCATCCTTTCGAAGCCTGCCTGTCCGGTAGGCAGGGAGGGGTTAGTGGTGGTTTTTGTCATCAAAGCTTTTCTTTGTTCCACTCCGAAACGATGTTGTTCGTCAATAATCGCCAAAGCCAGATTTTTAAATTTTACGTCTTCTTCGACTAAAGCGTGCGTGCCGATAATAATATCAACTTCCCCAGTTTTAATCATTTTTAATAACTCAGTGCGAGGAATTCCCCTCCCCGGGAAGGGTGTCGCCGCCTCGGCGACGGGGTGGGTTTCATTATTTAACAAACGATAATTATTCGTCAGTAAAGCAATGCGCAAAGGAAAATTTTTCAACAGCCGCGAAACCGAATTAAAATGCTGTTGCGCCAGAATTTCCGTCGGCGCCATCAGCACACCTTGTTTATTATTCAAAGCGACATTCAGTAAGGCGATAATGGCAACTATGGTTTTTCCCGACCCAACATCGCCGTTTAAAAGTCGCGACATCGGCCTTTCTCTGCCCATGTCTTGCAGTATCGACCAAGAAGCTTGGCGCTGATCCTCGGTCAGTTTGAAGGGCAAACTATCTACAAATTCTTTAGTATTTTTTTCTTTAAATTCAATTATTTCCGCGCGCGCCAAATCACGGTCTTTTTTAACCAATTGTGATTTTAATTGCAATAAAAATAATTCATCAAAAGCCAAGCGGCGGCGAGCTTCCTCCACTTCCGCCCAATTTTTTGGGAAATGGATTTTTTTTATCGCCTCACCCAAATTAATTAGTTTTAATTTTTTCTTAGTTTCCGCCGGCAGAAGATCGGGCAATTTTTCGCTAAGCGCGATTATTTGACTAATCAAAAATCTTAATTGTTTTTCAGTAATTTTTTCCGTTAAATGATAGACCGGAACTAAACCGGAAGTGTGAATGGTCGCTCCAGAAAATCCCCTCTCGGGAGGGGTGCCTGAAAGGCGGGGTGGGTATATTTTTTCATAAACCGGCGAGACCATCGTGTTTTCGTCTTTGTCTTCGATTTTTCCAGCTAAAGAAACCATATCGCCGACACGCAAAGTTTTAGCAAGAAAAGGCTGATTGAACCAAATTACTTTTAGTGATTCCGTGCCGTCATTGATAAGCGCTTCGGTAATATTCATCCGCCTGTGATGGGCGCGCCGATTTTGGATCAATTCAATTTGTCCGCAAACATTGGCCGCGACACCTGCCTGTAAATCTTTTATCTTTACCGTTTTGGTAAAATTATCATAACGAAAAGGAAAATACCAAAGCAGGTCTTCAGTATTATTGAGACCAATCTGCGTCAAGCGCTTGCCAATCGCCGCGCCCACGCCATTCAAAGAAGTTAGTGGAGTTTTTAAATCCATTTGGTGCGCCCAGCAGGAATCTCCGCCAGAGGCGGACCAGCCTTTGGCTGGGAACCTTAAATATTTTTTATAGTGCTCTCGCTGGGAGTCGAACCCGGATTTCAAGCTTCGGAGGCCTGCGTCCTATCCATTGCCACCCAGGGGGTGGTCCGCCTCTGGCGGAAACGATTATTATTTTTTAGTGCGCCCAGCAGGAATCGAACCTGCATCGCAAGCTTCGGAGGCCTGCGTCCTATCCATTGAACGATGGGCACTGAATTGATTCAAGATTTTCGATTTATTGGTTTAAACTGGCTTAAATTTAATTATTGAGCAATAATAGATACTTGTCAATTAAAACAAAAAAACGGCCTTAGCCGAATTTTTGTAAAATCGAAAATCGTAAATCCGAAATCGTAAATCGTATTGGTGCCTTTATTTTACCAAATCAAAACCTATTTCCAAAATCGGTAATGTGCCACGCGCGGAGCGCGTGATGGCTCTAAACTAAATCGTACACTCCACGAAAGCCCCGCCACCGCCTCGCTTCACTCGGCAACCCCAAAAAGAAAAAATGTTCC
>JGI20214J51088_10000891_pt1 | contig 20344 bp, 20 predicted proteins | sample WetSurMetagenome_FD_51088 | JGI IMG/M metagenome (IMG submission 51088) | reverse complement strand
TGGGCTTGGCCGCAGGGGCCGCAGGGGCAGCGGGAGCCGGGGCGGCCGGGGCGGCGGCCTGAGCGGCCGGCGGCGGCGGGGCCACCTGGGAGACGCCGAAGAGGTGCTGATCCAGGATCTGCTTGAGGGCGTCCTCCTGGATCGGGTCCTCGAGATACTCCGTGGCCCCGTACACCTTGATCGCGTCGCTGCGGTACTTGCGACTCTTGTAGATCGAGCAGTGCATCACGATGGGGATCCGGCGCGAACCGCTCCGCTCCACCATCTCCTGGCAGACCTGGAACCCGTGCTTCTTCGGGAGCATGGTCCTCAGGAAGACCATGTCCGGATGGAACCGGTCGAACTCCTCGATGGCGGCGAACCCGTCGCGCGCCGTGGAGAGTTCGATGCGGTCATCCTGCAAGAGCGATTGCAGCCGCTCGAGCAGCTTGGGCTCGTAATCGACGAGGAGCACGCGCTTCTTGGCCATCCTGCCCCCTTCGCAGAAACACCTGTCAACCTGTGTAAGTTAGCATGGCACCCCAGGGTGGTCAAGCGAGCACCGCTTTTGCGCGGATGCCATCTGAACCCCCTGTGGACCTCCCCTTCCCCCTGTGTACCGTGTTACCTCTTCCCCATGGCCCCCATGGTGCGCATCATCCCCTTGAGGCCGCCCTTCTTGAGCTGCTGCATCATCTTCCTCATGGTGAGGTACTGCTTCAGGAGCTGGTTCACCTCGGAGACCGAAACGCCCGCCCCGCGGGCGATGCGCTTGCGGCGGCTCCCGTCGATGACGTTGTAGTGCTCCCGCTCTTGGGGCGTCATGGAGTTCAGGATCGCCTCGGTCCGTCCCAGGCGCTTCTCGTCCTGAGGGGTGACCTCCACGCCTTTCATGGCGCCCATGCCGGGCAGCATGCCCACGATCTGCTGGAGGGGGCCCATCTTCCGCATGGCCTTGAGCTGGGTGCGGAAGTCGTCGAGCGTGAAGTCGGACTTGCGCAGGCGCTCGGCCATGTCCGCCGCCTCGCGCTCGTCCACCGCAGACTGCGCCTTCTCGATGAGGCCGAGCATGTCGCCCATACCGAGGATGCGCGAGGCCATGCGGTCCGGGAGGAAGGGCTCCAGGGCGTCGTACTTCTCGCCCACGCCCACGAACTTCACGGGCAGGCCCGTCACGGCCTTCACGGAGAGGATGGCGCCGCCGCGCGCGTCGCCGTCGGCCTTGGAGAGGATGACTCCCGTGAGCGTGACCTTCTCGTGGAACGCCTTCACGGTCGCCATGGCCGTCTGGCCCGTCATGGCGTCGGCGACGTAGAGGCTCTCGCTGGGCCGTACGGCGCGGACGATCAGCTCGAGCTCCTCCATGAGCTTCTCGTCGATGGTCAGGCGCCCCGCGGTGTCGAGGATGACCCGGTGGATGCCCTTCTTGCGGGCTTCGTCCACCGCCTTCTGGCAGATGGCCACGGGCTTGTCGCCCGGGTCCGGCTGGAAGACCGGGACGCCCACGGCCTTGCCCACGGTCTCGAGCTGCTGGCGGGCGGCCGGCCGGTAGACGTCCGCCGGAACCAGCATGACGGGGTGGCCGTCCTTGGCGAAGTACTTGGCCAGCTTGCCGGCGGTGGTGGTCTTACCCGAGCCCTGCAGGCCGGCGAGGAGGATGATGCCCGGGCCGAAGGGCGGGAAGCGCATGCGCGGGTCGCCCTCGCCCAGCACGCGGACCATCTCGTCGTTCAGGATCTTCACGAAGTGCTGGTCCGGCGAGAGGCTGCGCAGGACCTCCTGACCGAGGGCCTTGGCCTTGACGCCCTCGAGGAAATCCTTCACGACCGAGACGTGCACGTCCGCCTCGAGGAGCGCCATCCGCACGGCGCGCAGGCTCTCCTGGATGTTCTCCTCGGTGATCTTGCCCTGGCCCTTGAGGCTCTTGACGGCGTCCTGGATGCGTTCGGTCAGGCGTTCGAACATTCGGAACCTTTAACAGAAAGGTGACTAGGTGACTGGGTGACTAGGTGACTAGGTGACTAGGTGACTGGGTGACTCGGTGACTAGGTGACTAGGAAACTGGGCAAAAAAGATGAGGAGGAAAAGGCGATGCTCGCTCATAGACCCCTAGTCCCCTAGTTGCCTGCTCTCCTGGTTACGATCCCTTTACGCCGCGGGCTTGAGGGCGGCCTGCTTCTTGAGGACCTCCTCGGCTTTCTGGAGCTGGGTATCCACGGGGATCATGGCCCGGTACCCCGCGGCCTGCGAATCGATCATGGTCATGGCCTCGCGCTCGAGGGCGCAGCGCGTGTAGGTCTCGCTCTCGGCCCACTCCGCGTCGGTGAACTTCAGGTTGGCGGCGGCGTAGGCCTTGAACTCGGCCGCGAGCGCGGGCGACTTGGCGCGGGCCGCGTCCATCTTCCCCTTCTCCACCTCCTTCGCGACGAAGGTCAGGTAGTCCCTCGAGCGCTCGAACTTGAGCCCCAGGGGAGGGATCTTGTCGGCCTTCACGAGGACGTCCGGCGCGATGCCTCCACCGCCGTAGACGGTACGCCCCCCGTCGGTCTTGGCTTCCTCGGAGGACGGTTCGGTGGGCTTGGCGACCTCTTCCGGCTGCTGGTCGGGGAAGTAGTAGGCGTCGTAGGACCGGCTGTAGTCGCGCTGGATGAGGCGCCCCGAGGGCGTGTAGTAGCGGGCCGTGGTGATGGCCACGGCGCCCTCGTCGCCGAGGGGGGACATGGTCTGCACCAGGCCCTTGCCCCAGGAGCGTTCCCCCACCACTTCGGCACGGTCGTGGTCCTGGAGCGCGCCGCCCACGATCTCGGAAGCGCTGGCGGCGCCCACGTTCATGAGCACCACCATGGGCAGGTCGGAGAAGGGACCGTCCTTCGTGGCCTTGTGCCGGAGGGTCATGCCGGCCTTGCGGCCTCGCACGCTCACCACCTCCTGGCCCTCCTTGAGGAAGAGAGAGGCCATCCCCACGGCGGCGGGCATGGAGCCGCCCGGGTTGTCCCTCAGGTCCAGGATGAGGGAGGTCATGCCTTCGGCCCTGAGCCTCTCGAGGCTGTCCTGCAGCTCTTCCACGGTGGTGTTGCCGAAGGTGTTGACCTTGGCGTACCCCTCTCCCCCGGGGAGCATGAAGGCGTAGGGCACGGTGTGCTTCGGGATGGGAGCCCGCCTCAGGGTCATGGGCTCGGGCTTGGCGTCACCCCGCCCCAGCTTGATGGTCACCTGCGTGCCGTCGGGCCCCTTGAGCTTGCGGACGGCCTCGCGGCTCGACATCTTGTCGGTGGGCTGTCCGTCCACCTCCAGGATCACGTCGCCCGCGCGGATCCCGGCTTTCCAGGCCGGCGTGTCGGGGATGGGCTGGATGACGAGGAGGGGGGAGTTGACCCCGGGCTTCGTCACGAGCAGGCCGAGCCCAGAGAACTTGCCCTCCTGGTCCTCCATGAGGTCCTTGAAGGCTTCGGGTCCGAAGTAGTTGGAGTGCGGGTCGAGCCCGTGCAGCATGCCGTCGAGGGAATCTTCGAGAAGGGCCTTCTGGTCGGGCGGGTCGGCGGCGTTGGCCTCCACGATGCCGGCCGCCTGCCGGAAGAGGCTCTGGGAGGCGCCGAGGCCCGAGTCGGAAAGGGTTCCGGTCCCGTCCTGCGCGGGCCCGCGGCCCGCCATTCCGAGGGCGAAGATCAGCAGCAATGCGGGCAGGGCTACGCGGCGCAACATAGCGTTTAAGTGTACGCGATTTGGGCGGGGGTGTCCACCGGACGAGGCCTTGAAGGTGCCGACCTCATTTCTTCGTCCCTCACCGCTTCCCTGTGGGAGCGACCTCCTGGTCGCGAAGCGGGGTATCAGGGAATCGGCGCTTCGCCGTCAGGAGACGGCTCCTACAGGTGCCGCTCCCCGCTCCCTCCTATCTGTGCTCGATGAGCTTCAAGAAGCCCTCCGGCTGGAAGGCGGGGGAATCCCTCGGCGTGTGGCAGGGGCCGCAGGTCTCCGACCCGGGCGTTCCGACGGTGAGCTTCCGTGGGGGATGGCCGTGCCCCGGGCCGTGGCAGGCCTCGCACTGCACGCCCGAGAGATCGGGGGAGCCGTTGGGGTAGCCTCCGGGGCGGCCGAGGCCTGTGGCGTGACAGGTCAGGCACTCGGGGTTCCGCTCCTGGTGGTCGATGGCGAGATCCTTGGTGGCCCTGGCGTGCGGAGACAGGCTCCAGACGCGATAGGCCTCGGCGTGGCAGGACTTGCAGGCCACGGCGCCCACGAAGGCGGGCGAGGGCCCGGGGTCCCGCACCGTCCGTTCGAGAGCATCGGCGTTGGCCGCGGAGACGGCCTTCAGGGTCTCGGCCACCCGGGTTGCCATGGCGGTGTCCGAGGGCTCGTCGGGCCCCAGGTAGCGGGTCTGCGGGAGGATCTGCCACGTCCCCGAGCTGAAGGCGACGCGCGCGGTGGCCACTCGGCGGCCGCGGTCCCCCATGTAGATGACCCAGCGGCCCGAGCCGGCATCCTGGGGCAGACCCGTGACCGACGTGCCCCACTGGGCGACGACCAGCAGAACGGAGGGTTCGACCTTGAGCAGGTTCCTTACCGTGTCGGGAGCCAATTGCCCCACCACCACGAGCTTGTCGGCGGGATGTTCCCTGAGGTCCCTCGCGAGCACGGCGAGGGGGTCGGCCATGGGCGCGCCGCCCGGAGCCGACTGCGACAGGAAGACGAGGCGGAGGGTCTTGCCTCCCCACGAGAACGGACCGAGCGCCCCTCCGCCGAGACGGAAGGTCTTCCCGCCGGGATAGGCCTCCCGACCCGCAGCGAAGAGGTCCACCCCCGGTGCGGCCATCCTCAGGGCTTCCGGACCGAGCAGGAGGTCGTAGCTCCCCAGCCCCACGAGGGTCCCGGTCTCCTTGAAATAGCGCCCCATCTCGGCGTTGAGCAGGTCCCGCGCGGGACCGCGGTCCGCGAAACCGTGCGCGACCTCCACGGGGACCACCACCCCGGGGCGGCACTCCTCCACGAAGGCGTCCAAGGCCGCCACCCGGCGCGCCAGCCCGCCGGCCGGCACCGTCTTGCACCCGCAGGGGACGAGGAAACCCTGCGTGTCCGCGGTGAAGAGGAAGTTCACGGCCGAAGGGCGCTGGGCTTGCTGGACCATGGCCACCAGGGCCACCAGCGCCACCGCGAGGAGGAGGAACGCCAGGACGCCGCCGCGCTTCATCGGGAACCCCCAATTCCAAGGGACCGGTACGGCTTGTCCGACATGGCCCCCTCCTGTTTTGCAAAGTGTAGCAGATGAAAGGAGGGCGGATGGAAGTGGGAGGTTTACCACGGAAGGGAGAGATGGGGCGGTGGGGAGATAGGGAGGTGGGGAGAGGAAACGGCACTGAATCAAAGAAGAGGGCCGCCCGAAGGCGGCCCTCTGTGGCGGTGGTCTGAAGGTTGGCTTTAGCGGGGTTCACTCACCCCATCCCAATATCACCCCACCTCCCCATCCATCTACTCCGCCTGCGTGGCCGAGATGGCGGCCATGTTGACGATGTCGCGGACGTCGCTGTGGAAGGAGACGATGTTCACGGGGTGCTTCAGGCCGATGAGCAGGGGCCCGATGACCTCGCCCTTGGAGATGTGCGTCACCAGCTTGTAGGCGATGTTGCCGCTCTGCAGATCGGGGAAGATGAGCACGTTGGCGTCGCCCTGGACGCGGGAGGTGGGGAAGTTCTCCTTCGCGAAGGCGGGGAGGAGCGCCACGTCGCCGTGCATCTCGCCGTCCACCACGAGGTCGGGGTGCTCCCTGTGGAGGATCTCCACCGCGTGACGCACCTTCTTCGCCTTCGGGTGCTCGTTGTCGCCGAAGTTGGAGAAGGAGAGCATGGCGATCTTCGGCTCGATGCCGAAGTGCTTCGCCACGTCNGCGGCGCTGAGGGCGATCTCGGCGAGCTGGCGCTCGTCGGGGTCGATGTTGAGGGTCGTGTCGGCGAAGAGGAAGACCTTCCCCTCCACCAGCAGGACGTGGACGCCCACGGCGCGGGACGCGCCCTCCTTGAGTTCGGCCAGCGGCAGGACGTAACCGAGGGTCTCCGGGTAGGAGCGCTCGATGCCCGCCACCATGCCGTCCGCCATGCCGAGCCTCAGCATGAGCATGGCCTGGTGGATGGGGCGCTTCACGTAGTACTCCACCTTCTTGGGCGTGTAGCCCTTGCGGCAGCGGATGGCGTAGAGCTCGTTGGCGAAAGTCACCAGGTTGGGCGTCTTCGTGGGGTCGATGATCTCGATCTTGCTCAGGTCGAGGCCCACGTGCTTGGCCTTGAACTCGATGACCGTGGGATCGCCCAGGAGGATGGGCTTGGCGAGGCCGTCCTCGACCAGCACGCGGGCCGCCTCGACCACCTTCGTGTTGTCGCCCTCGGGGAACACCACCCGCTTGGGATGCTGGCGGGCCTTGGTCACGATGGCGCGCATGACCTCCTGGCTCTTGCTGGTCATGGCCTCCAGGCGGGCGCGGTAGCCCTCCCAGTCGGTGATGGGGTACTTGGCCACGCCCGTGTCGCAGGCGGCCTTGGCCACGGCCGAGGCCTCCCAGACGAGGACGCGCGGGTCGAAGGGCTTGGGGATGATGTACTCGGGCCCGAACTCGAACTTCTGGCCACCGTAGGCGGCGGACACGTTCTCGGGCACCGGCTCCTTCGCCAGGGCGGCGAGGGCGCGGGACGCGGCCATCTTCATCTCTTCGTTGATGGCCGTGGCGCGGACGTCGAGGGCGCCGCGGAAGATGAAGGGGAAACCGAGGACGTTGTTCACCTGGTTCGGGTAGTCGGAGCGCCCCGTGGCCATGATGACGTCGTTGCGGGCGGCCTTGGCGTCGGGGTAGGTGATCTCCGGGTCGGGGTTGGCCATGGCGAAGACGATGGGGTTCTTGGCCATGGACCGGACCATGTCCTGCGTGACCATGCCCTTCACCGAGCAACCGAGGAACACGTCCGCGCCCTTCATGGCCTCCGCGAGCGTGCGCAGCTGGGTGTCCTGGGCGAAGTGCTCCTTGTAGGGGTTCATCCCCTCCTTGCGGCCCTTGTAGACCACGCCCTTGGTGTCCACGAGGATGAAGTTCTCGTTGGGCACGCCGAGGGTTTCGTAGAACTTGGCGCAGGCGATGGCCGAGGCGCCGGCCCCGGAGACCACCACGCGGACCTCCTTGATGTTCTTGCCCGCGAGCTCGAGGGCGTTGATGAGCGCCGCGCCGGAGATGATGGCGGTGCCGTGCTGGTCGTCGTGGAAGACCGGGATGTTCATGGTCTTCTTGAGGGTCTCCTCGATGTAGAAGCACTCGGGGGCCTTGATGTCCTCGAGGTTGATGCCGCCGAAGGTGGGCTCGAGGAGCTGGGCCACCTTGATGATCTCGTCGGCGTCGTGGCTGTTCACCTCGATGTCGAACACGTCCACGCCCGCGAACCTCTTGAAGAGGACGCCCTTGCCCTCCATCACCGGCTTGCCCGCGAGGGCGCCGATGTCGCCGAGGCCCAGGACGGCGGTGCCGTTGGAGAGCACCGCCACGAGGTTGCCCTTGCTCGTGTACTTGTAGGCGTCCTCGGGGTTCTTCTCGATGTCGAGGCAGGGCACGGCCACGCCGGGCGTGTAGGCCAGCGAGAGGTCGCGGGCCGTGAGACAGGGTTTGGTGGGAACCACCTCGACCTTGCCCGGCTTGCCTAAGAAGTGATAGTCGCGCGCTTCCTGGTCACGGATGGACATGCAGAACCTCCACTGCGGTTTGGTTGAGAATCGCCCCCCGGCTACCCCAATTGTCAGCGCATGGCGCTGGACGGTGAATGAGGGGGAAGTATAGCACGAAGGCCGGGAGCGGGAAGCTGGGAGCAGGGAGCGGAAAAGGATTGGTCGGCGGGGTTCTTCACCTCTGCTCCCCGCTACCTGCTGCCTGCTTCCGCCCTCAGAACTCCTGCGTCTGGATGGCGTTGAGGGCGTCGGCGGCGAGCTCGTTGCGGAGCGCCTCCACCTCGTCCCAGTGCTCGGCCAGGGCCTCCTCCGCGGTTTCGGGGTCCAGCACCACTCCCCTCTTGGCGAGGAGGACTTGCGCTAGCGCCGTCTGCTCGAAGAGGCGGGCCAGGCTCTGCTTGGCCAGGTTGGTCGGCGTCTCGTTGAGGAGGCGGAGGAGGAGTGAGAAGAGTTCGTCCAGGCGCTCGTCGGTGGGATCGTACATGGTGGCCTCCGAAGCAGTCCTCTTGGCGGGAGCTGGGAGCGGGGAGTCACGTGCCCATTCTGGGAGGGCCGTCTTTCCTTCTCCCTGCTACCTGCTACCTGCTTCCGCATTCATGCATTCTTCGAGGCTCCTCCCCGTGATGGCCTCGAACCGCTCTCGCATGCTGGGGACGGGCCCCGTCCGCTCGTCCACGACCACCTTCTCGACCCGGAGGAAGGGCACGAAGAAGGTCGAGAGGCCGAGGTGGGCGGGTTCTTCGGAGATCTGCTGCCTGGCCCACGCCTCAAAGGACTCGAGCTCGATGCCCCTCAGCCAGAGGCCCGCGGCGTCCATCTTCATGAGGAGACCCCAGTGCTTCTCGCGGGGGTTGTGGAGGTAGACGACAACGTTGTGCCCGATGCCGACGTGGGGCTCCATTTCAGAACGAGCTGGAGAGCTGGAGAGCTGGGGAGCTGAAGAGGAATGATCGCCTGGGTCGCTCATGCGGCACTATTTCCCTTCTCCGAGTTGCTGGCTGAGCTCGAGGAGCACGCCGCCTGTGGATTTGGGATGAACGAACGCCACGAGATGCCCGCCGGCGCCCGTCTTGGGCTCTTGATCGATGAGGGCGTAGCCGCGGGCCTTAAGGGCTTCCATGGCGGCTCGGACGTCGGGGACGGCGAGGCACACGTGGTGGAGGCCGGGGCCCTTCTTGGCCAGGAACCTGCCGATGGGCCCCTCGGGATCGGTGGACTCGAGGAGCTCGATGCGGCTCTCGCCGGCCGGGAAGAAGGCCACCTTCACCCGCTGCTCGGGCACCTCCTCCTCGCCGCCGCAGACCAGCCCGAGGGCCTCGTAGAAGGCCTTCGACTCCCGCAGGGAACTCACCGCCACGCCGATGTGGTCGACTTTCATCCGAGCCTCCGAGCTCATTCCCACTTGAGCCGGCCGAGGAGGCGCTCTGCGGCGGTGTAGGGATCCTCCTCGCGGTCGAGGAAGGCCTTGAGGAGGCGCTCCTCCTCCTCGCGGGTGAGGTGGCGCCGGGTCAGCTCCATGAGGAAGCGCTCCGAGAGGATGTCACGGAAGCGCTGGCCGTACTTCAGCCGGAGCCGCCCCTGGCCGCCGTCCTCCGACGCGAGGTGCTCGCGATGCTGCTCGATGGCGCCGAGGAGGTCCTCGATGCCCCTGCTGAGTGACGCCACGGTCTTCACCACCGCAGGCGCCCAGCCCTGCGCGTCGCCCGCCAGGGTGAGGAGAGCATGGAGCTCGCGCTCCACCCGGTCCACGCCGTCGCGGTCCGCCTTGTTGATGACGAAGACGTCGGCGATCTCCATGATGCCCGCTTTGATGGCCTGGATGTCGTCGCCCATCCCCGGGACGAGGATCACGAGGACCGTGTCCGCCTCGCGCACCACGTCCACCTCGTCCTGCCCCACGCCCACCGTCTCCACGAGGATCACGTCGAAGCCCGCGGCGTCGAGCACCGTGAGGGCGTCGCCCGTCGCCACGGCGAGGCCGCCCATGTGCCCGCGGGTGGCCATGGAGCGGATGAAGACGCCGGGGTCCGTGGCCCGGTCCTGCATGCGGATGCGGTCACCCAGGATGGCGCCCCCGCTGAAGGCCGACGAGGGGTCCACCGCCGCCACGGCCACGCGGAGCCCCTGGGCGCGGTAGGCCCCGATGAGCTTGTCCACGAGGGTGGACTTGCCCGCCCCGGGTGGCCCCGTGACGCCGATCACCCTCGCCTTGCCCGCGCGGCGGTAGCAGTCCTTGAGGACCTCCGTGTAGCCCTCCCGGCGGTCCTCCACGAGGCTCAGCGCCCGCGCCAGAGCGCGGGTGTCGCCGTCCATCAGTCTCCCCGTCAGCGCGTGCAAGGATCAAACCCCGAAAGAAGATTCACCACAAAGACACGAAGTTCACAAAGAAGGAAGTTGGAAATGGGTGAGGACATTACCTGTCGTTTCCTAAGAGATTGTCTATCTTCGTGCCCTTTGTGCCTTTGTGGTGAGTGCCTTATTCGAATTCCTTCAGCACCTGCCGGGCGATGACGAGGCGCTGGATCTCGCTCGTTCCCTCGCCGATGGTGTTGAGCTTCACGTCGCGGTAGAACTTCTCCGCGGGGTAGTCCTTCACGAAGCCGTATCCCCCCAGGATCTGGACTGCCCGCTCGGCGGCCCACACCGATACCTCGGACGCGTACATCTTGGCCATGGCCGAGTGCTTGGTCACGGGGAGGCCCTTGTCCTTACGCACCGCCGCCTGGAAGGTGAGGAGGCGCGCCGCCTCGATCCGCGTGGCCATGTCGGCGAGGGCGAACTGGATGGCCTGGAACTCCGAAATGACCTTCCCGAAGGCCACCCGCTGCTTGGCGTACCCCAGGGCCGTCTCGTAGGCACCCTGCGCGCCGCCGAGGGAGAGCGCGGCGATGGAGATGCGGCCGCCGTCGAGGACCTTGAGGGCGTCGGTGAAGCCGTGCCCCACCTCGCCCAGGCGGTTCTCGTCGGGGAGGTAGCAGTCCTCGAAGATGAGCTCTCCCGTGTCGGAGGCGCGGAGGCCCAGCTTGTCCTCCTTCTTGCCGTGCTTGAAGCCCGGCGTCCCCTTCTCCACGATGAAGGCGGTGCAACCGTGGTGCGGGTCGCTCTTGTCGGTGAGGGTGATGACCACGGCGATGTCGCCCACCGTGGCGTGGGTGCAGAAGGTCTTGGTGCCGTTGAGGACCCAGCCGTCGCCCTTGCGGACCGAGACGGTCTTGAGGCCCGCGGCGTCGGACCCGGAGGCCGGCTCCGTGAGGGCCCACGCTCCGATGGCTTTGCCCGAGGCGAGACGGGTCAGGTACTTCTCCTTCTGCGCCTTCGTGCCCTGCATGTAGATGTGGTTGGAGCAGAGGGAGTTGTGGGCGGCGACGCCGATGCCCACGGAGGGGTCCACCCGGCTGAGCTCCTCCACGATGATGACGTAGTCCACGTAGGACATGGCGGACCCGCCGAGCTCCTCCGGGAAGATGACCCCCAGGATGCCCATCTCGCCGAGCTCGGCGAAGACCTCCCGCGGGAAGGTGCACTCCGCGTCCCACTTGCGGACGTTGGGCCGGATCTTCTTCTCCGCGAAGGAGCGGATCGTGTCGCGAAGGACCTTCTGTTCCTGGGTGAACTCGAACTCCACAGCCACCTCCCTCGAGTTGGAATGCAGAGTATAGCGGCTCGGAGGAGACCTTGCCAAGGCACTGCCGCGAGGGGGCTTCGGCCCCTCTCCCTACCGATCTCCCAGGCGCCGCAGGGTCTCGGGATCGCCTTCCGAGCGGAAGTATTTATCCAGGGCTCTGGAGAACACCGAGCCCGGCTCGGCGGCGCGGGCGAAGAGGGTCATGGAGGACCGGAGTTTCACGTCGTCGGGGAAACCGAAGATCTCCGAAGCGCTGCGGCCTTCGACGCCCAGAACAGCCTCCGAACACTCCACGAGCCTCGGTCCCAGTACGGGGTGGGCCAGATAGGCGCGCGCCTCCCCGAGCCCAGAGATCGCGTACCTCTTCGACATCCAGCTCTGGCCCAACCCCTCGATCTGGGGGAAGACGAACCACATCCAGTGGCTCGTCTTGCGGCCCGCGCGCAGCTCCGAGAGAGCCCGCTCGTGGAGCCCCTCTTGAGCCTCCACGAAGCGCTCGAGGTTGAAGGGGTCGTCGGACATGGCATCCTCCATCGACACACTGAAGCGGAGCCGGTGGAGAGTATAGGGCAGGACTTGAGGAAGGACGAAGGATGAGGGATGAGGAGGCACGAGGCGCGTGCTATGCTCCCCCCATGCGGCAACTCCTCCTCGCTGTCGGCCTCTCTCTCCTACTCACGTCCGCCGCCCTAGCACAGGGCGCCCCGCCTCCGGGCATGGAGAACGAGCTGAACGCCGCGAGGGGCCACCAGTGCTGGCTTTACGGGGTCCCGGAGGCAGCCTGCGCCGCGCCCATCCAGGTGGAGGTGGTCCCCGCTCCAGAGCGGCTCCCGGCCTCCTGGCAAGGGCTTCCTGCCTTCGCCGCCGGGGCGGCCGAACCGGCGGCTGGCCGATTCGTGGTCATCCTCTCCCGCTGCGGCCCCTACCCTTTCGGCGACGCGGGGCAGACGCTCCGCCACGAGCTCTCCCACGTGCTCCTCTTCCGGGGGCTGGGGTTCCAGGCGCCTCGGTGGTTCGACGAGGGGCTGGCCATGCGCGCTTCGGCGGAGTGGGGGTTCCGGGACGAGGTCTTCGCGGCGCTCGCGCTACCCATGGTGGCCCACGGCTCCTGGCGGCTCGACCGGGTGGAGAGGGATTTCTCGGGCGGCGAGAGCGAGGTCCGGCGGTCCTACGCCCTCGCCAAAGGATTCGTGAGAGATCTCTTCCACGATGACGAGGACTTGCGGGGGTTCCTCGAGGAAGCGCGCCGCGAGCGCTCCCTCGACCGAGCCTTCCTCTACCGCTTCGGCACCACCCCCGACGGGGCCTTCAGGGCCTGGGCGAAGCACCTGCCCTGGTGGGGGGAGTGGGTGGTGGCACTCTCCGGCCCCGAGGTCCTCTGGCTGGGCGTGCTGGCGCTCTTCCTCCTGGCGGCCTTCGCCGCGTGGCGGAGGCGGAGGAAGAAGTACGAGGCATTGGACGATTGAGAGCCGGCAGCAGGTAGCAGGTAGCAGGTAGAGAAGACGCTCTCGATCTTCCTGCTCCCCTTCTCCCGACTCCCCGCTCCCGTCTTCTTACCCGAATACCGGTGTCGGCTTCCTGCTGTCGTCCAGGGCCACCATGTGGAAGAGGCCGCTGGTGCAGAGCTCCCGCGTCCCCTCCTTGGGGTCGTCCCGGAACATGTCCACCCGGACCACCATGGAGGTCCGGCCCACGCTGGCCACCTGGGCCTCCACGAGGGCGATGTTCCCCAGGCGAATGGGCACGTGGAAGTCGAGGCGCTCGATGGAGGCCGTCACGGCGTGCTTGTGGCTGAGGCGTATGGCGGCGAGGCCCGCGGCGATGTCCATCCACTCCACGGCGCGGCCGCCGAAGAGCGTCCCCAGAGGGTTCGTGTCGTTGGGCATCACGAGGTGGCTGGACTCGGAGCGGCCGGGGGTGAGGTCCATGGGTTTGCCTCCGTAAGGGACATATGGGGAGCAGGGAGCAGGCAGCGGGGAGCAGGGACGAGGCAGGCGCCGTGTTTTCCGGCTCCCAGCTCCCGTTCTCCCCGCTCCCGGCCTCTACACGTTGAACCTGAACAAACACACGTCGCCCTCGCGCATGACGTACTCCTTGCCCTCCGAGCGCCAGTGCCCCTTCTCCTTGACCTTCTTCTCGTCCTTCCCGCAGGTCACCCAGTCGTCGTAGGTGTAAACCTCCAGCCGGATGAACCCACGCTCCAGGTCCGAGTGGATCTTCCCCGCGGCCTGCGGCGCGCGCGTCCCCCGCGTGATGGTCCAGGCGCGCGTCTCGTCCTCGCCCGCGGTGAGGAAGGTCATGAGGTCCAGAAGCTGGAAGCCCGCGTGGATGAGCTTGCTAAGGCCCGATTCCTTGAGGCCGTAGGCGTCCATGAACTCGGCCCTGTCCTCGGGAGGGAGGGCGGCCATCTCGGCCTCGATCTTGCCGCAGATGCGCAGGCAGGGGACCTTCTCCATCTCGGCCACCTTCTCCAGCGCCACGGCGTGCGGGTGGTCGGGCGCGAGGCCCGTCTCGTCGATGTTGGCCACGTAGAGCAGGGGTTTGATGGTGAGGAGGTTCAGGTCGTTGAGGAGCGCCCAGTCCTCCTTGGGGAGGTGCGCCTCGCGGGCGGGCCGCCCCTCGTCCAGGAGCGCCTTCACCGCGTCCAGCGCCGCCAGGAGCCGCTTGGCGGGGGCGTCCCCCGTCCGGGCGAGCTTGATGACGCGCTCGCGCCGGCGCTCCACCGAGGCCAGGTCTGCCAGGGCGAGCTCGAGGTGGATGGTCTCCGCGTCCCGGGAGGGGTTCACGCTGCCGTCCTCGTGGATCACCTGTTCGTCCTCGAAGCACCGGACCACGTGGAGGATGGCGTCCACCTCGCGGATGTGCGCGAGGAACTGGTTGCCCGTGCCGCCGCCCTGCGAGGAGCCGCGTACGAGCCCCGCCACGTCCACGAACCGGAGCGTGGAGGGCGTGATCTTCCTCGACTTGTTGATCTTGCCCAGGTCGTCGAGGCGCGGGTCGGGGACGTTCACGACCGCGATGTTCGGGTCCGCCGACGCGCCCGTGAAGGCGCCCACCACGGCGTTGGAGGCCGTCAGGGCGTTGAAGATGGTCGTTTTGCCCACGCGGGGCAGGCCCACGATACCGCACGAGAAGCCCATGGAATCCCTCCGAGGGTCTAGTTTACGCGATGGATGGCCCCCGAGGAAAGCGGGGGTTCTGCACGCTGCTAGGTACAGCGAGGGGGCTCGAGCCCCGGTCTATTCGATGGTGACCGCGCCCGTGGGACAGTTGTTGACGCAGAGCCAGCACATGGTGCAGGTCTCGGGGTTCTCCACCACGACGCGCGAGTTGCGGAGGACGAAGACGTCCTCGGGACACACCTCGAAGCAGAAGCGGCTGTCTTCGCAGGTCTCGGAATCGATCTTCACGTCGATCATGGCGCGCTCCTCGGGCCTAATGTAAGGCGCGGGTCCCGGGAGGGCAAGGGGGCATTGAAAAGTCGGAAGTCGGAAGTGGGAAGGCGGAAACGAGGTCAAACGTCTTTCCTTGCTGCCGCTTTCCGCCTACGCTTTCCGAATTCATCCTTCAGACTTCAGCCTTTTGAGGACTTCGGTGGTGGCGTGGTCCTTGGGGTCTCCCACGATGGCCACGCGCCCGCCGTGACGCAGGACCACGTCGCGCTCGGGCACCGATTCCTCCGTGTAGTCGGTCCCCTTGCACTGCACGTCGGGTTCGAGGAGCTCGATGAGGGGCGCCACGGTGGGCTCGTCGAAGAGCGTCACGAAGTCCACGCACGCCAGAGAAGCGACGATCTCCGTCCGGTCCTCCTCACACTGGAGGGGGCGCCCCTCGCCTTTCAGGCCCCGGACCGAAGCGTCGGAGTTGAGCGCCACGAGGAGGAGGTCCGCCTCATGCTTGGCGGCCTGGAGATACCGAACGTGGCCCACGTGCAGGAGGTCGAAGCAACCGTTGGCGAGCGCGAGCGTCCGGCCGCCCCGCGCTCCTCGAGAGAGCTTCGCCGCGGCCTCTTCCCGCGAGAGGATCTTCTCCAAAATCCTCGCCTGGAGGCTATCGGACATGGCGGCGCCTCGAAGGCAGGGTTGGCAGTTCGTCGAAAAGCGGAATTCGGAACGCGGAAAGCGCAACCTCGAGGTTCTTCTTTCTCCCTATTTCCGAATTCCGACTTCCGAATTCCGACTTCATAACCGCCCCTCGCCCCACTCCTGGAGGGTCCGTGTGAGCTCTTTCTGGTTGGTGGTGGCGGTGCCGTGCTTCTGGACCACGATGCCGCCCGCGGCGTTGGCGATGGCCGCGGCCTGGGGCCAGCTGGCGCCCGAGCAGAGCGACAGGACGTAGGTGGAGATGACCGTGTCCCCGGCGCCCGTCACGTCCACCACCTGGTCCGAACCCACGACGGGGAGGTGCATCGGCGGGCGGCCTTTTTCGAAGAGGCTCATGCCCTTGCCGCCGCGCGTGACGAGGAGCGCCTTCATGCCGAGGCGGTCCCTGAGGGCCTCCCCCTCGGCCTCCAGGAGCGCCACGTCGTCGCCCACCGTCTTGCCGATGGCGCGCTCGAACTCCTCCTCGTTGGGTGTGGCCGTGGACACCCCCTCGAAGGCCTCCATGTCGAAGCGCGAGTCGAGGGCCGAGATGGGCACGGAGGAGAGGTGCCGCCTGGCGCCCACGGCATGGGCGGTGCCGTAGCCGTAGTCGGAGACGATGAGGGCGTCGGCGCCGTCGAGCGCGACCCGGAGGTGGTCCCGGAGGCGTTTGAGCAGGGCGTCCTCGAAGGAGTTCTCCTCGCCCGAATCCACGCGGACCATCTGCTGCTTGGGCCCGTGGAAGGTCCCCGCAAGGACGCGGGTCTTGGTCGGCGTGACCCAGCGCGCCCAGCGCTCGATGTGGGCCGGGGCGATCCCGTAGCGCGCGAAGAGCTCCAGGAACTCCTCGCCCTCGCGGTCGGCGCCCACGACCCCGACGGGAACCGGCGTCCCGCCGAGGGAAGCCAGATTCCAAGCGGTGTTCGCGGCGCAGCCCGGCATGAGGCGGGTCTCCGCGAGCCGCACGATGGGCACGGGCGCCTCCCGCGAGAGCCGCTGCACGGTCCCGTACCAGAAGCGGTCCAGCACCAGATCCCCCAGCACCACCACGCGCTTGCCCGAGAACCCGGCGACGATGGCCGCGAGCTCCTTCCACTGCTCTCTCATGGGAACCGTCCTCTGGAGGAGACCCCTGCATCGTGAACAGGTGAGTAGGTGGCTGGGTGACTAGGAAAGGAGAAGGCCTGCCCACGGGTCACCCGGGGGCGACCCTCCGATGCGTGCCTCATGGCTCGCTTCCCCTCTTCGCCGCGTCTTCGAGGATCCAGCGGGCGGCCGACGCGAGGTCCTCGGCGATGAAGTCGGGCTCCTCGGTCCAGTCCTGGCGCTGGTAGACCATCTCTCCCAGACCGTAGCCCGTGAGGACCATGACGCCCTTGCAGCCCGCAGCGTGGGCGAAGGCCACATCGCTGATCTTGTCGCCCACCACGTAGGAGCGGCGCAGGTCCAGGCCGAACTCCGCCGCGCCCCGCTCCAGCATGCCGGTCTTGGGCTTCCGGCAGCCGCAGGCCTGGCGGTAGGGCGGCTCGCCCGCCGTGGGATGGTGCGGACAGTAGTACATCGCGTCGAGGTGCGCGCCCTCGGCGGCGAGGAGGTCGCGGAGCCGGTCCAGGCAGACCGTGATGAGGTCCTCCGTGAAGTAGCCTCGGGCCACTCCTGCCTGGTTCGTGGCGAGGAGGACGGGGACGCCCGCGCGGTTCAGCGCCGCGATGCCCTCCGCCGCCCCGGGCAGGAGGTTCAGCCGCGAGGGGTGGTTCACGTATCCCACCTCCTCCGTCACCGTGCCGTCGCGGTCGAGGAAGACTCCCCATCTCCCCATCACCCTACCTCCCCATCTCTCTCTTCATCCGGCCTCGTCCGCCACCTGCGGTGCATCCAGAACCAGGCGGTGGGGCAGGCGCGAACGGCCTCCTCGATGCGGGCCGTGGCTTGAGCGGTCACTTCGAGGGCGTCCGCTTCGGCGTCCCCCGTGTCCGGGATCTGGAGGGGCGGGCCGTAGACGATACGGTAACGCCCCCCCGGCTCGGGGTAGGAGAAGACCGGCAGGACCGGCGCATCGAAGCGCACGGCGAGCCGCCCGAGCGCGGGCGTGGTGGCGGCAGGGCGGCCGAAGAAAGGCACGAACACCCTTCCCGGCTCACCGAAGTTCTGGTCGATCACGAAGGCGATCCCCTTCCCCGCTTTAAGCCCCTTGGCCACCTCGCGGATGGCGTTCCGCTTGTAGACGACGCGGTTCCCCGTGCTGCCCCTCCTCCGGGCGAAGAAAGCTTCCAGGTAAGGGTTATCCAGGGGGCGGGCCACCATCCAGAGGGGCGAGGAGAGCGCGCCCTGCAGGTGGGCGATGCGCTCCCAGTTGCCGAAGTGCCCGGAGAGCAGGAAGTAGCCCCGTCCTTCTCCCTCCACTTTCTTCAGCCAGTCCCAGCCTTCGATGGCGCAGAGGGGAAGGGTCTCTGCGACATGGGGTCCCTGTCCCAGGATCTCCACGAGGAGCCGGCCGAGGTGCTCGAAGGATCCCCTGGCCACGCCCTCGCACCACGCGGGATCCTTGGAGGGGTAGGCCGCCGCCAGGTTCTCCAGGGCGACGGTCCTGTGGCGCCGGTCGAGGGCGTAGAAGAGCCGGCCCAGGGCTCGCCCCACGGCCAGCCTCCCCCCGAGGGGCAGGAGGGCCAGGAGGAGCGCCAGGCCCCGGACGGCGGCTACCTCCAGGAACCAGCGGGGCCGCTCAAGCGCCAAGGCGGGCCTCCACGGCTCCGAGGAGCCGCTCGCCGACCTCGTCCATGGACCCCGACGCGTCCACCGTCACAATCCTGTCGGGGAACTCCAGCGCGAGGGCGTCGTAGCCTTCCGCTACCCGTCTGTGGAACGCCAGCGCCTCGGCTTCGAAACGGCCCTCGCGGGTGGCGGTCTGGTCGTCGCGGCGCCGGGCCCGCGCCACGGATTCTTCCACGGACAGCCTGAGGTAGAGGGTGAGGTCCGGTTCGAGTCCGCCTGTGGCGAAGGCGTGGAGGACCTCCACGCTCTCGCGGGGCAGGCCGCGCCCCCAGGCCTGGTAGGCCCGTGTGGCATCCCCGTAACGGTCGCACAGGACCCATTCGCCCCGCTCCAGCGCGGGGCGGATGACGCGCTCGACGTGCTCGGCGCGTTCGGCGGCGTACAGGAGGAGCTCGGTCTTGGGCGCGACGGCGTAGTCCTGCGACAGGAGGACGGCCCGGAGCGGGGGCCCGATGGGCGAGCCGCCGGGCTCGCGGGTGACGAGCACGGTCCTGCCCCCCCGGCGCAGCACTTCAGCCAACCGCCTGGCCTGCGAGGTCTTACCGCAACCCTCGACGCCCTCCAGCGTTAGGAACACGCCATGCCCTCCAAAATGTAAGTTTAGCAGACCTTTCAGGGAGGCCCAACCGGGCCGGGAACTTGAGAGATCCCGTCGACGCGCCTGGCCTCGAATTTGCAATGGGTGAAATCACGCCGCTTTTGGGCCATATGGCGGCAGCGGTCCCTGGCGCGCCTGGCCTGCCTCCCGAGCCCAAGAATGCATCTACTTATCTGTCAGCAGGTTATGCTCGCAATCCCGGAAAAGAAGAAAGGGCGCCAAATGGCCCGAGAATTGCAGTGTTGAAGGGGAGATTATGGCGCATGCCAGTCTTCATGGAGCATTTCACTCGGTTCAGGGGGGGAGAATATGCGGTTTCTTCTTAGGTCCGACAGCACGGCGGAGGAGCTGCTCGACCAGCTCGCACAGGCCGCCTACCACGTGGTGGAGGGGAGCATCCCCGATTCCACGGCCGAGGACGTGCGGGTGGGGTTCTACGTGGCCTTCCACCAGACGCTGGCCGACAACATCGTGCGGGTCCAGGAGTGCGGTTCCCTGCCCTCCTGCGAAGACCTCCGCGAGGAGCATCCCTTCACGTCGCACGCGGGTGCCCCGGCGCGCAGCCACGCCTGACCCGTCGACTCGGTCAGCGGGTCAGAGCAGCTTTGCCGCTTCCTTGGCGAAGTAGGTGAGGATGATCGAGGCGCCGGCGCGCTTGATGCCGGTGAGCGACTCCATCATCACCCGATCGTGGTCGATCCAACCCATCCTGGCGGCGGCCTTGACCACCGAGTACTCCCCACTCACGTTGTAGGCAGCCACGGGCACCGCGAAGGTGTCCTTCACCCTCCGGATGATGTCCAGGTAGGGCAGGGCCGGCTTCACCATGACGATGTCGGCACCCTCCTCGAGGTCGAGCTGGACCTCGCGCAAGGCCTCCTCGGAGTTGGCAGGATCCATCTGGTAGGAGCGGCGGTCGCCGAACTGCGGCGTGGAGTCGGCGGCCTCGCGGAAGGGCCCGTAGAACCCCGACGCGTATTTGGCCGAATAGGCCATGATGGGCGTGTTCGTGAAGCCCGCGTCGTCGAGGGCCTCGCGGATGGTGCCCACGCGCCCGTCCATCATGTCCGAGGGGGCGACGATGTCCGCGCCGGCGCGGGCGTGCGATAGCGCCGTCTTCGCGTGGATGGCCGCGCCCTCGTCGTTGAGGATCTCGCCGCCCTGGATGGGCGCGCAGTGCCCGTGGTCCGTGTACTCGCACAGGCAGACGTCCGTCACCACCAGGAGGTCCGGACCGAAGGCCTTCTTGGTGGCGCGCACCGCCTGCTGGACGATCCCCTTCTCCGCGTGGGCCTCAGAGCCCCTGGCGTCCTTGTGCTCGGGGATGCCGAAGAGGATGACCGACCTCACGCCGAGCTCGAGGCACTCCTCCATCTCCTTGAGGCCCGCCTCGATGCTCTGGCGGTAGACGCCGGGCATGGAGGGCACCTCCAGTCGGTCCTTGCGGCCCTTGCGGCCCTCCTCGATGAACATGGGGTAGACGAAGTCCCTCGGCGAGAGCCGCGTCTCCTCCACCATGGAGCGGAGGAGCGGGTTCATCCGCAGGCGGCGGGGCCTCTGGATCAGATCGAGCTTGGTACCCTCAGGAATCGGCAT
>JGI20214J51088_10000890_pt1 | contig 20367 bp, 8 predicted proteins | sample WetSurMetagenome_FD_51088 | JGI IMG/M metagenome (IMG submission 51088) | reverse complement strand
CCGATAGGTTTTTCGCAGTATACATCCTTTCCTGCCTCACATGCAGCTACCATCTGTAGGCAGTGCCAGTGATCGGGAGTTCCGATAATTACAAGATCAATNTCCTTGTTATCTATTAATTTTCGCCAGTCCTTATAAAGATTTGCAGGCTTTTTTCCNCTTATCTTTTCGACATTCGATGCCCGTCGGTTAAGCACTGTCTCATCTACATCGCATAATGCAATGCATTCTGTCTGGGGATATTCGAGAAAGGCGCTGAGGTCGCTCCATCCCTGTCCGTTGCAACCAATAACTCCTATTCTTATCCTGTCGCTTGCCTGAAATCTTGTCATTGAACCTGAAACAGATGGTGCAATTGTCAATCCGGCAGCAGCAATTGCACTGTTCCTTAGAAAAATACGTCTTGTGGTCATAATAATAATTTTTAGTTTACCCCCTCCCCCCCAAGGGGGGGGTTTTAAATAATCTTTTATCTAATAAGTCCCCCCTGGGGGATTTAGGGGTCAAAACAAATTAGAATTAGTAATTTATCACAATTTCGATCTCTTGTTAAAGAACTGAGAACCTGTAAATTGTCCTGGTTTTATAAGTTTCTCCGGGATTAAGAACTGTTGAAGGAAAATCAGGGTGGTTCGGACTGTCGGGGTAATGACCCGATTCAAGACAGAAACCTGTTCTGAAATTATATTGGATGCCGCCATGGCCTTTCTGTGTTCCGTCAAGAAAATTGCCGATATAGAGCTGAAGGCCAGGCTGATCGGTTATTACCTCAAGTACCCTTCCGCTGCCCGAATCATAAACCATGGCATCAACCTCTTCCTTATTATCAAGGACAAAGTTGTGATCATATCCTTTTCCAAGGATAAGCTGATCATAGTTCTGGTCGAGTCTTTCACCTATTGTATGAGGTACTGTAAAGTCAAAAGGTGTTCCGGCGACCGGACGTATCTCCCCTGTCGGGATCATTACAGAATCGACGGGTGTAAAATATGCTCCTCTCAGGGTCAGAATATGGTCAGTGATAAATCCGTTGCCAGGTCCGAACAGATTAAAATATGCATGGTTTGTCAGATTTACAACTGTCCGTTTATCGGTGGTGCATTTATAATCCATAATAATTTCGTTGTTGTCACTCCAGGTATATGTTACCTCGGCATCAACATTTCCCGGGAATCCCATCTCCATATCAGGGCTGTGATAAGTGAATTTCACTGCAGGATAATTACTGTTTTTAAGCACTTCCGTATTCCAAACAACACTGTGCCAGCCTAAAGGTCCTCCATGCAGGGTATTTGGTCCGTTATTCTTAGGCAGATCATATTCAACGCCATCGAGAGTAAATTTGCCGTTGGCTATCCTGTTGGCATACCTTCCTACTGTTGAACCAAACGACATATCACCCGCCAGTGTTTCTTCAAAAGTATCATATCCGAATGTGATATTAGCTTTCTGGCCCTTTCTGTCAGGTACTTCAATCCAGTTGATCTTCGCTCCGTAATTGGTTAACTTCAATACATTACCAAGCTTATTTGTAAGAGTGATCAGGTAGACTTCCTTGCCCTGATGGTTACCAAAAACCTCCTGTCTCACCTTGTTTTTTGATGAGTTACCGCAACCGGTAAATAAAGCAATTATGCCAACGAACATTGGCAGTAAGAACAGATTCTTTTTCATAATATATGTAAGATTTAATTGTATAAAAATAATAAAATGTATTTCAGTTTAAGTTTTTTACTATTTGTTCGTCCGGAATTGAAGGGCTGGCAATCCGGCGCTGTTGAATAATGAAGCAGTCGCCATGTCCCTCCAGCAATACCTTACCGAAACCGGTTCAGCAACTTCAGGTGAAGTTACCCAAACTTCATTGTTTACGATCTGTGCCTCACCTTTGTGGTATTTTCCATCCATCCCTGAAATTTCAAACTCCGACAATTTGCCATTCTTTGCATTTAGTCCGTTCTCTGTATTGTCAAACAAAACCTTGATAATCTTCCCATCAACCTTCATTGATTTATAAACAGGCCCTTGTGTAATGGTTTGTTTTCCATAGTTTTTTACAAGGGCAAGATTTGCAAGTCTGTCGCCAACCTCTTTCTTGAATGGCGGATGAATATTCATTATTGTGGCAATATCGAGTGTTACAACCATTCCCGTATTCGGAAGCTCCAGAGCTTTCTCCTGGGCCTCTCGCAGGAAAGCCGACTCCGCTGAATCCTCACCTCCATAAGCATATGGAGCTATCTGGGCAAAATAGAATGCCAGATCATCATTCTTCCATGCACTCCTCCAGTTCCGGATCATAAGGGGAAATATTTTTGAGTATTGATCTGCTCTTCCGACGTTTGCTTCACCCTGATACCAGATTGCTCCCCTTACAGGATACCTTATAAGCGGATTGATCATCCCATTGAATAATGATGAAGGTGTTGAGGCGCTTATCGTTTTTGGCCTTTTAACTTCAGAAAACTCATTTTTGNTCAGGTCAAGGATGTAAAACCTGTTACCGATCAGCTCAGCGACCGGTTGAAATTTCCATTCACCATCGAGCTTAATCTGAGCTTGTTTATTATNCTTCAGGTTTAGCATCATCGAACCAGGTTTCCCCCAGATTCCGCCTCCTCCCTGAGTATCCAGGACACGGACTGCAATGGTGTTTGAACCTGCTTTAACATTTTCCTTTGGAATATCATAGATTCTTTCGGTCTGCCAGAAACCTGATACCTCATGCGAGCCCACCAGCTTTCCGTTAAAATAAGTCCTGTCCATGTCATCAACAGGACCGAGAACCAGTGAAAGGTCCCGTCCTGCCATCTTCTCAGGTATATCCACATTTCTCCGGAACCATACGGCACCGTCGAAATCCCCGGTTACTGCTTCAAACTGGCCAGGAAGCTTNATAACAGGCCAGCTGCTGTCATCGAATCCGGGCAGAGGGACTTTCTCATCATTGAAAATGAGGTCTTTCCATTGCTCTTCACCACTCTTGTCAGCAACCACCTGTTTATGAGAGTTCAGCCACGACTCGTACTCAGCGAGCAGAGGAGCTGACTCTTTAATTCCCTTAATTTCAGGAACAAACTCACCGGCATTTTCAAGAACATCCGCCGACATCCAGGCTTCAGCAGGCGTGCCTCCCCAGGCAGATTCAATGAGGCCAACCGGGATATTCAATTCATCATGAAGCTTTTTCCCNAAGAAATANCCTGCGGCACTGAACTGGCTTACTGTTTCCGGACTGCAGACTTCCCACCTCCCGGTGCACTCTTCAAGGGGTTGGCCCGATACTTTTCGCTGAACAATGAAAAGACGGATTTCAGGAACCGATGCCGATGCAATAGTCTGNGCTGAATACATAATAGTATCATTAGGGGGCCAGCCTGCAAGAGGCATCTCCATATTTGACTGCCCGGAGCAGACCCAGACTTCACCAATAAGAATATTTTTTACTGTCAGAATTGTATCTTTTGCAGTGATTGTAACCGAATACGGGCCACCAGTCTCAGGTGTATCGAGGGATACTGACCATTTGCCATCCTTACCCGAAACAGCCCTTCCATTCGCCTTCCAGCTGGCAGTCACCTCAATTTTATTTCCTGGTAATGCTTTACCCCATATTACAATATTTGTCTTCTGCTGAAGAAGCATATTGTCGCCAATGAGCGAAGGAAGCTCAATCCCGGAAGGCTTTTTGCCGCAACCGGTCATTGCAATCATAAATATAAGTCCGATGATTTTAAGTTTCATAATATTTTGTTTTACGTAAATGTTTATTCTGCTCTGAAAACCCTGTAGCTATGAGGTTTAATCGTCATTTCAAATGTGGATCTTTCCTCCCTGGGCCGCCCCCAGATCATACTGGTCGATTTACCGCTACCGGTTATCTGTTCCGACGATAATATGTCGGTCAGTTTCGTAATACCCTGCCCTGCAACAACTTTTATCTTTGTTTCTTCAGGCAGAAAGGACTCAACAATAAATGTGNTATTATCATAAACAAACAGACTTACCATCGAAGGTCCCTCTAACCGGAAACTGAGGTCGGAAGAAAGTACATCCCTTATCCTGTTCAGGACACCAGCAGGAAGGGCATAAATATCTGCGAATGAGTCAGGAATAGTCAGGACGAACAGGGAAGCCTTTCCATATCTTCCCTGGTGAAGAAACGGCCATCCTGCGGGTCCGCCCAAAGCCTCTATATCTGTCCATGAATCGTTAGTAAGATATTGTATCTGAGGTATCAGTATCTCCTTTGATGATTTGTTTCCCGAACTGGCAAAACCAACTGCGAATTCAGAGACAAGTGCTTTTCTTTCAGTATATTCCAGTTCAATTATATCCTCAATCCCCTTACCCTGAAGCGCCCTGAGAAGCCCCGATGTGATAGCAACATCTTTCCCCGTAATAAGTCTTTGTTTAATCTTTTTTACAATGTCAGGATCAAATTTTGCTGATTCTGTAAGAAGAATCATTTTAGGTTCAACCGGGAATTCAGATTTCAAGTCGACAGGGAGGCCAATCATTCCAAAATAGTTTTGAATGAAATCTTCACCTGTTGAATGGAAAGGCCTGTATGCCTGGATACCGACCGGCTTCCCAAGCTTGTCAAGGAATCTGTCAACCTTTTCAAATGTATATCCGGCAGCCCTGGCAACTGTTGCCGGAGTAAAACTTTTCCCATCCTTCAGAACATANGATTTCAACATTTCGTCAAAATCGAAGCTTGGTTTCTGGTCCTGCCACACCGGACGGTCAGCCGGTCTGATGTTACGCTGCATCTGTCTGAAATCAAAAAGAGTNATTTCGGGTGCTTTTGCAAAGAGTGTCAGCCACAGCTGTTCAGCATACCTGTCCATATAATTCATCCCTCCTGTATCAACCCAGCCACCTCCATTTCCTCCGGGCTTTATGTTTTCAAAGTATCTGAAGATCAGATAACCGAGGTACTGCTGAAGATGCTGGCCCGGGGCATCAGGATTCCTGGTCTCTGTGCCTGTATATATTCCGTCGAACATTCCTGGCTCAGTTTCAAGATTGAAACCCAATCCCTGGAAATGTTCATACCAGTTGGGATATTTGACAACCACCCTGACTTTCGGATTTACTGCTCTGGCTGGCCCAATCACCAGACTTTGAGCTGCTTCAGTCATCTGTTTCAGCCTGAAATCTGTCCAGCTCTGATCCCCTTTTGCCTTAATGCAGAGCTCACATTTGCAGTCGGTAAAGAAGAAATCATCAAGAATGATCTCATCAAAATGCCGGGCAGTAAGCTCAACAATCTCTTTAACCTTTTTCCTGTGTTCCGGATTTGAATAACAATAGGTCTCAAACCGGTTCATTTCGCTGACTGTAAGAGTTATTCCTCCTGCTGTTTTTATGCCACGGCTATTGAAGAAGGCCTTAACCTTTTCAATTGTCTTTTCATTAACAATTATCTGGTCCCGATGAGTTTCAAGATAGATTTTATCGACATGAACCTGGTTTGAGATGGTATTCCAGATTGGTTCGAGCCACTTCAGATCATCCATCTGCCTCACTTCATATGCACGCGCATAAACCGCAACCTTGAAATTCCTGTAGCCTTCAAGGTTTTGTGCAAAGGATATGCTGGAGGCAAATAGAATCAGCAGTATGGGAAGAAAAATTTTTCGGTTCATTATATAATGCCTTAAAGATTTATTCAGTAAGAAGATTCAGCTTATATGTAAAGGATGCCGGTGCTGTATACACCATATACTGAGGTAATGGTCTGGGACCGCAGCCATTCGACCCGACACCCAGGGTATGGCTGCTTATGCATAACACTGTTGCATCGCTTTGTGGAAGATCTATTTTGTATTCCACATTTTCCATCTGCTCATCGCTGTAAGGAAGAGCCGTGAACTGAAGAAGCGAGGTATCGCACTGAGCCATAATGCCGGTTCCTCCCTTATTGGTGATCTTTACCCACCGGACATCCTCGTGATTTCCTGCATCCATCGGCTTCTCATAAGGGGTAAGAAGATCTTTAACAGTGCTTTTATACACCCCAACATCAAATGCACGTTTACGGTCAGCATAGTTTTCCATAGGTCCGCGTCCAAAATACTCTGCCATTTCAAATTGCTTATCAAGAAACAGCCGTACACCAAGTCTTGCAATAACCTGCTGAGAATTGCTTGAGTTGAAATTGTTTTCGGCGGTTATTATACCATTGCCGGAGATTTTGTAAATAACATCATGATTTACAGTAAATCCGTTCCTCCCTTCCCCAGTTAGTTTTACCGAGATGTTCACTTCAGAAGGTGAGGATTGCCCGACAGATATTCCCTGGACGGTCCATTTCAGTGCTTTAATGCCATTGGTGTTCCATCCCCTATCGGCATACATGTCATCATTGCGGTGAGGAGCTCTCCAAAGATGTAATCTGGGTCCTCCACCGGCCTTCAGAATGTTAATTCCGTTACGTTCGAGCTTCGAGAATGTTCCTGCAGTCATGTCAAAAACAACATTAAAACTTTCTCCCTTTAAAGTGATCTCCCCNTCGTTCTGAGTCATTACAATTGGTTTTGCATCTGAAACAGGCCTGGCAGCGGCTAATTTTACAGGCAATTTGAATTGCTGAGATGCTATCTCATACCCCTTTTTTGCCCATATCTCATCTTTTGGAAGGGTATAGGAAATACGAAGGAAATATTCCGCTCCGGCCTTCGGATTGGGAATTTCAAAAGGAACCATTACGGATGTCTCCATTCCCGGTTTTACATCAAATGAAGGGTAGGTCCCCGAGCCGATTATTGTTCCGTTTTCCGAAAGTGTCCATGAAGCAGTAAAGTCTTTGAGGCTTGTAAACTGATATTTATTCCTGATCTTTATAATCCCCTCCGAAAGATTTCCTTCCGAGATTTGTATCCACTGGTAGGCGTGTTTCATTTCAGGGTAATGCGGTTTAAGTGAGCGGTCGGAAGCAATGACTCCCTTATGAATAAAATAACGGTCGTTCGGGAACTCACCAAAGCCTCCGCCGTAGGCCAGAATTACATGGTCCGGGTCACGCCTGTTCCAGATGCCCTGGTCTTGCCACTCCCATATTGCACCTCCCAGAAGTGTCTCATATTTGTCGAAAACATCATTATACTCTCCAATGGCGCCCATTGAGTTGAACATAGCATGAGCATATTCGCACAGGTAGAATGGCTTATGAAATGAAGTATCTGCTGCTATGCGCTCAACATCAGGAACATTAGTATACATCCTGCTGTCGAGGTCAGCCGGATTGTTCTTCCCTGTTCCAAAACCTTCATAATGAACCGGCCTTGTTTTATCGATCGATTTAACAGCTGCCATGGCTGCCCTGAAGTTGGAACCTCCCCTGCCATTCTCATTCCCAAGGGACCAGATTATTACAGAGGGATGATTTTTAAAATTTTCGGCGTTTGCAATATTCCTGTCAAGAATTGCTGCCTTCATCCTGGGTTCCTCGTCAAATTTCCCGGAATTACCATGACATTCAACATTGGCTTCAGCAACAAGCCATATTCCCCATTCATCACACAGTTCGTACCATCGGGGATCATCCGAATAATGGCATGTGCGTACATGATTGCAGTTGCCCTGCTTTATAAGTTCAAGGTCGCGGATCATCTGTGCCTCCGTAACTGCGTGACCCACATCGGGCCAGTTTTCGTGACGGTTGACTCCTTTCAGCTTGATTGGGACCCCATTAGCCAGAAATGTCCTGCCTTTTATTTCAACTTCCCTGAAACCGGTTTTTGCAGAGAGGGTCTCAATTACTTTGTTCCCCCTGTTAAGTGTAATCACTGTTGTATAAAGCTTGGGTGTCTCTGCTGTCCATTTAACAGGTTTCTCAACAGGAAATGAAAGCCTTACCGATACCTCTTCGCCCGGTTTAAGAGCAGGTACTCCATCTATTGCCGAATATGATGCCACGACGGTCTCTCCATCATAAAGAGTTACAAAAAGCTTTGATGGCTTGACCTGTTTGGCGGCATAGTTCCTGACTTTTGCCACAACATCAACAGTAGCATTTATGTACTTGTCATCAAGATCGGTCCTAATGAAGAAATCACGGATGTGCTGTTGCGGAGAGCTCCATATCGTAACATTGCGGAATATTCCGCTGAGCCTCCACATATCCTGGTCCTCGAGGTAGCTTCCTGTTGTATAGCGGTAAACCTCTGCTGCTACCATATTCTTACCGGGCTTCACAAATTTTGTAATATCAAATTCAGCCGCATTGCGGCTGTTGACGCTATAACCTACCTTCTGACCATTGACCCATAAAAAGAATCCTGCATCCACACCATCAAATGAAATAAATATCTGACGGCCATTCCAGTCAGCCGGAACATCAAAATCCCTTCTGTAGCTCCCGACAGGATTCCGCTCTTCATAAGCTGTGAAGTTCCTGGGAGGAGTGCTCATCACTTTAGGAAAATCCTTCTTAAATGTGTATCCGAGGTTCCTGTAGTAAGGTGTTCCATAACCCAGGAGCTGCCAGTTCGAAGGAACCGGAATCTCTTTCCATGCCGACACATCGTAAGTAGTCTTGTAAAAATCAACTGGCCTCGCCTGTGGCCACGATACCCAGTTGAATTTCCACATGCCGTTAAGGCTCCGGCAGAATGTCGATGCATGTCTTTCAGCTGCAAGAGCCTCCTTAAGGTTTGCATATGGCATAAGGGTGGCATGTGCCGGTTCTTTGTTAATACCAATACATTCTGGATCCTCGATTTCGGCAGGCACCGGAGCTCCTCCCAATGAGTCCCTTACTGATGCAATCTGAGCATCAGCGGCTGAATCGATCATTGAAAAGAAAAAAAGGATAATGGCAATAACGGATAGTTTTTTCATAGTATTCGGGATAATAAAAATTATATGATTTATTTTGGTTATTCAATTGATTTCTTAATCACAACATTTTCCCCTCTATAGGAGACTGAATCATGTGGTTTAATTTCAGGATCAAATCCGGCAGGATTGTTGCGGGTTATCCAGACAATATTAAATACTCTTTCCTTGAGCATCCCTCTGTATTCACCTGTTCTATCGCCAATTGTCAGTTCACCTGTTGTTTCATTGTAGCTGAATTTGATTGCGCTGCATTCTCCCTTTTCATAATTGTAATTGGTTCCCTCATCCTCATATAAAGTAAATGCGCAGTTTCTGCCAGTATAAACATACAAAGTAACCGGATCAGCAGGTTTCTCGTCTGTAAATTGAATTTCAGGGCCAAATGGTATTATTGAACCTTCCCTGGCAAAAAGAGGGATCTGTCCGAAGGGAGCGTCAACCTGAAGCTGATGTCCTCCCAGGATATAAATTCCGGAATAGAAATCGTACCACCCGCATGAGGAGGGAAAATAAACATCACGTGAACGGGCCTTATATTTAAAAACCGGTGCAACAAGCAGCGAAGGACCGAACATATACTGGTCACCAATGTTCTTTACTGCTTTATCCCCTCCAAAATCCATAACCATAGCCCGCATAATAGTGTAATCGTTGAAATAAGCCGCTCCTGCCAGGCTGTACAGGTATGGCATAAGTCTGTATCTCAGCTTGTCGTAATAAACCATGCTTTCAAATGCCGGACTTCCGGCTGGTGAAATATTAAAAATCTCCCTGTATGGGTATTGCCCGTGACTTCGGAAGAGCGGGCAGAACGATCCGAACTGGAACCATCGGGTATTAAGCTCCCTCCATTCATTAAGATCTTCCGAACCTTCAACAGCCTGGGCATATCTGTTCTCAACACAAAAGCCTCCTATATCAAAAGTCCAGTACGGGATCCCCGACATTGAAAAGTTAAGGCCAGCGGGTATCTGAGCTTTCATATCTTCCCATCTTGTGCCGATATCTCCGCTCCATGTGGCAGTTGAGTATCTCTGCAGCCCTGCAAACCCTGAGCGTGTTAGCAAAAATACCCTCCTTCCTGGATCGGCACTTCTCTGGCCGTCGTATATTGCCATGGCATTAACTAGGGCATATGTGTTAAAATATTTCGTTGAGGGTCCCAGAGCAGTAGGCGTGGAAAGCTTTTTTCTGTATTCGATACTTGCATTTGAAAGGATATCAGGTTCTGATGCATCCATCCACCATGCATCAAAACCCTTTGTGAACAGATGCTCCCTTATCTGTTCCCAGAAGAGATCCCGTGCACCCTGGCTGTAAGCATCATAGAATGAACCAATGTATCCTTTTCCTATCCAGTCCCTTACGCTGTCACTAACAGCCTGTCGGTACATCCATCCCATGGTGTCGAATTCTTTGTAATGATCTGTTGTATAGTAGAATTTCGGCCATACCGAAATCATTATCCTTGAATTAAGCTTATGGACAGAATCAACCATTCCCAAGGGGTCGGGAAAAAACTTCGGGTCAAATTCATGGGAGCCCCATAAATCGACCGGCCAGTACGACCAGTCGAGCACAATGTTATCGAGAGGGATTTTCAATTTACGGTATTCCTTTACAACATCAAGAAGTTCTTTCTGTGACCTGTACCTTTCCCGGCTTTGCCAGAATCCCATTGCCCATTTAGGCATTATGGATGCTTTGCCGGTGAGTGTACGATAACCGCTTATAACATCGTCAAGGTTGTTACCACGGATAAAGTAATAATCGATCTGATTTCCCATTTCAGATGTCAGGGATAAGGATCCCTGTTCTTTTGCAGGACGCGGGCTCAATACTTTAAGTCCTATATAGGAGACCCCTCCATCAGGCATCCATTCAAGCTTCACCGGGTATTTATGACCTTTCTCGAGATTCCTGCTGAATTTGTATGTATTAGGGTTCCAGGCAGTTCTCCAGCGTTCCGGGACTACAAGTTCTCCACCAAGATAGAGCTTTGTATAACCTGCATAATATAGCTTGAAATAATATACTCCTGATTCCAAAGGTTCAATATCACCCGTCCAGGTAATTGCTGACCCGTAAAAAGGAAATTTATCAGGGAAATTCTTTATTGTAGTAAGATTTTCATAATCGATTGATGATTCGTTGCGGCGGACAAAGATCTTTGATGTGTCGGAATTGATGTAGTAAGATGCAGTAAGCCCTCCTTCCTGACCATTCTTGTCGTATAGTCTGAAAAGATCCATTTCCGAATAATCGCGCGGATCGCCGAATTTTGTAAGTGAATAATTGTCCCACAGGATCCCGTAATTGCGGTTTGAGACTAAGAAGGGAACCGAAACTTTTGTGTTGTACTGATAAAGGCTTTCGTTAAGCCCCTTGTAATTAAATTCGTCCGACTGATGCTGGCCAAGTCCGTAAAAGGCTTCATCAGAAGGGGAGTCAAAAACCTGTCCCATCGTGAATCCTGAAGTACCCTCTTTGCTAATCGGGGAAAATGACTTCCCTCCTCCAGCTTTCTCACCCAGTATTACTTTATTGTTTTCGTCGCAGAATATAACCTGACCTGTCACAATTGATACTTTAGAAGTTACCCTGGTCGTTGAGACGACAATTGTGTCTCTTTCCTGCCTGACAGTGAAAGAAGGTCTCAGATTATCCCGGTCAACAACACACAGGCTCTTTTCTCCGGAGAAACCGTTTACAGGAGACGCTATTACATGAATAATATCATCGTTTACAATCTCCAGCTTCATTTGTTTCGGGATATCCTGATTACCTGATCTGAGCCTTATGATCACGCCGTTATCCGTTTTCTTCCATGTAGTCTGTGAGCACATGGAAAACAAAATGACGAATGCAGGGACAAAACATAATAGTTTTCTCATCGATATGCGTATATTATCTGATTAACCGTTACAGGATCATTCAGCTGAACCAATAAAAAATCTGTAATAAAATTAATTGATTATCGGTAACTAATGATAAAAGTCAACCAGAAGATATCAAGAGTTTTTAAGATTGAGGTATTGTCCATCCCTTTTAAAAACTAAAATCAATCCCTTTGTTCAAAGCTGACATCTTTTGGTTTGGAGTCAATAGTTTTCAACATTGACCGTCCATCTGACCTGACTTTGTCCTTAACAAACTCCGGAACATTGAAGGATCTGAGCAGCAACTCATAAAAATCAGGGTTTCTCTGGGGCACCAGAAAGGGTTTGCTGAATGAACCATTTTCGGCAGCATAGGTTATGAATGGACGCGTATATAATCCATCAAGCCTTCTGCTGCTTAATATCATCCAGCGTGAATTTGAGGACCAGGAATGATAACTCTCCGATTCAGAACTGTTAACTGCATCTATCGGGTGGAAATCGCCTGACTGGATATCGAACTGGTAAAGGTCGGCTTCCCTGTGCCAGATTGAAAAATTACCATAATCTGAAAGAGTGAAAACAAGGGTCCTGCCATCGGGTGAAATTCTGGGAAAGGAAACACTTTTCCCTGTGCGGTATGAGCTTACAAGTGTATCAATATTACCGCCGAAAGAGCCTGTTGTTGCATTAAAATCAATCCTGCACAAGCTGTATTTTATCTTATTGTAGTTATCGGGCTGGATTCCTTTTTTTGCACTGCAGAAATAAAGACTTTTCCCGTCGTGAGAAAAGGCCGGGAATGTCTCAAAACTCTCTTCAGATGAGATTATCTTACTTGTTATCAACTTATTATTCCTGATATCATAAACCACTATATCCGATTTTGAATCGAATACCTCAATTCTTTTTTCTTTCACCGAATGAAAAACCTGCTGAATATTGTTTACCGAAAAGGCTATGAAGTCTTCTGAAGGGTGCCAGTATGGGTAAACACAGTTTGAGATTGTCTCCTTTACTTTTGTATTAAGCTTGATTGAATTGCCGTCCTGAACAAGAATAGTACCTCCATTGATTCCTCTCAGATGAAACATCATGTCATCAGGGTTGTTCGCCCTGAATGAGTGACAATTCATGCATGCCCCGGGCAACAGCCTGTTTGTTATTATCGGGTCCTGATCAAAACTGGTAAGGTTGCGCTGATATATCCCCATTTCGGACCAAGTTTCATACCCTGGTGCAATAAGACGGTATACAATGAACGGGTCGGCAGGCTCGCCCCGGATGCTGATATTGAAAGGCTTGTATTTATACCATCTTCCATCGCGTCTTGCATAAACAGTTATACTAAGCCTTCCGTTTGTATTGTTTCTTAAAAGTCTCTTCCATTTATATTCCGGAATGATGACTTTATCTTTACCATGAATCTTTATGCTTTCTTTAGCCCCTTCAATTAATGCATCCGTTTTTTCAGGATAATCACAAATTTTAAAATTCAAAGGTGCGATATTTACCGGTATGACCACGTCACAGTAATCAGGAAAGATAGGCGGCAGTGTCTCAATNTCCTTCAGATCATTCCCCGGTCTGCTGCAAGAAAGAAAAAAAGCTGCGCTTATGATAAATATTATGTAATTAGTCTGGCTCATGTCGATCCTGTATTGTTTTTTTTCTCCTCGTGAGAACTGGATTCAACATCCTTAAAATGAATGTAAAACCAATAAGTTCCTGCAAAATTCTTCTGAAGTCGTTCACCAGCATCAGTGTATCCTGAATACATATCCGCATAAGCTTTCATCCGCTGCCTGGTATTCTGGCTGACATATTGAGGAGAATTAATAAAGGGGTCCTCATTGTTAAGTCCTATAATGTACATTACAGCTTCCTGGTACGATACCGGAACCCTGCTGTATTCCATTTTCTCCATAACAGGAATGAGCCTGGTTATATTACCCATATCCTTATTGATCATGTAGAAAGCCATCAGATATTCAAAAGCAATTTTATTTCCTGGGTGTTCGCTGATCATCATGTTAAGGACCGCCTCAACATCTTTTATATGAAAGAAATAGTCATTTCTGACTGCAAACTTCCTTTTTTCTGCCCAGCCGGCATTTTGATTTATCTTCTCTTCATTGTTTAGAAAAGTGGTAGTATTTTCAGCCCATTTTCTGTAAAAAACTGTTTTTTTAAGAATGTTTAAATATTTCCCGGATACTCTATACTGACCGTTTATAAGATTAGTTTCAGCCAGCCTTTTTAAGATCCTTGCCGATTTCCCCATATTGGGAATTGTTTCCATGCTTTCAAACGCATATTCCTGGGAGGCATTTGTCAATCCGAGGTGGTAAAGAATCTCACTGCCCATGATAGCAGTAACATATTCTCTGTTAAAGGGCAGGAAAAGCCCGTCCACACCGTGCTGGTCATAGTTGAACATCCTGTTGCCAAGTTGTCCGGTTTTGGCCAGAGAGAGATTAAGCATTGCAAGCGACAGATAGTTCCTGGGAGGTTTTTTTTCAGAATATTTTACTATGTCATTCCACCTTTCGTTCCTGGCAAGGTAATCGTAAGTCATAATCTCTTCAGCTTCAAAGTTTGCAAAGCTCTTAAATCCCAGCCAGCACAGAACCGTAAAAACTGCAAACTGTAATACCAGGAATCTCTTTACATGTTTTTCTTTTGGAGAAATAAAATATATCAGGAGCAGCATGGGAGGCAACAAAAACAAAACCAGGACTGCCTTAGGGATTGAGTTGATAATGTTATAATAAAACTCACTCATGAATGTCATCATAAGAGGCTGAAGAATAAGATATTGTCTCACCAGGAGAGGAAACGCGAAAGCAAGGATGACAAAGGAAATAAAATACCACCACTTCATACCATATACAGGTGATTCATCATTCTTTTTGTCTTCTTTCTTACGCGAATGGAGATAACACAAATATTCATAAAACAGCATTAAAAGAAGAAGGCTCACAAATGATCCGCCTGATAACCAGTAAGTCAGAGGAATAAGGATCAGTCCTGCCATAAACCTGATTTTTTCACTTCTGATAGTTACATATACAAGTCCGGCGACCATTGCCTGCAGAAAACCAATTATTGCCGATAAAGGATAGAACTCATTGCAAAGGATCATCCCTGACAGAAGTGACGGGATAAAACTAAAAGGGAATAANANATTACCGGAATTAACCTTGGTTAGTANTCTTTTAAAAACCTGCTGAAGGGCAAAGAGCACTCCGGTAATTATAAACGGCCCTGCTAGTGACAGGAAATAAAACTGGGTCAGGAATTCACCTGTCCATCCTGAGAAGCCGCCAGGAGATCCCAACTTCAGAATAAAATAGTCACATGTCAGCAGGAAAAGTTGAAACTGCTCTTCAAAATGGAGATGATTATTGTAAAAGAAAGCAAAAAAGATAAATGTCCCGGCAAAGAAGACCCCGGAGAAAAAAAATTCTGAATATTTATTCAATTTTTTGTTATCCATTTTTTCCAGGAAAGCAATACCATTGTAAAACAACAAAAATTTCTCAGTTCTCTCCCAGCAGTTTATCAGCAGCCAGAACAAGGAACATAAAGTTTGTTGCCCCTCCTCCCATTACATACTCCTGTTGCTGCCACAGGAAGGGCCAGTCGAGCAGTTCGGGAAAATCGGGACGAATAAGGGCAGTACCTGATGAAACTCCACCAGGAATATATGACCAGTCGGCCCTGTTAATACCATAGGCCACAGTCGTTGATCTTGCTCCTACGCCTGAAGCAAAGGAGGATGTGTTTTCACCGGGATGAACTCCAAGTATGAAATTGAGGGCATTGAATATCGGGGCCGACGGAAAAAGATCCGGAAAAGCAGAGTGAAGGTAATACTGCCTCACTCCAAATGACTGGATATCCCAACCTGCCCCCCAGATATTTGGCCTGTAAGGTACCCCGAAAGGAGTCTCCGCTGCCTGCTTCATTATTTCTTCCGATAGGCGTTTAGCTGCATTTTTTATGACTTCAGTAAACTGAGGTTTGCCGATCTTTTGAAGAGTGCGTCCAATAAGCCATCCAAGGTCACGAATACCCTTAATTACAGCCTCTTCATTTTGCAGAATATAATCTTTATACTGATCCTCTCCGGTTGTCAGAAAAAGCTCTGATGCTGCATGGATTTTTGAGTTTGCTGTTCTTCCTGTAAGCTGATAGTCATGTGAATAGATAGCTTTAGCCACTTCGAGACACTGTTGGCTCAGTGTGTCATTGAATCCTTTCAGAACCCTTGAAGCAGCAGCAAGGTGAGCTGATGTTGTAAGTTCCCGTGCAGGGTTATTCTCAGTAAATACCCATCTGTCATCGGGAACAGAAGAAGAAGATCCTGTCCTTTCGCCGGCTGTGAGATCCTTATAGTAAATCAAGCCGTCTGTCATAGTCGACCCGTCACCGAGCATCACATACTGCCTCTTATCCGATTCGATGATTCCCCTGTACAGACGGCCAAGACTTTTATACCCGCCTACTACCGAGAGAGCTCCATGCTCAATCTGCTGAAGAAGGTCAGGTTTGCCATCAGGCTGATGAATTTCTACAATATGTGTCTTCTGGTCGACATAGGTTTCATCATATTTAATGTTAAATGCCTCGTAGGCCATTATAAGAATATAGACTTCGGCGCTCTGGGATTCGACGCGCAAATCATAATCGCCTGCATCGTGCCATCCCCCTGTATTAAGGCCAGGCACATGATCTCCTGGTTTATAATTTGTCAGCGTTGAACTGCCTTGCACATATCCGTCAAAATGGTTATAATCAGTCGGAGCCATCAGGGCATCATCCATATGACAGAGACCATGCCATACCCGGTATTTTTCATTCACCCTCATGTGGCACATCTGTACCGGTAAAAAATATTCAAGGGTTGGCTGCCATACATTGCGTTTAAAAACGTCTGAAGCAATCCTGAAAGGTTGTGATTGTTCATTGCCGTATTTGATAAAATAAAGACCCTCCTGTTTAACTGATGAGAAGTCGAATTTCAGATATTCATACCTCAGGAAAGATCCCCAGAGAACTGCCTTGTTAACAGTAAGCAAAGTGTTTTTACCATTTTCCCCAACTGATACCAAAACTGGAATCACTGGTTTGGCTTCATTCTTATCCAATTCAATGAATGCAACCTTGTCCTGATTGGGATGAAAACCAATCTGCGAAACATGAATGACAGGAGTACTCTTCCATCCCGCGACAACATTTGGAGTTATTATCCACTCGACTGCATTTTTTGATACTCCTTCAGCGACTACAGAGCGAACAACAAACCATCCGTTGTTATGCACGTACCTGCCGTCGAGCAGCTGAAGATCACCGGTTTCTGACTCGATCGACATTCTGAGAAGATCGCTTTCAGGCGCCACAACAAGCCTCTTCCCGGTTGCATACGGCTTTGCCGCGACAATTTCACCTTTGCTGTCCTTCAAAGCAGGTCCGTTAGCCTGCCTCGGGAAAATTCCTGTTTGTTTATCCATATACCAGCTCTTTCCAAAAAGGACTCCGGGAAACAGTTCCATATTGAAGCCGACTTTCCCCAGGAATTCTTTCGGGACAGGATTGTCAAGGTCGACAGTGACAATAACTGATTGACCCTGCGACCTTACATTTACGGAATAGGAGAGGTTCAGATCGGGGTATTCAATCGGATTAAATCCCCTGCGGTTTATTGCAGGATCTGGGTAAGCAAGCTTTACTGTCACGGAGTTACCTTTAGCGTCAACTTTTCTTTCGATCTGCTTTGGTATCGGCTGCCATTGTCCGGGTGTTTCATCTAGCCTTATATCTCCATTCGTTGCCACCCGTTTTCCGTGCATGATCACTGCAACTCCTCCCTGATGTCCTTCGGGATATATATCCTGGAATGCCATCACATTCACGCCACCTCTCTCGAAGTATTCCATCTTGTTCAGGATAAAGGAGGATTGCTGGGAAAAGCTAAATTGAATTATCAGAATGAATCCTGAAAACAACAGCATTTTTTTCATCTCGTTATAATTATCTGTTAATTAACATAATACTTTATCCATACATCCGAACCATCTGCAGGATCCGGCCGCTCAGGTTTATCAGTTGATTTTAAGGTGTTCCTGTTATTTCTTGCAAAATTCGGTATAGCAATAAGTGGTGATCCGTCGGCCCACTTGCCGTTGATAACCATAACACCGCCAAGGAGATCATTCTTCCATTCAGTTGTAAGAGGACCTGTTCCTATATATTTATCAATATCAGGCTGATCAGCTTTCTCGACATTATAAACCAGCGGACCGTAGCGCAATGCCACCCTGCCCTTGTCGGCCGCAATTCTTTCATCAGCCGTTATGGTTTGGACCTCCAAAGGTATTTCCAGATCGATCCTGTCGCCAGCTTTCCAGGTACGGTTTATTTCAGCATAACCGTTGACGACCTTTTGTTGAAAAGGCTTTTTGTTAACCGACAGCAATTTCAATCCTTTCACTGAAGGTACAGCAGAATATAAACTGCTTGTTGCACGGTCAGGAACTCTGATATAAACAGTAAAATTTGTTGTCCTTGCAGGATTTACCGTTAATGATACTCTGCCACTCCACGGATAATCTGTTTTCTGAATCATTTCAATATCAGTACCTGCAACTTTTTCTATTGTGATCGTACTTCCAATGTACATATTGACATACAGACCATCCTTTCCCTTCACATAGGTCCAGGTAGGGATCATAAGAAGGGTTCTCGGAATATTCCCTACACAGCATGGACAGACATGCCAGGAATAACGTGACTGTCCCGAATTAAGAGGATTATCATAATAGAAGTTTTTCCCGTCCTGAGATAGAGATCCCAGCAGGGCATTATAAATAGTCTCTTCATAGAGGTCAGCATACTTTGCATCATGGTAAGCCAGGTTCATTTTATACTGAAAAAATATCAGTCCGCAGCTTGAACATGATTCACAATAAGCATCATTGCCAAGTGAGTAATTTGGTCCGAAACCTTCCGCAGTTTCACCGCTACCAACACCACCGGTCAGGTAATACTTTTTGTTTACAAGATTATCCCACAAGGACATTACGGAGCTCTGATAGTCTTTATCACCGGTTTCGGCTGCAATATCGGCCATACCTGAATAAGTATAAACAGCCCTGACTGCATGGCCGACTGCCTCATATTGCTGCTGGACAGGAACATGGCTCTGATCATATTCACTTCCGTTCTTCCGGTTATCGAGGAGGTATTTTGCCAGTTTAATATAATTATCGCCCTTGCCGTTAGCTTCCATATCATTTACAAAACGGCCGAAACGAACCAGCGCCTGCTCCATCTCCTGGTGACCGTCGTACCATTCCTTCTTTCCGGGTCCGATATTGGCAACCCAGCAGTCGGCAAGCTTTTTGGCCGCATTGTAGAGCCGCTTATCCTTGCCGTCTGTAAGAGTATAGTGGTTTATTGCTGATTCAATGAAATACCCTGCTACATAGCCCTCATGGTTTCCTCTTGTTTCAGGGGCCCATCTCGATTTCCAGCGGGTAGTATCACGAAGGGTGAAAGCTGTCTGAAGATAACCATCAGGCTCCTGTGCTGCAAGAATAACAGGAATCCATTTTTCAAGGGTTGCCTTCATCCTTTCCTGGGCTGCAATTATCTCCCTGTCACCCTGAGGATCGATCATAAGTGCTATGCTCATTGATTCAATTGTCTGGTGAACCCAGGCGTTTGAGAAGACGTAACCTTTGTGTTTTCCATGCGGTTCTCCACGCAAAGCTTTTCCGGCTTCAATGAAGTTGTCGATCCCTCCTTCACCGAGTGTAAGGTCGTTACGGTTTATCTGGTCGATACACCAGGGTATCCAGTTTACAATCATTGCTTTGGCCCGGACATTCCATAACGGGCTGTCAATTTTATACCTTTTTGTATAAACAACATCAAGACGTTCAGGAGGTGGAGGTGAAGTTACTTTTACATTTAATTCGGATGTTGATGACAGATCTCCTTCTTCTGCAGTCATGCTTATTACATATTCGCCATTTATAGAGAAAGCTGCCGTGGTAGTCAGTTCCCCTGGTTTATCAAAAATAACACTGCCGGGTCCTGATTTCTTTTTCCATGTAATCTTTGTAACAGGGGTCACTGATCTTGTCTTACCCGATAAATATGTTTTCCCGCCCATAATGACAGAACGGTCAGGACCTGCATTCACAACCGGGGGATGATTCTGGCTATTTTCTGCCTGGAAAACCTGCCATTCAATCAGCGTTCCGGGGAACCTTTCTGCAGAATCTGCCTCAAGCCTGAGTTTTGTGGTCTTAACAGGTTCAAAGAATGTAGTATTGTATTTGTTGTTTTCAAGGCCAAGGCCTGAAACGTTTTTTACAGGTATAAAATCTTTCCCGTCCCAGTATTTAATCCGGTAAGTCTGCGGTAGTCTCAGGGTATTGCCGGAATTCCACCAGTAAACAGCAATACTGCTTGCAGTCACTGGTTGTGTCCACTCGTACTGCACCCATTGATTTGAAAGTCTCTGTGGAGGACGATTGCCTCCGGTCCGTGCTCCTGCCGTCACAGCCGGGGTAAGTCCATCATTGAGAAAATTTGGTGGTGCGGAGAATCGTGCTGAAGTGGAAGG
>JGI20214J51088_10000889_pt1 | contig 20377 bp, 14 predicted proteins | sample WetSurMetagenome_FD_51088 | JGI IMG/M metagenome (IMG submission 51088) | reverse complement strand
AAGCCGAACATATATTTCACGATCTCGGAATCGGTTTCGTCCGACGCTCCGACGATGAACTGGGTCGTGCATTTTACCCTGGAATATTTCGAGCCTCTTTGGGTAAGTCTGCTCATAAGTTTGATGGGATGGATGATGTCTTTGTCGAAATCCTTTTTGTCCGACAGTTGCTCGAAATGTTTCCTGCCCGGCGTCTCGATATTCAGAGACAGCGCAGTGGCGAGCTTCATCGCTTCTTCTATCGCGGCGTCGGACGCGCCGGGGATGACCTTCAAATGTATGTAGCCCCTGAATTTGTGCCTGTATCTAAGGATGCTTGCGACCGCGTTCAACTTCTCCATGGTGAAATCAGGATTGTTTATTACTCCCGAACTGAGAAAAAGGCCGAAGATATCGCGCTTCTCCCAATATTGCATGAAAAGACGCGCAACCTCTTCGGGATCGAGCGTGCAGCGCCTTACATTGGAATCAGCGCGCAGCGGACAGTATTTGCAGTCGTTCGAGCATGCGTTGGAAAGCAGGGTCTTCAGCAGTATCGAATATCCCCCTTCGGGGAGCGTGACCGGATAGAGCCATTTGCCGTCCAGACCACGGCGGCGTCTGTCCCGGTCATCCGTCCCGCAGGAGCACGCGAGGTCGTACTGCGAGTCCTGCGAAAGTATCTTCAGCTTGTCGAGCGTGTCCATGAATATATTATTTCGTATTTATAATCCTACGCCGGGCCTTCGATATGGCCACCCATGACGGCTATGCCCAGAAGGCCGAGAAATCCTTGCCGTTCGTATAGGGCGGTTGTCCGAAGAGTTTGACCCATACCTTGCCCTTGCCCAGCACGGTGTTGATCGGCTTCCCCTGCCTGCAGATGGGGCAATCCTTTGCGTCATACTGCTTCATGTCCACTCTCAACCAAGGATAGTATTCAGAAATGCCGAGGGATTGCGCAGTCTGTCCGCCCCTGTCCACAATGCAGAGTGCGGCCCTGACCTTGCCGATCTTCGAGAAGAGGTCGTTTACCTCGCGTATGGTTGTGCCGTTATTCACTATGTCCTCAATGATTATGAAAGAGCGGCCTTTATAATCGGCCGCAAGTTTTTCGGGAATTATATGTGTCCTCTTGCCGTCCCTGTCGGTCTCCAGCTCGGTCCTTGCAGGAAAGAAGACGATATCCGGAAAGAGCTTCTCAAACGCAATAGCAACGGTGAGCGGATACGGCGTGGCCCCCATTGCAGGGCCGATTATGCCGACCGAGGTCTCGCCATGCAGATCGAGGCCGTTGCGCACGGCGTTTTCAGCGACATCAGAAAGGATTGTTTCGAGTTTCCGCGCTCCGAGGAAGGGGAACTTTTCCTTGTTTATATATGCGGCCCCGTGAGCGCCTGCCTTGTATACAAAATGGTCGTTGTCAACGACCGCATTCGCCTCTGAAAGTATCGCCAGCGCCTCTTTATGTCCCATCCTGTTCCATCTCCCCGTATCGGTCATCCAACAGCTCATCGGCCGTCAATATCCACGATTATATCACATTCGCATGAAGGCCATTAAATGTCATGAGCATAGTGGCAAGGCAATCTGAAAATATCGTATCCGGGTGAAGCTTCCATCGATGTCATTTCAAGGAGATGGGCCAAATCTACATTTTAATGTGGAAAACGGGCGTAAGTAGTTATATAATTGAGGGGAGCAAGGTTCAAAGAGATTGATGCATAACAGATACATATCGCAATAGAGGTGTAAATAATTGGCTAACAACGGTAACGCTAAGTCACTCGAATCATGGATATGGGATGCGGCATGTTCAATACGCGGAGCAAAAGACGCTCCCAAGTACAAGGAATTCATACTCCCGCTTATTTTTGCAAAAAGACTCTGCGATGTCTTTGATGATGAACTCAATCGCATAGCGCAGCAAGTAGGCGCCCGCGCAAAGGCATTCAGGCTTGTAAAACAGGACAAAAAACTCGTCAGATTTTTTTTACCGCTGGAACCGAAGGATACAGACGATCCGGTCTGGTCGGTCATTCGCACTCTCACTACAAAAATCGGTGAGCAGCTTACCACGCACTTGCGCAATATTGCAGATTCCAATCCTCTGCTCAAAGGAATTATAGATCGCGTTGACTTCAATGCTACCACTCACGGACAGCGAGATATAGATGATGACCGTCTCAGCAATCTCATAGAGGCAATCAGCGCAAAGCGACTTGGTCTGTCGGATGTCGAGCCGGATATCATCGGTCGCAGCTATGAATATCTTATTCGCAAGTTTGCTGAGGGCAGCGGGCAGAGCGCAGGTGAGTTCTACACCCCTGCCGAAGTCGGACTGGTTATGTCTCGAATAATGGACATGGAACCGGGCATGACTGTATATGATCCATGTTGCGGGTCGGCAGGACTTCTTATTAAATGCGAGCTGACCCTTGAAGAAAAGATGCGCCTGCGGTCCAAGAAGAAATATGCTCCCGCCAGACTATACGGACAGGAAAGCGAGCCCGGAACGTGGGCTATGGCAAACATGAATATGATAATCCACGATATGGAAGGCGAAATCCAGATCGGCGACACGTTCCGCAATCCCAAGTTCCGCAAGGGAAACCGCCTCCAGACCTTTGACCGGGTGGTAGCGAATCCCATGTGGAACCAGACCGAGTTCAAGGAAAAGGATTATGACGCCGACGAACTTGACCGCTTCTCCAGAGACGCCGGATATCCCGGCAGCAAGGCGGACTGGGGCTGGATGCAACATATACTCGCAAGTCTGAAACCTGAGGGCAAAGCCGCCGTTGTGCTGGATACCGGCGCGGCGTCGCGCGGATCGGGCAATGCCAACACAAACAAGGAAAAAGATGTCCGCCGCTGGTTTGTGGAGCAGGACCTGATCGACGGCGTTATCTACCTGCCCGAAAACCTCTTCTACAACACCTCGGCTCCGGGCATTATCATCATTCTGAATAACGCAAAGCCTAAAGAGCATAAGCACAAGCTCTTTCTTCTGAATGCAGGCCGAGACTTCACCAAAGGCGATCCGAAGAACTATATACCGGAAGACGCCATCGCCCGAATAGCCGAGACCTTTATGACATGGGAGGAGAAGGACAAATACTCCCGTATCGTCACCCGCGAAGAGATAGCGAAGAACGATTTCAATATATCGCCCAGCCGATATATCCATACCGGCGAAGGAGAGACTTACCGGCCCATTGCCGAGATTGTCGAAGAGCTTGACGCATTGGAGGCCGAGGCCAAAGAGACCGACGCTGCGCTGAAAGAGATTTTGAAGAGGATCGGGGTATGACAGCAAAGAAGACGACAATAAAGCAAAAGATTTCTATCGGCGCAGGCGAGCCAATTCGGGACTCATTGCGTCCCGAATTTTATCAATCAATCGCTGAAATACTTCGGAGCGCTCGGTCACAAACATATCATGCCGTCAATTTTCTCATGGTCCGGGCTTACTGGAATATCGGGCGGATGATTATCGAAGAAGAACAACAGGGGCGGAAAAGGGCCGATTATGGAGAGGTGTTGATTCCAGAGCTCTCCAGACGTCTGACTATCGATTTTGGCGCAGGGTTTGGAGTTACAAATCTGGCATACTTCAGGCAGTTCTATCTCAAATTCCCAATTTTCCACACACTGTGTGGAAAATCCGCGGATGGCTCGACAAGCCCGGCAGAATCTGAAAAAGAAAACGTGTCATGGCGATTTTTGACATGGTCGCATTTCAAGTTGCTTCTGCGCGTGGAAAAGCCCGAGGCTCGTGAATACTACGCTAAAGAAGCCGCTGACCAGAACTGGTCTGTCCGCGCTCTTGAAAGACAGATCAATTCTCTATATTACGAGCGGCTAAAGATGAGCCGCGACAAGAAGCCGGTTATCAAAGAGATGCGGGAAAAGACTACATTACTTGCCTCGCAGCCGCAGGACTATATAAAAGACCCTTATGTTCTTGAGTTTCTCGGCATAACTGACCGCAGCCGATTCCGCGAGACTGAACTTGAACAGGCCATCATCGGCAAACTGCAGGACTTTATGCTCGAACTCGGCAAGGGCTTTGCGTTTGTGGCGCGTCAGCAGCGCATCAGCACAGACACCAAAGACTTTTTTGTCGATCTCGTTTTTTATAACTGCATCCTTAAATGCTTTGTGCTCATAGACCTGAAAACAGGAGAACTGACGCATCAGGACATCGGCCAGATGGATATGTATGTCCGTCTGTACGAAGACAAATACAAGAACCACGATGATAACTCAACCATCGGCATTATCCTTTGCACTGAAAAAGACGAAACGGTCGTTAAATACTCGGTGCTTAAAGGCAATAAACGCCTCTTTGCGTCAAAGTATAAACTCTACCTGCCGACTGAAAAAGAATTGATAGCAGAGATAGAAAGAGAAAAAGCTTTGATTATAAGTGAGCAGAGGGAGAGGTATGGAGTTTGACGTTGAAAACATAAAACTTGCTGACGACAGGTCTTTTGTTACCATAAATGGACTTTGGACAGGCAAGAAGCCTCCATTTATTACCGTCGGAGTAATCCGCAACACAAATTTTACTGAATCGGGACGCATTGATTACTCAGATGTTGCCTGGTTGCAAGTTGAACAAAAACAACTTGAAAAACGGCAACTCAAACCAGGTGATATTGTCATCGAACGCTCGGGTGGTGGACCAAAACAGCCAGTAGGAAGAGTGGTCTATTTTGACCGTTCAGACGAACCTTTCAGCTTTAGCAATTTCACGAGCGCAATTCGAGTGGTTGCTACAAACGAGTTTGATCCTAAATTCATTTTCTATAATCTTTTGGAACTTTACCAGAGTGGAAATACTGAAGATATTCAACGACGCACAACTGGAATCAGAAACCTGGATTTTTCTGCGTACAAAGAAAGGGCATCTTTCCCTAGAATTTCGCTTTCTGAACAGCGAAAGATCGCGGCAGTGTTAAGCACAGTGCAGCGGGCTATTGAACAGCAAGAAAAGTTGATTGCGCTTACAACGGAACTGAAAAAGGCTCTTATGCATAAGCTGTTTACCGAAGGTCTTCGCGGTGAGAAACAGAAGATGACTGAAATCGGGCTTGTGCCGGAGAGTTGGGAGGTGGCGCATCTTGGGAATGTTGCCATGCTGAAATCCGGCGGAACGCCCAGCCGCAATAAAACTGAATACTGGAAAGATGCGTCTATCCCATGGGTAAAAACTGCTGAGGTCAATTATTGTACCATTGTGGACACAGATGAAAAAATCACAGATGCTGGGCTTGATAACTCAGCAGCAACACTCTTTCCCTCCGGCACATTGCTTATGGCAATGTATGGGCAGGGTATCACTCGCGGGAAAGTCGCCATGCTTGGCATTGAGGCAGCTACAAATCAAGCATGTGTTGCTATCATATCAAATCAGGACATTCGCACGAAGTTTCTATACTTCTTCTTTGAGGATAAGTACGAACGCATACGCACTCTCGGGCACGGGGCAAATCAGAAGAACCTGAGCGGCGAGATTCTTAAGGGACTATCGGTTGCGTACCCTAAAAGCATAGAAGCCCAAGATGGCGTTATTGCCAGGCTGGAAGAGCTGGATCGAAAGATAGTGGTTCATCGAAGAAAGCGAACAGCACTCTCCGATTTATTTCGCACTTTGCTGAATCAGTTGATGGCGGCACAAATAAGGGTTAATAATATTGACTTGTAGAACATCACTTAGGAGATTAATAAGTGAGCAATTCCCAAATCTCTGATTTTGTAATAAGCTCAGATGTGCCGTTGACTGATCCAGCAGATGATGCTTACGGCTACGCAACTTTTGCGAAACGGATAGCTGATGCTGTCTGCAAAACGGCGAGTCCTAAGGGGCTGGTCATGGCAATTCATGGTCCCTGGGGAGTTGGGAAATCTACTCTGCTTAATTTTGTTAAATATGATATTGCGCAGCTACCCGAGGATGGGCGGCCTATAGTTATCGATTTCAATCCCTGGTGGTTTAACAATAGAGAACACTTGGCTTCACAATTTCTTTTGCAGTTCCGAGCAAAACTGTTGAATGAATCTGAACAACTCAGAAAAATCGGGGATAAATTGGCTGAGTATTCTGATTCTCTTGGAACCATTGCAGCCACAAGCGTTGGTCAGCCATGGCTTAGTATAATAATTTCCTGTCTCCTTAAATTATTCAAGAAAAAGCCAGAGGATGTTCCTGCTCTTAAAGTCGTCATTTCAAATGAGCTGGAAAAAGCTCAGCAGAGATTTGTCTTTATTATAGATGATATTGATCGTCTTGCGCCAAATGAGATATGCGAGCTTTTCAAGGTTATTAAAGCGCTTGCGGACTTCCCGAATGTTATTTATCTATTGTCGTTTGACCGTAATACCGTAGCAGAAGCGCTTCGGACATCGCTTGGCGTCGATGGTGAGGCTTACTTAGAGAAGATTATTCAGGCACAGTTTTCTTTGCCTGCTGTTGATCGAATTCGTCTTAGAAAGAAATTTTTATCAGATCTCGATAAACTTTTTTCGTTATTTCCTCTTAGAAAATTAGATAAGACGCATTGGGGTAATGTCTATTGGGAGGGGCTTGATCAATACATCAATAAACCACGTGACATTGTTCGCACGATTAATACGCTTAGTGTCACTTATCCAACTGTTGCAGGAGAGGTGAATCCAACTGATTTTGTAGCTTTAGAATTCTTACGAATTTTCGAGGCGGATGTCTATACCACAATTAAGGATAATCGTGATAAGTTTGCAGGCCACGCAGAAAGAAAGTATGGAAAAGATGAACAACATTACAAGTTATTCCATGAAACTTGGCTCTCTAAGGTGCAGGAAGATCATCAATCCTCGGTTAAGGGACTTGTAACGCGATTGTTTCCAAAGCTTGAAGCTGTTTGGAATAATATGACATATGATTCTCAGTGGCTTAAAGACTGGCGAAGAGAGTTGCGAGTTTGCAGCCCTGATATTGTCGATGTATATTTCCAATTTGGGTTACAGCAGGATTCGCTGCGTCGTTTCGAACTTGATAATCTGTTGGCAGTTGCAGCTAATGATATAGATGCAATCCAAATACTTGAGTCAGCCTCTAAAATTATTCGTCCAGACGGCACTTCAAAAGCACGCGAATATTTGGAACGACTTAGCGATTTTATCGATGAAATAACGCCCGAGACGGCAAAAGGCTTATTAATTGCTCTTTTTAAAATTGGTGATATGCTGTTATCTCCAGGTGACGAGAAGCACGTGCTTCTATCATCATTCCCAAATCGGTGGAGATTAGGTTGGGCTGTTAAACATCTGCTCAAACGTATCCCAGAGGCGGAGAGGCTGAGCTTAATTAGTCAATTTGTTAGATCGGGACAGGCTTTGGGCATGGTTGTAGATATTGTCTGTACTATCGAGGAAAATCTATCAAAACCCGAAAAGACTCATGAGTCTCCTTTTTCACTTTTCGAAGTGCAAATATTTGATGAGTTTAAGATCATAGTTTCTAAGCGATTGGAAGAACTTGCAGATGAACAACTTCTTGCAATCCCTGATTTGAGCTATGTAATTCATTCATGGCTCAGGTGGACAAATAATGATGTTGTTGCAAATAGGCTCCAATCAATCTTTGAATCTGAGGACAAAACGCTTTGTATTCTTGAGAAATATCTCAGATTTTCTACTACGCAGACGTCAGGTGACATAGTGTCACGTCAGATTCCTCGGCTTAATCCAAAAGATTTTGAAAAATTAACTGATATTTCTGAACTTGAATCACGGGTCAAACAAATGCTACAAAGAAAAGATCTAACGGAAAATCAAAAGATCGCTGCCGAGCAGTATCTAAAAGGTATGGAACTAATCCGTGAGGGTAAAGATCCAGACGGATTTTTCCGTGACGAATAGACAGATATGCCACCCCCCTCCGAACATAAAACCGTCAAAGCTCGCGCTCTCCGCAGAAACCAGACTGAAGCGGAAAGGGTTTTATGGAATGCTTTGCGCAATCGGAGGCTAAATGGTCTGAAGTTCAGGCGGCAGGTTCCTGTCGGGCCGTATGTCGCGGATTTTTTATGTAAGGAAGCCATGTTGATTATCGAGGTGGATGGCGGACAGCATGCGACGCAGGTTGAATATGATCAGTCGAGGGATGAGTTCTTACGCGCTAATGGCTATCAGGTTGTAAGGTTCTGGAACAATGAAGTGTTGAAGAATATTGATGGCGTGCTGGAGGAGCTGAACAGAACCCTCACCCTAACCCTCTCCCAAAGGGAGAGGGGACTATCTGATGGCTCCCAAAGGGAGAGGGAACAATATAAAGTACCATCGGGTGGGTATACTATTGATAAAATTACGCGAGAAGTTGGAATTTCACCCTCTCCCAAGGTGGGAGAGGGCAGGGGTGAAGGTTAGAGAGAAAGAGTTGGGCGTTGGTGAGTGATGTATAAACAAGAATAAGGACACTCAATATGGAGCTGCAGATGCTCAGGATGAACACTCGGCATAGTTTCACCCTCTCCCAAGTTGGGAGAGGGATGGGGTGAGGGTTTATAATGCCCATTCCCTCCGAACATAAAACCGTCCAGGCCCGCATCCTCGCCTACGCGCAGGAGATCGGTTGGAAATATGTTCCCCGCGCAGCGGCTGAAGCCCGTCGGGGTTTTGATCCTGACGGCGCATTGCCGGAAGACAGGGCACGGACATCTTCGCTCTATTTTAACGATCTGCTTCATGCGCAAGCTCAGGCTTTTAATCGGCAATACAAAGAGACGGAAGGCGCTTTAATAGGTGAGTTTCAGCGGCTGAACTCCGACATTTCCGGCAACCGAGATTTTCTGCTTTACCTGCGCAATCAGAAAAAGTTTTTCTGCGCTCAAGAAAACCGTGAGCTTGATCTTCAGTTAATCGACTATGCCGATATCGACCTGCCCGGCGACAAATGGCGCAATGTCTATGAAGTGACCGAGGAATTCTATATGCACAATGGTCGCTACGACACGCGTGAGGATGTTGTCTTTTTGATTAACGGCATCCCGGCACTGGTTATTGAATGCAAGAATGCGACAAAAGACGAGGCGCTTGCCCTTGGGATTGATCAGATACGCCGTTATCACGAAGAGACGCCGGAGGTCATGATTCCCGAGATGATCTTCACCGCCACCGAGGCCATTGGGTTCTCATACAGCGTTACCTGGAACACGCTGCGGCGCAATCTCTTTAACTGGAAACATGAGGAGTTGGGAAATCTTGAGGCAAAGGTAAAGAGTTTTTGCGCGATTCCTCGCATTCTTAGATTCCTGAAGGATTTTATCATCTTTGCTGAAAAGGATGAGGAGCTGCAGAAATTTATCCTGCGGCAGCACCAGACAACAGCTGTCGACAAAGTGGTTGCGCGCGCCCTCTCTTCATCTCTTTCACGCGGTCTGGTGTGGCATACGCAGGGCAGCGGCAAGACCTATACCATGATCAAGGCTGCCGAGCTGCTCTTTAAATCGCCGGAGGCCCAAAAGCCAACGATTCTGCTGATGATAGACCGCAACGAGCTTGAAGACCAGATGCTCAGAAACCTTGCGGCAATCGGCATGGGCAATGTGGCCCACGCTGACCGCATCTCAACACTCAATGCGTTGCTGGACGAGAAGGGCCAGGATTACCGGGGTATTATCGTTACCATGATCCACAAGTTCCGCGACATGCCGGCGAATCTGAACACGCGTCGGAATATTTACGTTCTCATTGACGAGGCGCATCGGACTACCGGCGGCGACCTGGGCAACTTTCTTATGGCCGGGCTGCCGAAGGCTACCTTTATCGGGTTCACCGGCACGCCGGTGGACAAGACCGCATACGGCAAAGGCACTTTTAAGACCTTCGGTTGCGAGGATGACAAAGGTTACCTTCACAAGTATTCCATTGCCGAGAGCATAGAGGACGGAGCTACACTGTCGCTTTATTACAGCATTGCCCCAAATGAGATGCTGGTTCCGCACGAGATAATGGAGAAAGAGTTTCTTGAGTTGGCCGAGACACAGGGTATTTCAGATATAGAGGAGCTGAACAAGATTCTTGAAAGGGCAGTGAATCTTAAGAACTTCCTGAAAGGCAAGGATCGCGTCAAACAGGTCGCACAGTTTGTAGCCGACCATTACACGGAAAATGTTGAACCGCTCGGTTATAAGGCTTTTCTGGTGGCTGTTGACCGCGAGGCCTGCGCGCTTTATAAAGAGGCGCTGGACGCAATTCTGCCGCCTGAATATTCCGAGATAGTTTTTACAGGAAACAATAATGACAAGCCGAATCTGAAGAAGTGGCATCTTGACGCAAAACGCGAAAAACAGATCAGGAAAAATTTTACCAGGATAGGTGAGATGCCGAAAATCCTGATCGTGACCGAGAAACTGCTTACGGGTTTCGACGCTCCGATCCTGTACGCGATGTATCTGGACAAACCCATGCGCGATCATACGCTGCTGCAGGCCATTGCGCGTGTGAACCGGCCTTATGAAAATGAGGCTGCCGGGATGGTTAAGCCGCATGGCTTTGTGCTCGACTTTGTCGGCATATTCGACAAGCTCGAAAAGGCCCTTGCCTTTGACAGCGACGAGATAAACGCCATCATTAAGGATATCGGTCTGCTCAAGCAGCTCTTCAGGGCCAAGATGGAGACAAAGGCCCCGGCGTATTTGGCTCTTATAGTTGGAAAGTTCGATGACAAGGATGTGGACAATCTTATTGAACATTTCCGCGACAGGGAGCGGCGAAAGGAATTCTTCAAGGAGTATAAAGAGATCGAGATGCTCTATGAGATTATCTCTCCGGACGCCTTCCTGCGCCCCTATATCGACGACTACGCAACTCTTTCAAGCATTTATAAGGTAGTGAGCAACGCTTATACGCGCCGCATTTATGTTGACCGTGAGTTCCAGAAAAAGACTAATGAGTTGGTGCAGAAGCATATCGGAGCCCAGATGATTGCCGAGACTCCTGCCGAATACGTTGCCCTGGATGGAGATGCCATAGCAACAATAAAGCAGATGGGCAAAGGCGATGCGACAAGGGTGATAAATCTTGTAAAGGCCATTGAGAAGAACGCTGAAGAGAACAGTGATGATCCTTTCCTTGTCGCAATGGCGGACAGGGCTCGCGCAGTGCAGGAGGGGTTTGAAGAGCGGCAGACTAATACCGCAGAAGCTCTAGATTCATTGATTGACGAAATAGAAAAAAATCGGCAGAGAAAACAGGCGCAGGCTGCAAAAGGTTTGGACAATCTGACATATTTTGTTCTCTGCAAGCTGAATCACACAGGTATTACAAACGCTGATGTTGTAAGCAAAAAAATCGGCGGGCTTTTCACAAAGTTTCCCAACTGGCTGGGCAGCGAGGCTGAAATGCGGGAATTGAGAAATCAGGTCACGTTTGCGCTCTACTCCGAAGAGGATGATATCGGCAAGGTAACGGCAACAGTGGAATCCCTGTTTATGGATCTGCATAAGGATCGCCTGTCATGAAGAAGTGGCGCAATAAAGAGGAGTTCAAGTCGCGGGTGTTGGATTGGGCTACCAGGATGAATGTTACAGTGCATTACCTTGCTGTTCGTCCAATGCGTACGAAATGGGCTTCATGTTCGACTAACGGCAATTTCAACTTCAATTCGGAACTGTTGGAGCTGGATAAAAAGCTTGGCGATTACGTTATTGTGCATGAGCTGCTGCACTTCACTGCCCCAAACCACGGCAAGCTCTGGAAAAGCCTGATGCGGGCGCACATAGGGGAGTATGAAAAGCTGGAAGCGAAGTTGCAAAAAAAGAACTTGTGGACAGGAAAGAAAAAAAGTAAACGGAGGCCTTCCGGAATAGTAATTAAATATTGAGTTCTCAGATTTCAAATTATACGACATCTCCCGATAACCTGATATTATAAACATGTTGTCCGGTTACCGATCAGAGTTTGAGGTTCAAATATGGTTTTTCCTTGTCGTTTTAAATTTGGCGAGCCGGTATTCAGGACCTCCGAAGGCTTTGTCCTACGCCCCAAATTGCAAAATGCGGAAATACATCTGTATCATAAAAGCCAAAGCATAACTTATGGACTTAATTAACCTCGACATCCGGCTCTATTTTCTTATCAACCACAGTTCGGCCAACGCGCTGTTCGATGTGATCATGCCTGCGTTGAGCAACAAGGGATATTTGCTTGCCCTGCCGTTCGGCGCATATATGATAGCCCTTGCCTTAAAGCAACCGAAGGAAAAGAGGCGTGAAGAGCTTTATTATGCCTTCTGGACGATAGCAATAGCCGTTGTCTCGTTCATGGTGGCTGACTGGGTCACGAATGAGATCAAGCATGTTATAGAGAGGACGCGGCCCTGCAACGCGCTCGAAGGGGTGCGGCTGCTCGGCGGCTGCTCCAAGTCGTTTTCCATGCCCTCCGGACACTCGACCAATTCCTTTGCCTATGCGTTTGCGTTGTTCATTATGGCCGGAGGCCGCGTCAGTCTCCCGTGGAGGATATATCCCCTTGTCCTGGCCGCCCTCGTCGCATACTCAAGGCCTTACTTAGGCGTACATTATCCCGGGGATGTTACCGCAGGGGCCATAGTCGGCGGGCTGTCGGCAATAACCATGGTTGCGCTGTTCAGGTTCGCAGCCCGGAAATATAAGACAAGGCCCCATGCGACGACATTCTACGGATTGCTGATCGCCACAGGTGTGTTAAAGTTTTATCATATCCTGCGAGGCCCGATTGATCTCGGTTATGAGGAGGCCTTCAACCGCCTGTTTATAACAGCGTCCGATCCTTCAACCCTCCCGGCCGGCCCCATGACCGCATGGATGACCGCCATTGGTTCCGCTGTGTTCGGGGACACGGTCTTCGGGATAAGGATATTCTCAGTTATCATGTCTACGCTGTCGCTCTATCTCATGTTCCGGCTCGTCAGGGAAATGTATCAGGACGAGAAACCCGCATTGTGGGCAGCCGTCCTGCTTATGGTCGTCCCGGCTTTTTCCCTTTCGGGTGTAACCCTTACGCATGAAGCCCCGCTTTTCTTTTTCTGGATACTTTCGCTCCTGCTGTTTAACCGCGCCGCCAGACCGGCTGCAGACCCGTCTTCCGATTTAGGTATCTGGATATCGCTGGGCGTCTCCCTCGGCTTGGGCCTGCTGACAAGTTATTCGATGTCCTTTTTCTGTCTTGGGATATTCATAGCGCTGCTTATGTCCGACAGAAAATATTTACTCAAAACAGCCGGCCCTTATGTCTCTGTTGCAATAGGGCTCTCTTTTCTCCTCATCCTGAATATAATCAATGGCCGGGCTGTAGGCATGGACACCGGAAATGCCGGATTTTCAATATCCGGTTTCATGCAATTCATCTGGAGACAGGCGGTCATTATCTCTCCGGTTGTCCTCGGTCTGATCTTTTATGCCTTGCACAGGCTTTTTTACGGTGACAGGGGATTCCGCTCAACATTCCTCTTTGCCTTTTCGGTCCCGGCGCTTATCTTTTCATTCATTGCCTGTATGCAGGTCAATCATCAGCCGGGACTTGCAGTTGCAGGATATTTGACGGGCCTGATCGCCGTCGCTGTTTTGTTTTTCAGGTCAGGCGCCGCCGTGGAACCGGGACCGCGCAAAGAGTTGGTGGGCCGCATAGTCGTATGCGCGGCTATCGCTGTTGCGCTTATGGTTACGTTAATAAGCCATTTCCCGAGCGCAAACAAAGTGTCGCCGGAATTCGATCCTGTTATTGAACTGCGCGGCTGGAAGGAACTCGGCGCAGAGGTGGGCGCATTATACGATAAACACAAGACGGAGGGGCCGGCGCTGATTATCTCCGACAGCTGCGGTATAGCGGCAGAACTCGCGTTTTATGTAAAAGGAAACTCCGGGACCTTGTGCATGGATTCCTCAGGCCGATACGTTGCGCTGAACAGGGCGGAAACTATTTCCGGGCAAATAGCTTCAGCCGGAGAGAATGCCGCCGTGGCTCTCGTTGTCACAGCGGGCGACAGGGACATCCCTCCTGCCATTGGAAAGGCTTGCGGGAAGATCGAGAAAAAAATCATGACAGTGAAACATAAAGGGCGGAAATTGAAGGCATATTCACTGTTTATCTGTTATAATTTTAGAGCGACGTAAAAAAGTGTAAATGAAAAATTGGAGACATGATGACGTTATCCGTAGTGATCCCTTTATACAATGAGGAAGAAAACGTTGAGGTCCTGAACGAGAAGCTGACCGAGACCCTAAAGTCCATGGACTGCGAGTATGAGATAGTCTATGTGGATGACGGCAGCACGGACAAGACCATGCAGCTCCTTGAGGGACTCCAGAAAAAGGACGATAATATTGTCGTCCTATGTCTGAGGAGGAATTTCGGACAGACGGCGGCGTTTGCCGCGGGTTTTGATTTTGCGCGCGGGGACGTCGTGGTCACAATGGACGGCGATCTGCAGAACGATCCAAAGGACATCCCGAGACTTGTCGAACTGATAAAGGATTATGACCTTGTGAGCGGCTGGCGTAAGAAGAGGCAGGACACGTTTATCACAAGGCGTTTGCCGTCCATCATCGCCAACTGGCTGATCAGCAGGGTCACCGGTGTTGGGCTCCATGATTACGGCTGTTCGCTGAAGGCCTACAGGCGTGAGGTCATAAAGAATCTCAAGCTGTATGGAGAGATGCACCGTTTTATCCCTGCGGTTGCGAGCTGGTATGGGGTCAAGATCGCCGAGATCGAGACCACGCATCATCCCCGGCTGAGGGGCAAGTCAAAATACGGCATGTCGAGGACCATCAGGGTCCTTCTCGATCTCATAACAGTCAAATTCCTGCAGAGTTTTTCTACAAAGCCGATCCAGTTTTTCGGCCCGGTGGGGGTATTCTTCGGCCTTGCCGGCATAGGTATTTCCGGATATCTTGCCGCTGCAAAGATATTCCAGGGAGCCGAAATAGGCGGCAGACCGTTGCTGCTGCTCGGGACGCTGCTTATAATTGTCGGCATCCAGTTCATAGGCATGGGGCTTCTCGGCGAGATGATAGTCAGGGTGTATCATGAGAGCCAGAAGAAGCCGATATATACCATGAAGAAGATCCTTGGCCCGGGCAGATAAGAAAATATCCGGATACGTATTCCTTTTCCTCAAGATCGGGATAAGCTCCGCGCTTCTCATCTATCTCTTTTCAAAGATAGGGGGCATGGAGGTAATCCGCAATGTCGTTCTTGTCTCTCCCGCCGCTTTTGTCGCGGCCTCTTTGCTCTATATAGCGACAAGCTATATTTCTTCGCTCAGGTGGAGACTTTTCCTCCCGGACAACATGGGCATGCGCTGGATATTTTCGACATACATGATCGGCGCGTTTTTCAATGTGTGCCTGCCCAGCACTATAGGCGGCGATGCGGTAAAGATATATTATCTCAGCAGGGAGCTCTCGCACAGGGGCAATGAAACAAACAAATCCGACAGGAACGAATACGCCGCAATATCGGCTGCGTCTGTTTTTATGGACAGATATACGGGACTGGCGGCGCTTCTGATCATTGGGATGGCCGGGACCGTTGCCGGTTATCAGCTCCTGGCCGAGTCCCCTGTGTTATGGATTACCCCGGCCCTGTTCGGGGCCTTTGTTGCCGGCAGCATCCTGTTCTTTCGTTTCCGGTTCGGATCGCGTATAAAGTTTATTATGAATATGTACGACTATTTCACGCCCTATTTCGGGAAGAGGTCTGTTATTATTCAGGCATTGCTGTATTCGGTTTTATTGCAGGCTATAGTTGTGCTATCCGTGTATATTCTCGCAAGGGGATTATCGATTGACGCGACATTCCTCCAATTGCTTGTCTTTGTCCCCCTGATCTCGCTGATCTCGCTGATACCCATATCGATTTCGGGTCTGGGCCTTAGAGAGGGCGCGTATGTTTTTTTCCTGTCTTCGATCGGCGTCAGGCCCGATTTGGCAATGACGCTCTCGCTCCTGCATTTTCTTTCAGTGGTTCTTGCAAGCCTGTGGGGTTTCTTCGAATACCTAAGATTCAAGCATCTCTTTGGCGGCAGTATGAAAGAGGATTCTTTTAAGGTCTGAAAGGTTCTCGTAAAGAGGATCGGTTTCATAAATTGCCTGCAGGCCCACGAGTATGGGGGTTTTCTGCAGGGGTAATCCGTATTTGGTGATAATCCCGTCGGCTATGAAACCTATATCTTCGCGACGTTCACGCAAAGGAGGTATCCGGATAAAGACCGGCTTTAGGGCCCGTAGCAGCGCCTTTGAAAATCCGCCTCGTCTTGCCTCCTCATCGAGGTCCTGCCTGGATGTGACTATAAAAAGCACATCAGGATATTCAGGGAGCTTTCTCGCCCGATAATAATCCATATGCGAAATGATCTCCGCCAGCCTTTCCTGGATAGGCATGGGCATGACGTCAATGTCTTTGAGCATAATAGTTCCGCCGTCGACAATATCAAAAGCGCCCTTGTGCTGATCTTTTCCCAAGTAACCGCCTTTGGCTCCGAGAAGTTCCTCCTCAAGGGTCTCTCTCTCGACAGTGTCGCAATGAAAAGAAAGAAAGGGTTTCATTCTTCGCGGATTTGAAGAGTGATAATGGAGAGACTTGGCAAGCAGTCTTTTACCAACACCGGGTTCACCCGATATGACTATATTCTTTTCCATATGTTTCTCGGCAAAAAGACTGTTCAATGTCCGAAGCAAAGGGGCCGAAACCGTGAGGAACTTGGATTCAGGAGCCTTATACTGTATTGCGGCGTCTATTAATTGCGCAGCAAACTCTTCCTGCCCGAAATCCGCGCAGACGGTCTCATAATTTTCGATTATCTCGGTAAGCAGCTCTTCGGCGCTGTTTTCAGAGATGCTGAAAAAACGTTTGTTTATCCTCTTGAAGTTCTCCTCCGCCAGCACTATGAAAGGGAAGAAAATAGCCTGCGCAATATTTTCGGCGCACATCGATAGACGATACAGCTGGGCGGTTTCATATGCTGTTGTAAAACGAGAGGCGGATTCGGGCTGGAGCATCCTGAGTTCGCTGGGGAAACGCTCTTTCATGATCAACCTGGTGATGTCCCGGTATATCGCAGGCAGTTTGGGGGCGCTGTCGAGTATGGATATATGATTAATATTAAAGATCCTGTTTTCGACGAAGACCCTGTCCTCTATGGAAAGTTTTACCAGCAAGGGCACCAGACGCCTGTATCCCTGCGCAGCGTCAAGCATCAGCATCATGCCGGCATAAGGCAGGATGGCTGCAAAAAAGGCCTCCTCATCCTCGGCTATTGAAGCCCTTTTGTTTATACGCATGGCCGCCTCTCCCGCGAGTGTGGCGTAATGCCACAACATCAGGGAATCAGCGTCATCAAGATGATGAGTATGGCATGCCAGCAAAGTCCTGATTACATCACTGCCCATGAGCGTTGCGGCCTGACATGCGGTAAGCGCCTCCGTGTCCCCATGAGCTGAAGGGCAGTTCGCAAGGAATGACAAAAAGAGCCCCGGGTCATACTTGATAAGCGAGGAAACAGCCCGAAGAGGCTGAGAATCATCCTCAAGAATTGCATAAATGCGCTCTATTGTATGGCTGAATACGGGCGCTCCCATTAATGCTATAATAATACAATGCTGTTTAAAGAGCAAGACTTCGATATAATCGTCGTCGGCGCAGGCCATGCAGGGTGCGAGGCGGCATTGGCGGCTGCCCGACTCGGACTTCATACCTGCCTGTTCACCAGCAACCTTGATACCATCGCCCAGTTGTCATGCAATCCCGCAATCGGCGGACTTGCAAAGGGCCATATCGTGCGCGAAATCGACGCGCTGGGCGGGGAGATGGCAAAGGTTACGGACAGGGCCGGCATACAGTTCAGGATACTCAACCTCTCAAAAGGTCCTGCAGTCTGGGCATTGAGGGCACAGGCCGACAGGGCGCTGTACCGGAGTGTCATGAGGACTACCGTCGAAAACCAGCCGGATCTTATTGTCAAACAGGCAATGATAGAAGAGATATCGGCTGAAGACGGCAGGGTGACGGGTGTTGTCGACAGCCTTGGGGTCATGTATTCCGCGAGGGCCGTTATCGTCACGACAGGCACCTTTCTGAAAGGCCTTATCCACATAGGGCTTGATAATCACCAGGCAGGGCGCGCCGGCGAGTTCGCGTCCATCGGCCTTTCGGATTCGCTCGGCTCGCTCGGCCTCAATCTCGGGCGGCTCAAGACCGGCACACCCCCGAGACTCGATGCCCGCAGTATGGATTTCAGCAGGACAACCCCCCAGTATGGGGACAATCCGCCTTCGCCGTTTTCATATTCCACGGAAAAGATAAACAATCCCCAGTTGCCCTGTTATATAACATACACCAATGCCTCGACCCATGATATAATCCGCAGCGGGCTCGACCGCTCGCCTCTTTACAGCGGAAAGATAAAGGGCGTGGGACCGAGATACTGTCCTTCGATAGAAGACAAGATAGTGAGGTTCGCCGGGAAGGAGCGCCACCAGGTCTTTCTTGAGCCCGAGGGCATTGAGACCACTGAATATTACGCTAACGGCATATCCACCAGCCTGCCTTACGACATCCAGATCAGGATGGTCAGGAGCATAGAAGGGCTTGAAGAGGCAGTCATCATGAGGCCTGCATATGCCATAGAATATGATTTTGTCTATCCGACCCAGATAAGGCATAACCTCGAAACCAAGGCAGTGGAAGGGCTTTTCCTCGCAGGCCAGATAAACGGCACATCGGGTTATGAAGAGGCGGCAGGCCAGGGCCTGATGGCCGGGATAAATGCGGTCATGAAATTGAGGGGAAAAGAACCGGTCATCCTCGGCAGGGACGAGGCTTATATAGGGGTCCTGATCGACGACCTTGTAACAAAGGGGACTCGCGAACCCTATCGCATGTTCACTTCAAGGGCCGAATACAGGCTGCTCCTGCGACACGACAATGCGGACTTCAGGCTTATGGAAAAGGGGTATGAGATCGGGCTCGTATCGGAGCCGATGGTCCGGAGTTTCAGGGAGAAAAAACGGCTTCTGGAAGGAGAACTGGCAAGGCTTGGTACGGAGCGGCTCAAGCCGTCTGCCGCCGTCGATGAGGCTCTTTCAGGGCTGGGGACCGCGCCCCTGTCCGAAGACACAACCCTCGATAAACTGCTTAAACGGCCTGAGATAAGATATTCGTTCATCAGGGAGATGGCTCCGCCGCCGGTTGAACTCGACTCCGGGATCGGGACGCTTGCCGAGATCAACGTCAAATATGAAGGATATATCCGGAGGCAGAGCGAGGTTGCGGCCCGGCTGAAGAAATTCGAGCAGAAGAAGATACCGGGAGAATTTGATTACAGGGAGACGCCCGGGCTGTCGCGCGAGATAGTGGAAAAGCTTGTCGAGGTCCAACCCGATACAATAGGCCAGGCATTGCGCATACCGGGCATTACGCCTGCGGCGGTCTCTATAATACTGGTGGCAGTGGAGGGTTTCTGGAGAAGAACGGCCAAATCCTGACCTCGGGGCTGCGGGAACTCGGCATTGTGTCAAATGACAGGATTATTGCAACCTTTGATATATATCGCCGGGAACTCAAGAAGTGGAACAAGGTCCATAACATAACCGCCATTACCGATGACGAGGAGATAACGACAAAACATTTTCTCGATTCCCTCATCTACCTGAAGGCCATTCCCCCCGGAACAAAGACCCTCTGCGACGTCGGCAGCGGCGGAGGGTTCCCCGGGCTGCCTATAGCGATAATCAGAAGGGATATTGCCGTTACCCTGCTCGAACCGGCGCGAAAAAAATACTCGTTTCTCAGGCAGATGAGGCGGAGTCTCAATCTGGGCGATATAGAAATCATAGAAGACCGGGCCGAAGGGGTTGAAGAGAGACAATTCGATGTGGTTGTGACAAGGGCGACCTTTACGGTATCCGATATGCTGAAAAAAGCCGGGCATCTCATAAAACCTGCGGGCATACTGATCATGAGCAAGGGGCCGAACTATGAGGAAGAAGTTTCAGGATTGCCCGAATCCTATGGCGCGTATGTCATGCCGGTCTGCCTGAAGATCAGGCCGATGACGAGAAACCTGATAATCATCCGCAATCGCGGTTAATCCCGGATTTGCCGTTTTATGAGAATAATTTAATAAAATTTATGGATACAATTAACAGTTCAATTCAGCCAAAAGTCATATCCCAAAATATTTTCAATACGCGATAATTACTCCTTCCGCCAAACTTGTTCCTCAGACTTTTTAACGGTAAAATATGAAAGACAGGGTGGAAGCGCCCACAAGAATGTAGCAATCTACAAATATGTGTGATTCTCATTTCTTACAAACCCCAAAATAACAATGAGTTACCTCTTGGCACGGCTTTCGCTATATAAAGAC